>Ga0208564_1001348_pt1 | contig 20707 bp, 24 predicted proteins | sample AD_UKC073_MetaG_FD_184439 | JGI IMG/M metagenome (GOLD analysis project Ga0208564, IMG submission 184439) | Active sludge microbial communities of municipal wastewater-treating anaerobic digesters from USA - AD_UKC073_MetaG (SPAdes) (version 2) | ecosystem: Engineered > Bioreactor > Anaerobic >... | reverse complement strand
TATCTTCTCTACCTGATGTTGGTAAATCATCATATGTTGCCACGAATACCAAATCTCCAATTCTAATATTAGAATTGTTATTTCCAATAAATAATTCTTCGGTATCAGTTGAAAATGCAGGTTCGCAAGTGTTTAATGTTATATTATCTATTTTTGCTCTTGTTCCACGTTTAAATTGAATTCTATTTGCCATAAATATTAGCCTCCGTCACTTAAATATTAGTAAGTGTCATAATTTCATCCAAAATGTGACCCAATTTCATAATCTTCTCTGTATTATTTATATTGAAAAAATTTGAATTCTCCTCTGTTTCATATGTTCTTAAAATATTTGAAAATGGAATTATTAATGAATTATTTCGTATATATGTGTCACTAATATTAATTATTTCAGTATCTGTATAATATTTATCCTAAGTTAAATATAAATATTCAAAATAATATTCTCTATATAAATTAAGTAAATTTAACTAATATAATGGAGAGTATATATTTTGTGTTGGAATAAATCTACTATATGTAAAAAGCAAATCTCGTGTCACATAATTAATAAATCCACATATATTATTAGAATCATTTAACTCGGGAATATCACGATTATATAATCTCAATACTCCTAATATACCATAATTAAAATTTCTTTGAGTAGTCATTAATTCCTCAATCATATCCAAATCTGTTATATCAAATAGTGTCTAAAAATATTGCAATATTATTGAGTAATAATTTGTAGTATCAGTATTATCATATTTTATTACATCATTTGCTTTTAATTGTTCATATGATGAATATTTTAATACTGGGTCGTCATAAATAAAAGTATTTTGCAACTATTTTTCTATTTTATTTGATTTAATATCATAACTATCTGGGTCGTTAAAATCTCTATAATGTAAATGAGATTCTTTTAAAATTTCTTGATAATTTGTATCTACAGTTTCTTTCAGATAAATTCTAATAGAATTTGGTACAAACATATGTTCATCATATAAATATGGTTTAAATTTAGCATATTGGACATCAAAACGTTGCGGTACAGATGTTTCACTCTATGACTATTTAATTAATAAAAACTATTTACGATGCTGTAGATATGGACTTATCCAATATAGTTTGTTATTTCTAGAATATAATTGTGAATTACTATGCAAAAATATATCTTTATCAGAAAATATTATAGGAATATCAAAATTATTCATATCTAAGTCTATAATATCATTATCTATATTTGACAAATCATTGTCTATTAAAATTTTAGTTATATATTTATCTATCCATGTGAGATCTAATATAGATAAATCAAATACAGAATATAACATAATTCTATATTTTAATTCTTGACTATTATTCTTGGATTGTACATCACTCTATATAGGTTGAAGATATTTGGTGAAAATCTCAGTATTATATAAATTGATAATCAAATCCTATCTATAAGATAACATTTTAGAATGTCCCTATGGCGTAATATATACATACGGATATTTAATTATATAATCAACATTTCTAACTAATACTAAATATTTTTCTTTATCGGTCATTATACCAATTTTAATTTGGTCCATTAATTCCTCAGATATATCATATAATTCTTTTAGATTTATTCGATATGCATATCCACTATTTGTCAACGTAGTGATAACATATTCAAAATCAAAATTGTCTATTTGTGGAAATACGATATTAGTAAAATTCTAATTTTTAAAAGACAAAAATTTAATTTTATCTATATCCACATTTAGATATTTCTGATTATAAAATGGAATTCGAATAATACTTGGCTATTGTACTTGCAATCTATTATCTAAATATATCAACAACGCCACCTCACAAAAACTATTACAAATTATGAACTAATATATTTTATATACCAATAATCTTTTTTGAATGTATTATCTAATTTCTGTTCTCTATTATATGATAATTGTAAAATATCATTTTTGGTTTTACTATCCTTGATATTGAAAATGAATTCACTTGGATATAAATAATACTTGACATCATGAAAATATTGATTGATTTCTGTAAGATCTAAATATGTATCATTTACAAATGAAAAATGGGATTCATTTAACTATTTAATATTCATTTGAATTCCATAATTAGAAAACAAATCTCGATTGACACCATATTTATATACCTGAGATTGAATATCATAATATAGATCTGTATCCAAATAATTATATACCGATAATAAATCAGAATATACAATTGTATTTCTAAGATCTTGAAGTTCAATTGATTTATTAATATCAGGATGCAGTTTTATTATGTAATTGTTATTACTAAATGATAATATTGTTCTGCGTTTTACTTGAGTTCCATGTTCATTAATAATATTTCTATTATTTAAAATCTATGATATAAATCTATCAGTTATCAATATATCACTGAATATATTAATAAGTTCAGTATCATCTATAATACCATCTTCTATATTTCTGTGAAGTGATTCTATAACTGGTGTATTATAAATCATATTAAATTCTGGCAAATATTTTTCATATGTAATTTGTCCTTCCTAATTTTTAACTATTAAATCATCTAAAGTTTGAATCTTATAATACATATCTTGGCATTTACTATTCAAAAATTTATAATAAGAATACTTACCATCTTTAAACCTAAAACTACCATAATCATCAAAATTTTGAATAATAATATATTTTGACATTTTTAAATTTGATAGTACATTAATAATATCATTAGCAGTATCTATTGTAATATTTGGTAACTCAATTATTTCTCTTAATGATTTAACTCTATCATTAATTATTGTTGGGGTTAATCTTGTAATAATGATATTATATTTATTATCTTTTATATTATCAAATTCAATTGTAATATTTGGATTGAATTGTGATAATGAAAATTTCTATATTATACTATATTGCGCTAAATCAATATTAGTGGTTGTTCCTCCACCAATTCTATTATATTGAATAACATCATTAATTACCTGATATTGATATTCTCTAATTTCAATTGATGGATTTATAAATAACTCTTCATAAATAACTAAATTATCATTTGTAATATGTTCAATTAAAATATATTCTATTGCTTTCTTAAACTACAATTCTTGATATTTTGTGTAATATGAAAATTTTTCTGAATCAGATAAATTATTCCAAGGAGTATATGGTATACCAGCCTATATTTTTTCATTTACATAATATTCGCTAACAAATTCTTTAAATTTTATCGATGATGGCTCATTCATTGATATAACTTCATTTAATGTATGTAAATTAAATATATTTTCATATTTACTATTAATTCTATCCTATATATATTCCGAATCTATAATCGGGTTTACTGTCTTAGCAATAATACGTGTATTCCCAGATATCTCAAAACTATCATTTAGAGATTCTGTAATATGTGTCAAACTGCTATCATTTGACTCATTATAATATGATACAATACTAAATAATCCATTATCAAATTTACCAGTTTTATATGTATACTGTCCATATGTCGGATCAATTTCATATGGCACATCATATAAAAACACTTTTGAATTCAAATTACCAGTAGTATTCATCTAATCTAAATAATGATAATAAATAAAATTATTCATATTATCATCATATATTTTTTTAATATCTGCAATATTTTCCTATGAAATTTTTTGAACTGGTAAAGAAATAAAATCCTAAACATTTTTATCCGTTTTTAATATAGTACCAATGACATTGCCAAACATCATTATATTTGTTTCTGACTAAATAATATGTTCGGATTTATTTAATGGCAAAAATGGGAAGATATAAAATTCTTTTAAATCATTATTTATATCAACTGAATCACATCTGTTGATAGAAAAATTTATCTAATTATTTATTGTAAAAGAATTTTCTAAGAATACCTATAATGAATTAATAAAATTATTAATATTAAATGATACTATTCCATTTAAACTACTCAATGCATATGTCAATTTAATTAAATCATATCCTTTAAATATATCAATATCCTAATTATCTATAGCTAATAATTTATCTAATATAACCGGTATCCCAGTTTTTATATTATCTAATGCTGTGGAATTAATATATATATCTAATGGTTTAGTAGAATAAAAATTCTATTTATTTAAATCATTAATTCTAATTGTAGTAGTTAATGGAATACGATTTTCTAATTCATTTTTTAATATGGATTTTTCTTCTGTATATAAATATTCAGGAATCAAATTATCTTGATTTGCTAATCTATTATACACAATTTCATATCCACGTAACTGTTGTAAATTCCTAATATATTTATCTCTTGCAACTAAAATCTTTAAATTCTACATATTTCGTAATTTATCCTATTCAGAATCAATTACTGCATACGGATATGTAGATAATAATACTGCATTTTGAATATCAGTACTTCCAGTTAACTATTTTTGCTAAAATGTATATAAATCTTCGTTTGTAATTATTTTATTTTTAGATTTCATATATTTTGGGAAATTATATTTAATTTCTTCAATAGTTTCAATTGATTTCCCACCAGTCTAGTCATATTCATTTATAATTGTAAATTTAAGATTTTTAATAATTTCTAATAAATTATATGGACTATCAACTGGTACTTGCGGAAATACAATATCTTTAATATGTTGTGGCGGATATATACCATCTGCAATATCTAAAATTGATTCATCAGTAATGTATATTTGGTCTGGCAAGAATATATAATTAAATATCCCTTCATATTTACTAACAAATCCTTTAGAAACATTACCATCTGGCCCAACATTCTAATAAAATAAAATTCTAAAATTATCTGGCAACGATGTATCAGTTTCAGGAATAAAATACTCAAAACTTTCATTAAATGTATTATATCTGAATATAATATATGGATTATTTATATCTTCCTTTTCATATATAGATTGTACAACTTCATATTTATTCCCATTTATATCTGTAATAATATTATAATTTTCATCTGTGAGAATAACATCTAATCTATATTGCGAAACATCTTGTATGTTTATATTTTTAGTAAGTAATTTATCATTTAATAATGGCAAATATTTTCCTTTGGAATTTGTGGCCATAATATTAATAGGCTCTAACTGTATAAATGTAATATCTTCTGAGCCAAATACGGATACACATTTATATATGTAATCCGTACTATTAATATATTCTCTAACTATCAAAATACTATTCCTGTTTGTCCAAATATTTCCATTACCATCTACAAATTTTAATAACAACGGTGGTATTTGAATTCCTATATTACTTATATAATCAAAAAACAAATCTAAAATTTCATAATTTGAAGTATCAATTCCCAATTGAAGTATCGTATGCGCAGGATATGAAATACGTCTATTATATCCATATTGTTTTAAAATCTCAGATAATTTGGCATAATTATTTGATGTAGTAACAAACAAATCCTATAATGACATTTCATGTTTTTGATTTAATACAGTTGTGCTATATGCCAACTAATCTAATATAATCGATATTGCTGTTGAATTATCAAAATCAACAGTATCATATTCTTTCTTACTTCTAAGAAATTGAATAAGATTATTTTTTAATTCTTCAAAATCAAATTGTTCTTTTGTAAGTTTTCTAATTGTTTCCAAATTAAAATCATTTGACATATAAAGATCTCCCCACATTTTTATCATTTTTTTGTGGCATAAGACCCCAACCTATTAATAGGTTGGGGATGAATGCCATCAAACAATCTCTTTTCAGAGATAAATCAGCCTTGTGGCTGTTGGTCCACTTCGCCCTTGTTCAAAAGGGTTTTTGCTGGCAGCACTTCTCCTACCCCTCAGAGATGTTTAACCACCAGTCGCAGTGTCCAGAACGAGTGGAGTATCCTGGAGTGCCTATATCATTCCTTTTGAACGGCTCCTTATATTTCAAGGGGGCTAATCAACCAAGCTTGTCAGATTTCTTACAAGCCTCCGCTTCTATAAGCAGTGGGTAGTTGACTTTTCAAATATCAATTAATTTAATAATTACATTATAAAAAATAATAAGCTATACCATATACCTAACAATATTGTAATTATAATGGTAAAACAAATAGTTTGCTATATTGAGTATTACTTCCCTTTTTCCAACAAAAATGTGCATATTCTATACTGTCAGTTTTCTCATCATCCGTGAAAGACATTCTATTTGAATGTACAAAAATATATTCTGGAATATAAGTACGAAGAAATTTATTTCGCATTTTAGAGCCTAAAAAATTCAAACGCAATAAATATATTATATATCCACCATCTTTTACTAAATTTAACCCATGAATAATAAAATCAAGAGCCTAATAAAATGGCGGATTTGAAATTACTATATCATACATAATAGATGGATGATATTTAAAAAAATCACACAATTCTTACGCAAGGAAGCCACTGGCTTTAGCCACGTGGAGGAATTGCGTATTTTAAACACGCTACGTAAGAATTGCTACCTCCTTTCTATAACTATACCCATCAAATCTTTGCACAATTGTAAAATATTTATGATTTACATCCACTTATATATAAATATCATTCACATTTTGCCCATCCACAAACTTTACATTCTATACATCCGTTAATTGGCCGTTCAATAACAGATTTACATGATGGACATCGCATTTTGCCATTTTCATCAATATACACGCCGGCATTATATTTCCAATCTTTTGTTTGTTTATTAATGTCATCAATTACAATATTTCTATTAGATTCAGATTCAATCTGTGCAATAGAATACAATTCTGATAATACATCAGCAATCATAATTGTCGGTTGGAAATATTGATTATAAAATGTTTTAACCTTCCGCAATTGAGCTATAATACTATTAAAATCGACACGACTGCGTAATGCAATAGATATTAATCTACCAATTGCATTTGATATTGTAGTATATTCTTTTGATGATTCGGTAGTTCGAATAAATACCTCAAATGGCAATCTATCTTTAGTAAATCCCAATTCAATATGCATTTTCTTTTCTTCTGTTAATTTTAAATCATTTGTTACAATTGAAATTATTTCGGATAATTCGTATCCATTATCCGCCAAATCATACACATTTTCAATTATATTTAAGATCTGATTTTTATATTCATTATCAATAAATGTAACAGTTTCCTTTAATGAATAAATAATATTTGGTCTAGGAATTGGTACATTTAATTTATCAGCAGTTATATCATTATTAGAAATAAGATCATTATTATCTAAATTAAAAACTGCAATTTTGTTTGATTCCTTCGTATCTGTTTTTAAAACCTGCGATTCCAAACTCCCATCTCTATATATAGTTACACCTTTAATATATGGAGATTTTAATGCATATAAAAATACATCTTTAACAGCATCTATTGTTGAAGAGTTTGGCATATTAATTGTCTTAGATGTACTAGAGGAATTATATTTTTGAAATGATTCCTGCACCCTTAAATGCTCAATAGGAGACAAATCCATTGAAGTACAAAATATCGAATATTTTTCAGAATCTAAATCATACTTATCAATAATATATTGTATGCCATATAAATCTAAATCTAGAAGAACTTTATTAATATCCACATCCGCAATATCATTTACTAATTCATTTTCTAGTAATTTTACAACATAATTTGTTTCAACTCGTTTATTTTCATTTGGTAAAGTAATATATCTCTTATATTTTAATGCGTATAATGGTTCAATTCCTGTTCCAGTATCGCCCAATTCAGGAACTTCCATAACCCTACTTCGTGTACCTTCAGGAGCTAACGATGTAGTTGCAATATTACGACGTGGATATTTATTTAACTCTGTTATATACCCTTTTTCATCATTGGCTAAAAACGGATTAAACCCATATTTTGTGGCATATTGACTTAACTTATATAAAGGAAATACACCCTTATATTTTGCCATATCGGTTGAAAACTTAGTTGAACCATATTCTAATGTATATATTAAATTTTCTGCAATTTCCAATGACTTATCACTACCATAACGAACACCATTCAAAATAAAATACCCTGCAACCCCAGTAATTCCAACGCCAATATTTCTAGTTAATAATGCGGCTCTACTAGCACTAACAATAGGAAACATATTAAGATCTATTATATCATCCAAATACCATGCGGCAATATATGCTAAATCAAATAATATATCTAAAGAATCGTTTGCAATTTTAGATACATCAATACTCATTAAATTACACATCCCAGTTAATCTACCATATTTCTTCTCAATTTCTTCTGTGTATGTAGCAGCTAATGGTTGTTCTCCACAATTATGACATACCAAGTCATTAACAACACCAACATGCGATGTATTCATAGTAAAATCATATACTGGTAGTATTTCTGATGTAGTTATATTGATTACTTTAGGAGAAATGTCAATAATTAATTTTTTTAATATATCATTTTTATTATCTGCAAATCCAATCTCAGATGCGAATTTGAAAATATTTTGTGGATCTAATATTAATAATGATTCTTTATTATTTTCATCTAAAACAACATCAGATACAATTCCACAATATGTATATAAAATCTTATTAATGTTATACAAATTCTTACTATTATTTGATGTAATTACAATCTTATTAGATTCAATCCTAGCATTGTTACTAAAATATCCCCTTAAGAATGATACTATATTATTATATGTGGACACATCAATAATATCTAATACATTAGTATTATCAGAAATATTTAATCCCACATCAATATAAAACTTAGAATATTCGCTATTAGACTTGATATCATAATAACTATAATGTAAAATTTTATGACCTAATGCATCCTTTGCTTCTATCCATTCAAATGTATCTGCATCCATTAATTTATGATCTGGTGTAATAACCATTTTTAATTTATTATTAAAAGTCAAAGTGATTGTCGGTTTTTCACCAGTCTTAAAAATTTTTGCAGGTACATATGTATTAAGCAATGGTGCCCATACATTGACAATTTGCCCATCTAATTCTCCTATTTTAATATATCCATTATCAGTTAAAATTTCTTCATTATATCCAAAACATGGATTAGTAGACAAATATGGTATTTCATCAACTATAGGATTATTCTTATTTATTTTATCAAATAATAATAACCCTGGGTCACCAGTTTTCCATGCCAATGCTGCAATTTCATTAAATATCTCATTCGCATCTACTTTATCATATTCCACACCGTCAAATATTAATGGAATTTTTTCATTATTTTCTATAGCATTTACAAATGAATTTGAATTGTTGATACCAACAGAGATATTGAAATTATTTAATACATTATCCCCTTTATTAAATTCTTTAGAATGAATAAACTCTGATATATCAGGATGAAATGCAATTTCATGCTGTAAAAAATCAGTACCAACATACATGCCACCAACCATCATACCAGCACCACGTCTCCGTGATTGTTTTACAACTTCAAGAGTTTGATTGAATTTTTTCCCAAAAGACACACTACCAGATGATAACGCACCATTAGATCTTACAATTGCGCCATTAGGTCGTAAAACACTTATATTTACGCCAACACCTACAGTTGCTTTTGATAATAACGCAATCTCGCTATCAGTTTTGTTTATATCTTCCATACTATCTCCTAAACTTAATACAGAACACGCAGATAAACAAAACCGTCTATCCAAATTATTATAAATACTAATATAATCATCTATAGTAACATCGTTAATATCTTTCTCAAATATTGATTTTGGATTATTAACACCAATATTAAAAAGAACAGGAGAATTAGGCATAATTAATCGTGCTTTAAGTAATTGAAATAATAATAATTCAAAGTTATGTAAATATGCTATAACATCTAATTTATATTCATCATCCGAATATAAATTGTACAAATATTTTGCTTCTACAGATGTAATGGTTCGTGCGACACGTGTGATAATATCTTCAAACCCAGTATCAGATTGTCCATCTGAATATTTCAATAAATATCGACTATTTATTATCATCTGTGTCTGGTCTGGTATTTCTGAATTATAATATTTACTAATTATATATAATAATTTTGTTCTTAATGTATTTATCATATTATTTGAATATGATAAATAATCTATTGGATTTGACAAATTAAATACCGGTCGAGGATATAATATTGTTCTTACAATATTATCAATCTCACTATCAGTTAATTGTTTAGATCTCAAATAATTTCTTAAATAAGATATATCAAATTTACTATCAATTAAATCACTTATAATTCTAGTATCAAGTTCCGCATTATAGTTTCGCAACTCATCAATCAAATCCATTATTTCCACAGAAAACACCTCCAAATATTAATAATGATATATAAATTAACAAGTACTTATATTATTGTAGATATACCTGTAGATTCATCTTTGACCACAGTTATTATTTTGTCAAATACATTTAAAGATAATGAATTATTATGGCTTGTCATAAAAAATTGTATATTTGTTGATTGCTTAACTGCATTCAACAAATCTAGAAGTAACATCATTGAAGTATTATCCAAACCATCAAAAGTTTCATCTGCAATAAAAATTCCTAAATTAATTGAATTTTTTGTGTAATTATATAAATATTCAATTAACGAAAAATAAAATACAATATCCATCTTCTTTCGTTCGCCCTTACTTAACAGGTTATAATTAATTTCTGTACCATTAAACACAAATTGAGTATAAATTTTCTGCGTTTCAGTATCATATTTTATACTCATTTGTATATTACCATTAGGATAAAAAATATTAATATATTTATTAGATATATAATTTATTACTTCCAAATATTTAGAGATATATGAATTTCTGAAATTACTTTTTGGAGATAATAATTTGTATAATGTTTCTAACATTTCTAATGTTTCTTGATGTTTTGAAAGTTCTTCATCTACATTATTTATCTTATCTGTAAGATCTTGTATATTAGTGTCTATTCTCAAAAATATATCATTTTTAGATATAGACTCTGTAATCTTTTGTCGATATTCCACAAGATGAGATTTTTCATTTGACAAATATTCTATTTTTTCAGATAATTTAGAAAATTTATCTTTGGCATTTAATAAATCAGTTTGAATTTGAATTAATTTCGATTTAGTCGTTTTCAATGTATTCAATCCATTCTGCAACTTCAAATTTTTAATATCTAATGATTCAATCAATTTATTTAATGTCATACGAAATTTATCATCAATACTCCTACCACAAGTCGGACATTTATTTTTACTAATTAATATTGACTTTTCATTCCTAATTGATACCAATGAATTATATTTACTTTGAGTATTTAGTAATGTAGTATCAATTTCTTTTATTGCATTATCTACAACTTTCAATTGTTTATCAATATTGTCAATAGATTTATATTTTTTTATAAGATTGGTATATTCTGTATTTAATAATATAATTTTGTCATCTATTTCTTTTATTTTTGTATCATATTCACTAATTTTTTTATCATATTCTAATTGATTAGAATGAATACTAAACTCTTTTAATTTTATATTCCGTTCTCTTTCTTCTTGATATATTTTTTTATTATTCTCTAATGTAGATATTGTATTTTTTAGAGATTTAAGATCTGCATTTACAGTATTAAATAAATCATTTAATATCGATATATTTAATACTGTCTCAAAGAGTTTAGTGCGTTGTACAGGACTGAAAGACAAAATTGATAAATTTTCTGATGTTAGGAAATTGGTAGTATAAAACAAATCTTTGTTGACGCCCAACAATTCTTTTTCAATATATTGTTGTGCAAATTCTTTCTTTTGAAACATCAATTCTTTATCATTCTCAATTATTTTCAACTCATGTTTTACAGAATTTGTTATAGTAACTGTACGGATAATTTGCAATATTTTTTCTGATGAATGATATATAACACTAACAACATATGTATTTTCATCTACATTTTTATTTAGCAACTCTTCTAATGTTCTATTAGGAACACTCCCAAATATATTAAACAGCAATCCATAATATATAGCACTTTTACCAGCGCCATTGCTTTTAAATGGATCATCAGTAATTCCATTAATAAAAATCAATCTGTCAGTTTGTGTATCAATATTAATGATACTATTTTTATGTGAGATAAAATTTTGCAAATATATTTGAGATATATAATACATAACGTATACTCCTTTCTAATAATAAAAATAAGAAATAACTCTCCAATATATTTTGGAGAGTTATTCAATTATTATTTACCATACATATTAATCAAGTCATCCAATCCCGGAATATCAATATCGTCAAATGTTCCAATATCATCTACAGGATTTTCTACTTGAACATCTATATCCGCAAGAGTGTCATCAATATATACATCTGCTACAGAATTATCATCACTATTATCAAATCTATTAATCTGATGCTTTAAACTTTGAATATAATTTTCTTGTGTTTCAATAAAAGCTTTTAAATCTGTTTCTATTTCTTGGCTAATATTGTTTTTATATATAACGTCCGCAATTTCTTTAATCATTTCTATAGATATATCGATAGCAATTTTTTGTTTTGAAATCTTAATTTGTGGACGATAATTATCATCTAGATCTATTACCAATGCATGCGCAGATTGGTAATTTACAACATCTGAGTAATCCAATTTGGCATTTGATATTGTATTTATTATTTTGTTTATTATTTCTAATGGATTGTTATCAGTCCAAGATAAGATTTCAACATTCTTAGTGTTTAAATTAAAAATTGGAAATGATACTAATTTATTAATATTCAATATATAATCTCGAAATTGGTTATATCTTAATCCAAGATCAGATGCTAATTTTCTAATTTCTGATGTATTAGAAAATGCTTTTGAAACTAAATTGGGGTTTGCATAATTATTTAATGTTTCATTATATCCCAAAGTGTAGAATTTCCCATTTAAAAATACCGAACGTTTTATAACAAAAAATTCTTTTTCTATTTCATTATCAAAAACTGGTAATATAACACATGTCAATGGTGTAACTTTTTTACTCAAAAATACATAATTTAAATTATTTGATTTTGAATGTGGTTTATCTAAATTTGATTCCAATTCTTTTATTCTATTTTTCAAATCTTCCAATTTCATATTTTTACCCTCCATATTTTGTTTTTAAAAAATATACTTAATATTTAGAAACTGCTGTTATTATAGCAACCATACCTTTATCCCTAGGATTATATTCGGGATATTTTGATGGAAAAAACATATTTTTTGTCAATTCAATATCCACAATTTTAGAAACCAATATTAATTTCCATCCAGTATGTATTCCGCTTTCGGAATATCCACTATGTTGATACCCTCGCAAAACCAAATTATTTTTAGCATTAATACCCAATACAAACGGAGATATTTCTCGTATTTCTGCGCCAGCAGGGTCATCAGCATATCGTATTAATACATTTGATTGAGTATTAATAGCCTTTTTAATTGTTTCTACAATTTGGTCAATAGTCATATATGTCGGACACAGACTACTCCATCCCACATAAGATGGAGATGAATGCGCCATTCCCTCCTTTCAAATAAAATATTCTTTCGTTACTAACTATAACTTTATCATTTTTTGTGGCATAAGACCCCAACCTCTTAATAGGTTGGGGATGAATGCCATCAAACAATCTCTTTTCAGAGATAAATCAGCCTTGCGGCTGTTGGTCCACTTCGCCCTTGTTCAAAAGGGTTTTTGCTGGCAGCACTTCTCCTACCCCTCAGAGATGTTTAACCACCAGTCGCAGTGTCCAGAACGAGTGGAGTATCCTGGAGTGCCTATATCATTCCTTTTGAACGGCTCCTTATATTTCAAGGGGGCTAATCAACCAGGCTTGTCAGATTTCTTACAAGCCTCCGCTTCTATAAGCGGTGGGTAGTTGACACATCTGGCGAATATACAAATTCACGAAAAATTACAGTTATCATATTATCTAGCATATAAATAACATCTTGCAATATTGTGATTAAACCTTTGATTTCAAGCTTTTCGTCATCTGTTGTTTCCTTTGACTCGAGTTCCCAAAATAAATGTAATAATTCTTTACTTATTGGTTTTTGCACAGATTCTAATATCTGTACAATTGAATCTATTCTAGTATACTTAGATCTACTACTTATAGTGTCTTGATTATTAGATATGGATGCCATACTCGTCAATTTTTGAAATATCTCTTGATACATATTAAGTGTGTTTCTAATATCGTCAGTTATTTTTTGGTCTCGTATTCTGTTAGTTACAATTTCTAATTCATTACTTGTTGTTTCAATTTTTTGATTTATAATATCTTTTAATGTTTCAACTTCTTCCATACTAAACATTTATACCTACCTCCTTATATTATATTGAAATTACTTTATTAAGAAAAGGATTAATTTCAATATAATTCAGTAGTATATCCCAACTATTTGGGATTTCTGTTGTTTTTAAAAAGCCTTGAATATTCTCTAAATGTTGATTTTTAAACTCTTCAGTTACTTCACCATCTTTATCAATTTCTTTAGCTAAAATTCTCAATCTATCTTTTTCTTCTAAAATTTCATATAAACTTTTCATTTAAAAACCTCCTTTATTTATATTCTTCAAATAGATTATCCATATTTTCCAGATAATTTGTTTTAAAATAATTTTGCACAATATAATTTGTAGTTGTTTTTGTTAAACAATATATTTTTTCTTGTGGTAAATTATAAAGAAACACCATAGCTTTATTATATTCGTCACTTTCTTTTAGTTTTAAGAAATCTTCTAAATACTCTACACAATTACACTTTTCAAAGATCTCTTGTATTATTTCTCTATCCATCCTATATAATTCATCATCTGAATCACATTCTAGTGGGTAGAAAGAAGCAATTAAAATAGCCTCTCCTTTTTCGACTTCTTTTAATTCTTTATCAATATCATTTTTTCTATATTTTAGATAAACTTTACCCTTCTTGCTCAACAACACAAAAATATCTAAAAGTTTATTAAATCCTAAAGTAAAATCATAAGTTTTTCTTATTGCTATTTCTATTTTCTTTCTAATTTTTTTGTCATTTTTCTCAATTAATTCTATCCAATTAACCATTTAAAAACCTCCTTTATATTGAAATTATAACAATTTTTCTATCCATAAATCAATAATTTTAGATATAGGTTCATGTATCTCAGAATGAGTTTTATATATTTCATCCCATTCTTTAGCTCTAAACTTCAAATCGATATCTTCATATTTAAAAGTATACCATCCACCATTTGTATCTAATACCGGTTCATCAAATCCCATATCTTTCCAATCTTTTTTTGTAAATGATTTTAATATGTAAAAAATAGAATAATCATTTACAAATCCAGATTCATAAGATAAAAACATTGGAAACTCTTTAAGTGGAGATTTAATCCTATTTTTTTCCGCTTTTATTTTTACAATCTTGCCATCTATATCATATTTTTCACCTTCACTTCTACTACCATCTTTCAATCTAATATCAATAGTAGGATAATATAATAATGCTCTTCCACCAGTAACCACTTCATCTGGTTGACCATATGTTCCAAATCCCATCTTAATATTAGTATACAATTGATTTACATATATTAATGTGCAATTTGCCTTATATAATATATTATTTATTGTTTTAAGAAATTTGGAATTTAATCTAGCTTTTAGACCAATAGTTTTTTCAATTTCTGCCGTCTCAATTTCTTGAATAGACGGTGTGGCAGAAGTTGAGTCCCAACATATAACCATTGGAGACTCGTCTTTAATTTCTAATTTTTTGGTTATTAGCTTTGTCATTATTTCATATACTTGTTCTAAAGAATCAGGTTGTAAATATAATATTTTATCTATATCCAATCCTAAATCTCTGATTCTTCGTGAACTTAATGACCGTTCGGTATCAAAATACACCAATGAATGCCCCAGTTGTTGTAACGATGCTGCAATTTGAATTAATAATGTGGTTTTACCAACACCTGGAGGCGATGAAATTGATAAAATAGTACCAATTGGTACACCACCAATAATTTTATCAAATAATAACAAATTGGTTGGTAATATTGTATCAACAGTTCTTGAATTAATTACATCAGGATATTGTTCTAATACACTTCTGTATTTTTCCAATAATTCGTTCTTAACTTTCAATTCTTTTTCACCTTTTGCCATTTATACATACCTCCTCCGTTATATCTCTAATTCTTCTAAATCAACCATATAATTATTAGATAAATCTATATTGCCATCAATAAATTCGCCACTATCAGTAAATATCATACAATCAAAATCCACATTAAATTTTATAGTTTTCATTGATTTTCCATGTCTATTTTTAGCAATATACATATATAAAATTCCGTTATTAAATTCTTCAGGTGTAGAATTTAAAATTAAAACACTATCACTAACATGTGATTTGCCAGAGCTTTCTGCAATATTATTTAAATCTACACGTGCATTCTTTTTATATGATTCTCTATTGAGTTGGGTTGCTGTTACAACTACAACGTCTAATTCTTGAGATAGTGACTTTAATGAATTGGAAATATTCTGTAATTTTATACGTTCCTCAGATTTATAATCTGTATCTAATATTAGATCTAAGTAATCGATTATAACAACATCTGGAGGTCTATATCCTTTTAAAATACACATTTCAATATTATTTTTTATCATTTCGGTAGTATAATTCTTCACCATACCCTTTTTTATATAAATATTAGATTTTGTAGTATTAAAAAAATTTAACAGTTTTAATGTAACATCCTTACTGTTGACTAGTAAAGACATAGGAATATTTGTAATAGAAGAATATAATCTCAGTTTTGTTTCTTTTAAATTGTTTTCAAATGTATACAAATATACACTTCTGCCATAAGACAGTTGATGTTTGGCATAATCTATCAAAAACGAAGATTTGCCATATCCAGTTTTTGCCCCTATCATATATAATCTACCTTTTTCAAATCCACCGTTGAAAAACGAATCTAATGTTGGATACCCAGTATTTAAAATTTCGTGTTGGTCATTTTGGATTTGAAAAATATCAGATTTTATTTTATTTTCCAATTCGACATTATCAAATGACAAATAATCTTCATAAATATCATTAATGAAATTTATATCGACCAAATATTCATTTAATTTTTTGGATATTTTATCATATATCTGATAAACATCCAATTCTGAATGATTTGCTATATCATCAAAAATTTTATCGAGATAATAAAATAGATATGATTGCTTCATTTTTTCTTCTAACAGTTTTGTGAAATTGTTAATTGTAAATAGTGGTTTTTGATATAACATATTTAATTCATCCAGATTTACAAATGGATATTTATTATCTGGGAATTTCAAATTTAGATATTCTATACAAGAAGCACCATTAAGTCCATCAACATATTTGAGTTTGATTAAATGCAATACAAATGTTTTATATTTACTAAGTAATGGGTCTTCTCCTTTTTGTTTACCCAATAACACCTTTTTTAATTTAGCATCTGAGAAAATTCTATTATTATATATTAAAAATGTATCTTTATCTACCTCATTTAACAAATATGCTGCCCATTGCTTTAAAAATTCTAAACTAACATCAATATTAGGAGTATATTCCATTTTGAATGTCCTCCATTTCGATATTATCATTTATATTTGAATAAATGGAATAACCTTTCAAATAATCTAATACATATATATCTATATCATCTTGACCATATATATCAAATAATATAAATATATCCTTTGTTCTGCCAATCAAAATTCCCAATAGTTTATTTTCGATATAATTTGCATATTCATTGTTAATTCCATTTCCTAACGATTGCTGGATATATCCACGTGATGAAGACTTTTTGTTATATTCAAGATTTTTGGCAAATGCAAAATATGATATTTGATTAATAGAGATCTTTAAATTATCTTCTAAGAATTTTGACACTTTATCAATAGATTCTTGAGATAAAAATTGTTTTAATTTATAATTAAATAATGAAGTAAGATTGGTAGCCATTGTATATTTTTACCTCCAAATATCATATAAATAGATTATTAACTGTTTTCTCTGCTATAATGGGGTATAAGGAATTAAATGCCAATTTACAACTATTCATAAATGAGAAAAATTCTGGAATTCTATTAATATTACCATTTGAATTCCATGTATAATATAAATTTATCTTATCCTGGTTGATTTGCTTGTTTAGTGAGAAAATAATGTTATTGGCATCCCCATTTTTGATAATGCCTAGGGTTAATATCGCAGTATTATATTTATACTTGTGAAAAAATGATTTCACAGTATAAATATTTTTTTCTGATGGGAATAGTGTTAATATTTTGGAATCTATAATGCCATTTGGAAGAGTATATAAGGCAAGTTTATCGACGTAGAAAAACAACGTCGACATCTCGATTTCTGACATCATAAATGTTATTTTATTTTTGTAATTGTAAGATACGCTTCCAAACGATGATTGGGTGTTGGAAAAACTGGGGGTAAACGAGAAGATTCCTTTCGGATCATAATTACTATATGAAGATTTGTTACTCAACTTGATTTTGGCATCAAAATCAAGTTTCAATACTTTGTTATATACTGATATGGTATGATACACCTTTGAAACATTATTTGATTCTGTACTATCTCTGGCTGTACTGGATTGATAAAACTCCTCAAATTCTAATACTTCTGGAGAAAATGCACCATCTTTAATATCATCTTCTGACATCTTATTTGATACATAATATTCTTCAATAACTGGAGTATTATGTATCTTTCCCTCCTTTCTAAATTGTTGTCAATAATTAAGTATCGAATATATTCTATCATATTAAAATCATATTGTCAATTTATATTTCCAAATCTTAACATTTTAATATAGATATTGGAATTTATATTTGTTATATATTTCACAATCTAAAAATTGAAATTAATTTGACATTGATATATTAAATATCAAATATTATATATCATATATTGAATATCATATATTGAATATTATATACTGAATATTAAATATCATATATTGAATATCATATACTGAATATTATATATCATATATTAAATATCATATATTAAATATCATATATTAAATATCATATATTGAATATTATATACTGAATATTATATATCATATATTAAATATCATATATTGAATATTATATATTAAATATTTAAATTATATGATATGATATATATATAACACATGATATTGTATAATTATTTTTTTATTTTTAGTATATCCAAAAAATGTTACATTGTCAAGAGGTGTTTGGTTAACAAATTCTACATTCAAGTAAATAATTTGTAAATCTTTATAATTTGGAGGTGGTTACAATTAATTGGTACATATTTGAAACAAAAACTTCATATCCCAGATATGTTCAATCTAGAATTGATAGAATTTCTCAGTAGATTAATTATTCATACAGAATAATGTTTGATTATCCGTCATATGATAGAATTCATACATATTTAATGGAACCATATGTATTATATGTTGACAATAAAGGTGAAATTAAAGTTATTGGCAATATTATTGGTGAAGTTGAATATTCTGGTATTCAGAAGATAGAAAATATTGACCCAATTAATCAAATTCAAACGTTTAATGTGAAATATATCAAAAATTTCAGAGATGTAAAACAAAGTGGGCAATCATTTGCTCCAACAACCAAAAAATACATTACTGCTTTACCAAGTGATGATATTAATTTGATTCTTGCCAAACATGATAATATTCTTTTAGAATCTTTAGTATATACAAATGATGGCATTGGCGATATTGTAAATAAAAATGGCAAATTATATTTTGTATATAAAGGTAAATATTATGATACACTTGATATCGTTATTCATAATGTTATGCGATATACTTCAATGTACTCCAATAATTTATTTAATATTGTTGAAGATATTGACGTTATAATTTTCTTATTTACATTCAAAAATACTCAGTTCTAGTTATAGGTTGATATATCAGCATTTTCAAATGAGGAAATTGCCGAATTATTGAATATAGAAAATCAAGAAGCAGATCTTATTTTAGCACAAGATATTATTTTGTCAATTGATGGTCAAACTTACCATTTTGATTTTGAAGATATATAGGAATTGGAAGAATAATCGTATTAGATCATAATAGATTGTCATTGAAAGAGTGAACTGGTTGGATCATATTAATGTCATTGAAGTTAGAATTGTTTTTTCTTAATTGAATGTTGTATAATTTATTTGTGAGTTCGTTTATTCCGTTTCTTAATTTTACCATGTTTAAGTTATTGAATGTTTTAATTAGTATTTGTTTTTGATTTTCAGTTAGAGAATCACTTTCGAGTAAACGTTGGTAAGGAGTTTTAGGGTTTTCGTATATTTTTTTAACAGTTTTGCCTTTGTTGTTTTTTATTTTGTCCTTCAGTTTAAAGTTAGCTATGAAGAAGTTATCTAATAAGTCTGCTCTTCTTGTAAATCTCATTGAGCAGGCTTACTTCTTCTTCTGATAATAATTCTATTCCGAAATATCTGAAAATCGGATAAGAGGGGATGCCAAAATGATAAACCAGCAACAAATTGATATTATAAAAAAGTTTTTAATTAAGCATTTAGATGTAGATGTAATATATCTTTTTGGCTCTTCAGTAAAAAATACAATGAGAAAAGATAGCGATATTGATGTTGCCTTTTTGAGTGACAAATCCGTAGATTCATTTGATCTTTTTCTTTTATCTCAGAAATTAGCTGATTTA
>Ga0208564_1001342_pt1 | contig 20785 bp, 15 predicted proteins | sample AD_UKC073_MetaG_FD_184439 | JGI IMG/M metagenome (GOLD analysis project Ga0208564, IMG submission 184439) | Active sludge microbial communities of municipal wastewater-treating anaerobic digesters from USA - AD_UKC073_MetaG (SPAdes) (version 2) | ecosystem: Engineered > Bioreactor > Anaerobic >... | reverse complement strand
CGGCCAACGAAGGCCTGCTGCAGCCGTACGTCAGCGCCAACATGAAGGAGCAGTACCCGTGGTCAGCGGATTTGCTGGCCAAGAGCGGCAATCAGGTCGCCGGCATTTACCGGATCACCCTGGGCTTCGGCTACAACCGTGAGCTGCTGGCGAAAAAGAACCAGAAGCCGCCCGCCTGCTGGAGCGATCTGGTGAAGCCGGAGTACGTCGGCGAGATTGAGACCTCCAGCCCGGCTACCAGCGGCACCGCTTACACCATCCTCGCAACCGTTGTGCAACTGATGGGTGAGGATCGCGCGTTTGACTACTTGCGTGCGCTCCACAAGAACGTGAACCGCTACACCACCAGCGGCACCGCGCAGCGGCAGAGCGTGTCGCGCGGTGAATCGCTGATTGGGGTGACCTTTCTCGACGAGTTCATCCCGGAGCAACACGTAGGTGCACCGGTCGAAACTGTGCTGCCCTGCGAGGGCACCGGTTACAGCGTCGGCGCGATGAGCATCGCGAAAGGTGCCCGCAATCTGGCCGAGGCGAAAAAGTTCTACGACTGGGCACTGACCGCCGAGGCACAGACCATCCGCGACCAGACCAAGGTAATCGCCATTCCGTCGAATCGCAGCGCCTATGCGCCAGAGCCGGTCAAGGCACTGGAAAAGGCGAAGCTGATCAATTACGACTTTGTCAAGTATGGCTCCAGCGCCGAGCGCAAGCGGCTCATCGACAGATGGGATCGTGAGGTCCGCAGCGCGCCGCGTTGATGCTCGCGGGCGACGTCCTGCCCGCTGCCGGGCTATCAGGGCGTTCCCCATATCCAGGCTGGCGTGTTTTTCGCTATCCTCGACGTTTGCACTTTCAGTTCCCCGCCTTTCGTACCTTTTTGCAGTAAAGAGAATTCCATGAAAAAGACATTCACCGCGTTGGCCCCTCTGGCCATTGGCCTTGGCTTCATGTCAGCGCCCACCTTCGCGCAGCAGGTCAACGCCTATTGCTCCACCAATCAGTCGTGGTGCGAAATGGCCGCCACCGAGTTCACCAAGGCAACCGGCGTGAAAGTGGTGCAGACGCACCTCGGCACCGGCGAGGCACTGGCGCGCCTGAAGGCCGAGGCGAGCAATCCGAAGACCGACATCTGGTGGGGCGGCACCGGTGACCCGTTTCTCGCCGCCGCCGAGCAGGGCCTGCTGGAACCGTATCGCCCGGCGTACCTCAAGGACCTCTACGACTGGAGCGTGCGCCAGTACGACATGAGCGGCAACATGGTGGGCGGCTTCTACACCAGCTTCATTGGCATCGGTTACAACGAAGAAGTGCTGACCAAGGCGAAGCTGCCGGTGCCGAAGTGCTGGGCTGATCTGGCCGATCCGAAGTACAAGGGCCACGTTGAAATGGCGAACCCGGGCTCCTCGGGCGGTGCCTACACCATCGTTGCCGGACTTGTGCAGCAGATGGGCGAAGACAAGGCCTTCGACTACATGAAGAAGCTGCACAAGAACATTACGCAGTACACCAAGAGCTCGCAGGCGCAGGCGAAGAACGTCGCTCGCGGCGAGGCCACGATTGGTATCTCGTTCCTGTTTGGTTTTGAGGAAGAGCGTCAGGCTGGTTTCAAGGCGGTGAAGTCGTTCGCGCCGTGTGAAGGCACCTCCTACGAAGTAGGCGGCATCGCGCTGATCAAGGGCTCGCGCAATGGCGACAACGCGAAGAAGTTTTACGACTGGCTGATGGGCCCGGTGGGGCAGGGCATCGGCGCCAAGGCGAATTCGCTGCAGAACCCGGCCAACAAGACGTTCAAGCAGGACGCCAAGATCCCGACGATGGATGGCGTGAAACTGATCAACTACGACTTCAAGAAATACGGCGCCTCGACCGAGCGCAAGCGCATTCTTGAAAAGTGGGAAAAAGAAGTGAATTCGCTGCCGCGCTAGTCGCCTCTGGATCACTTTCGGGTGATCAGCTTTTCGCTAGAAGCCCCATTTCGATGGGGCTTTTTCATTGTTTTGACGATAGTCGACTTATTGCCGATACGGCGTCGTAGCCCAATTTGAATAGGCATCTCGCAAGAAAGCTGTTGCTTGCCTGCACGGTGACCGTTTCGTGGTCCATCGCGGACGGTGCATCCGGCATCAGCGCTCGGCTCGCCTGGCTCGCAACAGCAGTCCCGCCGCAATGAACGACGTTGAGGCGCTGACCATGAAGGCGGTTGTCGATCCAGCGTGGCTCCAGAGCCATCCAAAAAGCGCCGAGGCGGGCAACAGCATCACGCCGCTGACCAGATGGAACCACCCGAACGCCGTGCCCAGCTGTGCCTGTGGTGCCAGCTCCGCGATCAGCGCCTTTTCCGCGCCCTCGGTGGCGGCGATGAAGATGGCGTAACCCACGAACAGTGCGATGGTGGTCCCGACGCGGGACGGCAGCAGGCCGAACGCGGCAAACAGCAGGGCGTAAACCACCCACGCGCCGCACAGCAGGGAGCGGCGGTCCACACGATCAGACAGCGCCGACAGCGGCGTCGACAGCAGCATCGCCAGTGCCGAGAACCCAGCCCACAACAGGGGAATCTGGGTATCGGTAAAACCGGTCTCTTTGGCCCGGAGCAACAAAAACATATTGCTCGCCTGCGACAGCGTGAACACCCCGAGCGCAACGAGGTAGCGTTTCAATGGTGCCGGCAGACTCTGCCACTGCCAGTCGATTTTGCCGTTGCCGACTGCCAGCCCCTCGGGCTCTCGCAGCATCGCCACCAGCAGCACACTCAGCACGCCGGGCACGATGGTCCACAGGATCACTTCACGCACACTCCAGCCGGCAGCGAGCAGGGCGGCAGCAGCAAGCGGCCCTGCCACGGCACCGGCGTGATCCATGCTGCGGTGCAGACCGTAGGCGAGGCCACGGCGGTCAGCCGGTACGGCGGCGGCCAGCAGTGCGTCGCGCGGACTGGTGCGTAGCCCCTTGCCGATCCGGTCGCCCATCCGCAACAGCAGCACCACCGGCGTTGAACTGGCCAGCGCGATCAACGGCCGCGACAGCGCAGGCAACGTATAGCCAATGATCAACCAGCCCTTGGCCCGTTGCGAACGATCATAGAAATAGCCCGACACCAGTTTCATCAGGGCTGCCGTGGCGTTGGCCGCGCCTTCGATGATCCCCAGCGCCTGCGCACCGACGGCGAAGGTGGCGGCGAAGAAAAGCGGCAGCAATGGATAAATGGCATCGCTGGCCGCATCGTTGAGAAAGCTCACCGCCCCGAGAAACCAGACCGTGCGGGGCAATTTCAAGGCGACGTTCAGCATGGCACCGATAATAGCGGCCCATGCGTGCGCTTTTTCGCTCCAGTGATCAACCGATGCGGGTTTCCGGCGCCTGGGTATTGCTCGCCTGCCTGCTGGTCGGCTGGGCCTATGTGCGCACGGCGGCGGTGACCGAGGATGCCTTCATCACCTTCCGCGTCATCGACAACGCATTGCACGGTCATGGGCTGGTATGGAACGTTGGCGAACGGGTACAGCCGTACACGCATCCGCTATGGGCACTACTGCTGCTGGCCGTCAGCGCTGTCAGCGGCGAAATCTTCCACACGTCGCTTGGCTTGTCGCTCGCGCTGACCCTCGCGACGGTGGCGCTGGTCGTGCGCCATGCCAAAGGGCGATTGATTGCACTGTGGGCGCTGCTGGCGCTCCTGTTCTCGGAAGCCTTCATCGAATATTCCAGCGCAGCGCTGGAGAACGCACTGGCGCACGCACTGGTGGCAGCGATGGTGGTGGCGTGGCGTCGCTTCCCGCTGACCGACCGCCACGTCTGGATCACTGCGCTGTGCGGCGGTCTGCTGGTCATCACCCGGCACGACTTTGCGGTGCTGGTGGCTCCTGCGATGCTGTCGCTTTTCCTGCGTGCGTCGGGGCGCGCACGCTGGGCAGTGCTGTTCGCTGGTGCCGGCCCGCTGGTCGCCTGGAGTGCCTTCTCGCTGGTTTACTACGGTAGCCCGTGGCCAAACAGCGCGTATGCCAAGCTCAACAACGGCCTCTCGATGGCAGAGTCGTTCGCCGCGGCCGCGCCCTACTTTCGCGACCTTGTGAAGTACGACGCTGTCACTGCGCTGGTCATCGTTGTCGCTGCTCTGCGCGGGCTGCTGCACGGCTCTTGGCAAATGCGGCCGCTGGCGCTGGGGCTCGCGTTGTACATGCTGTATCTGGGTAGCGCTGGCGGTGACTACATGGGCGGGCGACTGTTCTCTGCGCCGTTTGTACTCGCCGTTGCCATGCTCGCAATGAATGTGCGGCTGCGCTGGTGGTGGACCGCACCGCTGTGGTTCGCGCTGACCATTGGCCTCGGCCTCCACCGCGGCTGGATGGTGTGGAACGTGCATCCGCATGCCGAGACACGCAAGCTGAGCCAGCACGCCTGGATGTATCCGGCCACCGGGTGGTTGTCACCACAGCGAACTGCTGACTTCCACGATATGCCCTGGGGCAAACAGGGCTTGACTGCTCGCAGCGAGCAGCACGCAGTCGTCGCGAAGTGTGCGGTGGGACTCTACGGCTTTAACGCCGGGCCGGGTGTCTACATTGTTGACCCATTGGCCATCGCCGATGGCTTTCTGTCGCGCTTGCCGTCGAAAAAGCCGGCTTATCCCGGCCACTACGAACGGGCGTTGCCCGAGGGCTATGTCGAAACCATCGTGTCGGGCAAGAATTCGCTGCGCGACCCGGCGCTGGCCGAGCTCTACGATCAGATGCGATTGCTCCAGCGGGCACCGCTGTTGGCGCCGGTACGTTGGCAGGCGATCTGGGCGATGAACACGGGCGGTGATCGCCGCCTGGCCGTGCAGGCACACTATGACCCGAACAAAACCTGGACGCCCGGCTTACCTGACTCGTCTGCCGCTTCCGCGCAGCCGTTGTCCTGTATGGGGCAACTCGACCCGCTGCTGACCGTGCGGCTGAAGTAGGCGCTGCGGCGGCGATTGCAGAAGTCAGTTCTGTGAAGTGCGCGGCGGCTCCGGGGCTGACTCGCGTTTCGGCATCGGCTTTGGTGGTGGTGCTTGCTCGACGACGGCAGGCTTCGGCTGCGCCGGGCGTTGCTCAGCGTGAGGCGCTACCGGTGTAGGTGGGGCTGACGGCGGTTGCAACGCGGGGGTTGGCGTGACGCGGCGCTCGTTGCGCTCGACGGCTCTCGGTGCTGGAGCCGGTTGCTCAACGACCGCTGGGCGCTGCATCGTGCCGCGGTCTTTCGGCATCGGGATGCCGGGCTCGCGCAGGGCCGGGTTCGGCGACACCTGCCCTGGCGGCACGCCGTACTGTTGCTGCGGCACCGGGCGCGGTTGTGCCGGCTGGACCTGCGGCGACGGCATCACCCCCGGCCGTCCTGCCACCGGATTGGGATCCTGTCGCACGGGCGGCTGCACCACGTTGCTATTTGGCACCACAGGTGCCCGTTCGCGGACACCGCCACTGGCCGGAAAGCGATTGATTTCTCCCGGTCGGACCGACGGCGCGGGCGCCGATCCCTGCACCGACGGCGGCAGGCCACGAACGATGTCCGGCGCGGCGCTTCGCGAAGGCGCAAACTGCGGCACGACTTCCCCGATGCGGGCCGGTGGTGCGTTGCGAACGACTCCTTCCGCAAGATTGCGGACGTAGGTCTGGGCAACCGGCCGCCCCGACACGAAGGCGGCACTCGGGACTGCTGTCACAGCGCCCGGAATTGCTGCGTGGACGTAAGTGCGCGGGCGCCACGGTTCCTCCGCCACGTTGCGCACGTAAGGGCGATTGACTTGCCGCCAATAGTTCGGCGAGTAGGTGTACCACGGAACGTAGGGCTCGTTCCAGCCGAGCGGCACCCAGGAGAACGTCGGACCAACGCTGGCGTTCACACTCCAGCCGTTACCGCCAAAGAAGGTAACCAGCGCTGGCGCATAGACCGGGCGACCCGAGTATTCGCCCGGACACCAGCCCCAACGCCCGCCGATGCGTACCCAGCGCCCATAGTGTGCCGGTGCGAAACCCCAAGGTGCGTCGTCAACCCAGGTCCAGCCCCACGGCTGCACCCACGCCCAGCGGCCGAAGCGATAGGGCGCCCAGTTCGCGGCGACGGTCGTGGGATACCAGACACGGCCGTATTCGTAGGTTGTCGTCCACGAGCCGTAATCGTCGAGGTCGCGCAGGCCGATCAGCCAGGGGTTGCTATAGCTGCCATAGCGACTTTCCCAGCGGTCGATGCGGCGGTCGCGCGTATTGGCCCATGCTTCGAAACCGCCGGGCAGTCCCGGTGGGTAGCTGTCGTAGCGAACACCAATACCATCAAGAACCACGGTTTCACCACGATTGACCACCTGCGGCGCACCGCCCGCTACCACTTCGGCGCGGCCGCGGCGCACAGTCAGCGCACCGGGAGAGCCTGGCGCGTAACCGGCGCCCGCACTGACCACGTAAAAGCCGGGTTCCAGCAACGCCAGCTCCCCTTGTGGCAGCAGCACTCGCGTGGCGTCTCCAGATTCCATCGCGCGAACACGCACGATCATGGCGCCCTGCGTCAGCCGGGCGACGACCGCAAAATCGTCGAATTGTTCGAAATAAACATTGGCGCCACCAGCCAGCCAGAACTGCAGGCCGCCAACGTCAAGCTCGGCGCGGCCACCGTCACTGACCCACAAGTTGTCCCCGGCTGTCACCGCGAAATTGCGGGAAATGGGATGCCAGTCCTCGCGCTCGTTGGCGAGCTGTACATCACCTGTGTACTCACCAAGTCGGGCGACGCGACCTGGCGCATCGGCCCAGGCGGTATTGCCGGCAGAAAGCAGTGCCAAGCAGGCAAAGATGATTGCAAGAAGGCGACCAGCCATCGATGCGGTGCCGACTGAGGGTGTCCGGGACAAAGTGTGAAGATTCAGCATTGCAATGGGACCTTCCTGGCAGGGAGGCGATATTTCGCGCCAACTAGGGGTGACGCGGATAAGCCCGCCTAAGATTAACGTGGTGGAAGTGCCCCAAGTTGACGCTCCCCGTCGACGGGGGCTCGACCCGGCCCGGCCGCCGGCCAACTGACAGTGACGGCAGCTGCAATTTGCTGTACATTAAAACAGTTGTTTTCGTAAGCTGTCTTGCGCCGCCGTGTCACTCGCCATCACCTACAGTCGCGCTCTCGCGGGCCTGCACGCCGAGCTGGTCACCGTTGAGGTGCATCTGGCCAACGGTTTGCCCGCGTTCAATCTGGTCGGACTGCCCGACGTCGAGGTCCGCGAGGCCCGGGATCGGGTACGCGCTGCGATTCAGACTGCTGGTTTCGAATTCCCGATGCGCAAACTGACGGTCAACCTCGCACCGGCCGAGTTCCCGAAAGAATCAGGTCGGTTTGATTTGCCGATTGCCATCGGCATTCTGGTAGCGAGCGGCCAGCTTCCGGCGGAGCGGTTGAAAGGCCTCGAATTTGCCGGTGAGCTCGGCCTCAACGGCGATCTTCGCGTGGTGCGAGGCGCCCTGGCGATGGCGATGGCGGCCGCCCGTGATGAACACACACTTGTGTTGCCGAAAGCCTCTGCGGCCGAGGCTGCGCGCGTGCGCAGCGCACAGGTTCTGGCGGCCAATACCCTACTCGAAGTTGCCGCGTTCATCGCCGGGCGTCATACCCTGGATAGCCCGGAAGAATCGGCGCAGATTGAGCCGCCCCGCTACCCCGACCTGCTCGACGTCAAGGGGCAGACGCAAGCCAAGCGGGCACTGGAGATTGCGGCTGCTGGCCGGCACAGCCTGCTGATGACCGGGCCGCCTGGTACCGGCAAGAGCATGTTGGCGCAACGGCTCCCCGGTATCCTGCCACCAATGGCCGAAGGCGAAGCCATCGAGAGTGCCGCGTTACTTTCGCTGGTCGGTAAATTCAAGCCGGAAATGTTCGGTACCCGGCAGGTGCGGGCGCCGCACCATACTGCCAGTGCAGTGGCGCTGGTCGGGGGTGGCAGCGACCCGCGTCCTGGCGAAATTTCACTCGCCCACCACGGCGTGCTGTTTCTCGATGAAGTGGTGGAATTCGATCGCCGGGTACTTGAGGTACTGCGCGAGCCACTGGAAAGTCGCGCAATCAATATTTCCCGGGCGTCGCGGCAGGTGACGTTTCCGAGTCACTTTCAGTTGATCGCCGCCATGAACCCCTGCCCGGACGGCTATCTGGGCGCCAACCTCGCGGCGCGCCCCTGCCGTTGCACGCCCGATCAGATCGCCCGTTATCGCGGCAAACTGTCCGGGCCGCTGCTTGACCGAATTGACCTGCAGATTACGGTGCCGGCACTGGCGTCGGAATCGTTGCGGGCCGCACCGGACGGGGAACCTTCGGCCGCCGTGCGACAGCGGGTGGTCGCCGCCAGTGAGCGCCAACTCGCCCGACAAGGCAAGACGAATGCTGATCTTTCGCCCGTCGATATTGATCAGCATTGCGCACTGGACGAGCATGGTGAGCAACTGATGCGGCAGGCCGCCGCGAGAATGGGGTTGTCCGCGCGTGCGCAGCACCGCATTTGCCGGGTCGCCCGGACGGTGGCGGATCTGGCCGGCGCTGAGCGGATTGGCGTTGCCCATCTGGCTGAAGCCATCGGCTACCGGCGTATGGAAAGCTGATCCGCAAGCTGTCAGGCAGCCTGCGGAATGCGAGCCTTCGCTATGGGGCGGTGGGAAGGGTTTGCGCAGACGCGATGTCAGGCGGCGCAAGCCAGTGGTCAAACACGGCTGCGCACTCCTTCATGCCAAGCCCGGTATGCGCCGAGAACAGGACAACCGAGTCGCTCTCGGCGACCACGTCTCCCGCTTCGCCGCGGAAGGCGTTGCGCGCTTTCATGCGTTCGCTCTGCGTCAGCTTGTCGGCCTTGTTCAGCAGCCACAGCACAGGCGGACGCAGGCGCCCTAGCTCGCCCAGCCAGCGCACAAACTGGACATCCAGATCAGTTGGTGCCCTGCGTACATCGAGCACCAGCACGACGCCAGCGAGGACGTCCCGCTCGCGAAAATACTGTTCGATGACGCCTGTCCACACTCGTTGCTTGTCACGCGGCGTGCGCGCAAAACCGTAGCCGGGCAGGTCCACCAGGTAGCCGCCTGCGCGCAGCGGGAAGAAGTTCAGTTCCCGCGTCCGGCCCGGCATCTTGCTGGCGTAAGCCAGGCGGGTTTGCCCTGCCAGGCGGTTAATTGAACTCGACTTGCCGGCGTTGGAGCGGCCGGCGAAGGCGATCTCTGGCCCGCTCGGTGATGGCAAACCTTCCCGGTCGACCACGGACTTTTCAAATGTAGCCCCCGCGAATTGCGGGATCCGTTCCAGCCGGGCCTCGGCTGCAAGCGGTGTTCGCTTGGGCGGCGCGCGCTTTGCGTCGTTCATGGCAGCCTCGCAAAGCTATAATTTTAGGTTGTCAGGCGCTGTCGGCTAAGCCCTTTGTTGCTTTGCTGCCGGGAGCCCCCATCACTGTTCCTCTTTCATCGGCCATGATCTCAATTCGCCGCACCACCGCCTCCGCACTCCTGTTCGCTGTTGTTGCCATGATGGCGCTGCCCTCGGCAGCTGAAGCCGAAAAGAAAGGCGACCGCAAACCCGATGCAACCAAGGGTCAGGCTCTGGCCGGCGTCTGTGCCGGGTGCCACGGCGCTGACGGGATCAGCCCGGTGCCTACCCAACCGAACCTGGCTGGCATGAGCGGCACCTATATCGCCAAGCAATTGCAGCACTTCAAGACCGGGCAGCGCGACAACGCGATCATGAAAGGCTTCGCCGCCAATCTGAGCGCTGACGACATGAAGGACCTCGGCGCCTACTTCGCAGCCAAGCCGGCTCGTCCCATTGGCACCAAGGACGAGAAGCTGGCGAAAACGGCTGAAAAGCTTTACCGTGCAGGCGACGCTGCGCGCGGCATCCCGGCCTGTTCGGGTTGCCACTCGCCCACCGGTGCCGGCATCCCGGCACAGTATCCGCGTATCGGCGGTCAGCATGCTGAGTACACGCTGGCACAACTCACCAGTTTCCGCACCGGCAAGCGTGGTGGTGCGACCAAGGAAGATCCCAACAGCAACGGCAAGCTGATGGCGAGCATCGCCGCCAAACTGACCGACGCCGAAGTGAAGGCGTTGTCGGAATACACCGCTGGACTCAAGGCCAACTGAGCACCTGCGAAATGAGTGCCGAACAAGGCCCGGACGACGTCAAAGTCTCCGGGCTTTTTTCTTATCCGGTCAAGGGCTGCCGCGCGGTGGAGCATGCCGCAGCCGGACTGCTGACCAGTGGCTTGCGCAACGATCGCGAATGGATGCTGGTGGATTGCCGACGCAGTCCAGCGCAATTCCTGTCGCAGCGAGAGCTGCCAGCGATGGCGACAATTGCCGCAGAAGTCAGGGTGCAGGACGGGGCTGAGGTGCTGGTGCTATCGGTACCAGGCCAGGGGCCGCTTGTTGTTTCAATGCCGCAGGAACTGCAACGCATCGAGGTGCGCGTCTGGAATCATGAGACGCAAGCAATGGATGCTGGTGACGCCGCAGCGGAATGGTGTGCACACGTAACCGGCTTCGGGGTCGGACAAGTGCGGCTGGTTCGCTTCGACGCATCGCTGCGGCGCGATTGCAATCGCGTTTACGCAGGAGACAGCGGTGCACACACGTTCTTTGCGGACGGTTACCCGGTTCTCGTCGCCAGCGAAAGCTCGCTGGCCGACCTGAATCAACGCATGGGACGGACCGAAGGCAATTTGCTGCCAATGAATCGCTTCCGCCCCAACATTGTGTTGTCCGGGCTTCCTGCGTGGGACGAGGACCACATCGACACGATTGGCATCGGCTCGGCGACTTTGCGGCTGGTCAAGCCTTGTGTCCGCTGCCAGGTGACGACCACGGATCAGCATAGCGGCGCAAGATTGTCGGACGAACCGCTCGTCACGTTGGCGAGGTTCCGCAATAACCCGGATCTGGGCGGAGTTACGTTCGGCTGGAACGCAATCGTCCTTCAGGCTGGGTTGATTGCGAGCGGCGACGCGGTGGCGGTTGAATATCGCTTTTAGCTGCTGAGGCTACCGCTGTCGCTACCGCCACTGCGGACCCGGGCGACGAATCGCCCGAGCCCGGCTGCACTAGGGTTTAGCGCAGAACGCAACGCCCTCGCCGGCCCAACCTTGGTCGGAAACCATGTAACTGTACATCGACGAATTGACCAGATAGCGGTGATTGCCGTCGTCCGTTGCGCCACGGAACGCGCGGTAGATTGGTTGCTCGCTACTCAGGCACGATGCCGACGAACCGGTGCCAATCGGTGCTGCGACGTAAGAGTCGATGCCTTCGTTGCAGAAGTAGGTGTTCGGCACGCCTGCACAGCCCGAAGAAAAACGTTCCTTGCCCGTCGAGGTAATCAGCGCCCGATCCGAGTTCAGCGCTGTGTAGAAGTGCGTACCGCGGGTGCCATTTTTCGCCGCGCCGGGAATGAAGTAGCGGGTGATGGACGAAGTCTGGCTGGACGATGCCGGATCGGTCTTGAACCAGTATCCGGTGCGATACCAAAGCGGATTGCTGAGCGAGTCAGTAATGCTGTCGAGTACCGTTTTTTCGCTCTCGCGTGACGAGATGAAGTAGAAGTTGAACTGCGGATTGAAATATTCAACCATGCTCGCCTGGGCGGACGTAGTCGTCGGAATGATCGCTGCCGGGGCGAGATAGGGCGACAGCCGCGTGAACAACAGGTCCATCCGGGAGAAGCGGTCGATACCGCTCAGGTTGCTGCACGATGCCGCCCCGCCTTCCAGACCGCCACGCAATTCGTAGTAGGCACCGCTGGCGTTGTAAGTAAACACGCCCGAGCCACTGGAGCCTCCCTCGGTAGTGCCGTTGACCCAGCGCACTGTGATGAAGCTGTCCTTGTTCGCCTGAAAGCGTGGCGTGCTGCCGTACGCTTGCGGACCTTGGGCATACCCCTGCATGCTGCCTTGCGAGAATTTCTTCAGGTCGCCACTCGGATGATGAATGCCGACTACCGTCGTGCCGGTCGGTATCACCGACGCATTCCAGCCAGCACGTACAGTGCCGGCGGGAGGAGCAAGACGCAGGCGCAGCAAGGTGCCATCCATTGTCGGTTCCGTCATCATCAGATCGGCACCGCCGGTAAGCAGCTGGTACGGCGGAGTTGCCAGACTATCGCAGGCGACCGCGTCGAAGAACCAGTAGGTATTGAGGGTCGAGGCTGCTGCCTGACTGCTGATGCAGTGCGCCGCCGTGTAGAAGTAGTTGGCACCCGATGACGAATTGATCAACGTGCCAGTGCAGAGGTAGGTGCTGGCGCCCTCATTGAAAACCATCTTGGCCGTTGCTTTGGCAATGTTCAGTAACGCCGCACTCGGATTTGACACGCAGGCGACGTCGATATTGCAGGAGTCGGAGTCACCAATCTGCAATACCTTGGTCTTTTGCCCAAAGTCACGCGCCGCCACAGTAAGGTGCGAGAGAGTCTCCAGTTGCAATCCAAACTGCGAGACGTCGAAGCCCCGTTTGACATGCACCTCGATCGTTCCCTGGCTACCTTCAAGCACGGGTGACCAGCTCAGTCCCGAATCGGCAGTGGCCCCGGCGAGATAGACCTCGTCGCGATCACTGCCCGCGAATCGGATCGCCACACCGTCTGCGGGGCCGCTGACGCGGTATCCAATGCGCATCCCGGCTGCGCCAGTTGCTAACACGGTCACCTTTGCTGCTTTGCCGCCGTCAGCAGTGGATGCCCATGACAGTGAACCAAGCGGAACCGTCTGGGCACTTTCGGCGATGCCGCGTGGGAAGCCGACCTGTACGGGCTTTGCGCGTTCTGCGTCAACTGCAGCGGACTTTGCGGAAGTCAGTTGCTGCGCGTCAAATGGCAACGCGTCGACACGATACGCAGTTCCCGCTGAGCTGACGAATCGCTCCGCAGCTATCGCCTTTTCGGCGGTCACTTCAACCGGGGGCATGCTTCGTACCGAGTCCAGCACAAAGCCACCTGCGAGTGCTGCCGAGCTCGCGCCAAGCAAACAGAGTGAAACGATTCGCTGAATCATGATCAACTTTTCTCCATTAATGAAACTACGTGTCTGCCGGGCGCAACGTCGACAACTCTGCGACCAGGACCGACAATTTACGCCGGTCATCCCCGCGCGGCAAGGCAGCGCCGCAATCCGTCTCGCCATTCCGGAGGATTCCATCCGAATGTCGCCGCGAAGCGACTGCCGTTGAGTGCGCTGAATGCTGGCCGCTTTGCTGCTGTCGGATAGTCAGACGTAGAAATTGCCTCGACCGTGACACGCTCAGCCATCGCCGCACCTCGAATGATCGCGCGGGCGAACTCACACCAGTTGGTCGTCCCCGTCGCGCTCAAGTGGTAGAGCCCTGCCAGCTTCGACAGTTCAGCACGTGGCCGGTTAATCGCGATGGCAACGGCATCGGCGAGATCGGCGGTGTAGTTGGGAACGCCCCATTGATCGGCGACTACACGGAGCGTTGGGCGCTCCGCTGCAAGTCGCAGCATGGTCTTGTAAAAGTTGCCGCCATCGTTGCCATAGACCCAGCTCAGCCGCAGGATGAGATGGTCTGCCCCGCTGTCGATCACCGCACGTTCGCCAGCCAGCTTGCTGGCGCCATAGACGGATTGCGGCGCCACGCGGTCGGATTCGACATAAGGCTGACCTGCGGCACCGTCAAAGACATAGTCTGTCGAAAAATGAACCAGCGTCGCACCTGCATCACGACATGCTGATGCAAGATTGCCCGCACCTGCAGCATTGACTGCAAACGCCGCATCCCGTTCCGATTCGGCACGATCAACCGCCGTGTAAGCTGCGCAATTGAGCACCAGATCGGGCCTGGTGTCAGCAATAGCCTGTGCGCAGCGTTCCCGATTCGTGATGTCGAAATCGCCACGACCAGGAGCCAGCAGCTGATGTGCACCGGCGAGACGACGCGCCAGCGCCAGTCCTAGCTGGCCGTGGGCGCCAGCGATGAGAATTTTCATGGGTTTGGGTCTGGCCGACTGCTGATCATGCGTACGTTTGCGCCTTCGCAAACGGCAGGCCAGCGGCGTCCTTGGCGTTCACCAGCGGATCGGCAACGGGCCATTTCACGCCAAGCGCGGGGTCGTTCCAGAGAATCGTTCGTTCATGTTGCGGTGCGTAGTAGTCGGTCACCTTGTACAGAAAAACCGCGTGGTCACCTGTCACTACGAAACCGTGCGCGCAGCCAGCAGGCACCCAAAGCATGCGCTGGTTCTCGGCATTCAAATCAACGGTCGTCCACTGGGCAAATGTGGGCGACGATCGACGCAGGTCCACCACCACATCACACACTGCACCCGACACCACCCGCACCAGCTTGCCCTGAGCCTGCTCGATCTGATAGTGCAGACCGCGCAGTACCTTTGCCTTTGAGTAGCTCTGGTTGTCCTGCACGAAGTTCACCATCGCGCCAGTGGCGTTGCGGAATTTCTGCAGGTTGAATGTCTCGAAAAAGTAGCCACGATCATCGGCGAATACTTGCGGCTCAATCGCCAGCACGCCGGAGAGATTGGTCCTGACGACCTTCATCAAAACACCTGTTCTTTCAGTACGTCGAGCAGATACTTGCCGTAGCCACTCTTGGCCAGCGGTTGCGCCAGCCGCTCCAGTTGCGCTGCATCGATGAAGCCCTGCCGATAAGCCACTTCCTCGGGGCAGCAGACTTTTAGCCCCTGGCGCCGTTCGATGGTTTGCACGAATTGCGCCGCTTCCAGCAGTGAGTCATGGGTGCCAGTATCCAGCCACGCCATGCCGCGCCCCATGATCTCGACGCTCAGCGTGCCGTCGTCGAGGTACAGGCGGTTGAGGTCGGTAATTTCCAGCTCGCCGCGGGCCGAGGGCTTGAGGTTCGCGGCCCGCTCCACCACGCTGTTGTCGTAGAAATAGATCCCGGTCACGGCATAGCGGGACTTGGGCTGCTTCGGCTTTTCTTCCAGGCTGATCGCTCGCCCGCCGGCGTCGAATTCGACCACACCGTAGCGCTCTGGGTCGCTGACCGGGTAGGCGAATACCGTGGCGCCGCTTTGCCGGGTATGGGCATGCTCCAGCAGTTGCTGCAATTCGTGGCCGTAGAAAACGTTGTCGCCCAGCACCAATGCCGCGTGGTCATCGCCAATGAAGTCGCGGCCGATGATGAAGGCCTGCGCAAGCCCATCCGGCGAGGGCTGCACCGCATATTGCAGATTCAGGCCCCACTGGCTGCCGTCACCCAGCAGATCGCGGAAGCGCGGCGTGTCCTGCGGCGTTGAGATGATCAGGATGTCACGCAGCCCGGCCAGCATCAGCGCGGACAGCGGGTAATAGATCATCGGCTTGTCGTAGATCGGCATCAACTGCTTGGACACCGCCTGCGTCACCGGATGCAGCCGCGTACCGGCGCCGCCGGCGAGAATGATGCCCTTGCGACGAGGGCTAGTCGGATTCGTCATTCGTCACTCATCATTGGTTAACTCGCTGCCCATCAGCCGCGAGCAACGTAATTCTTCTCAACCCACTGCTTGTACTCGCCCGACTGCACGTCGGCCACCCATGCGGCGTTATCGAGATACCAGCGCACGGTCTTTTCGAGACCAGTGGCGAAGCTCTCGGTTGGCCGCCAGCCCAGTTCACGCTCCAGTTTGGAGAAGTCGATGGCGTAACGGCGATCATGTCCCGGCCGGTCGGCAACATAGGTGATCTGCTGCTCGTAGTCGCGCCCCGGTACGTACTGGCCCATCAGGCGGCAGATGGTTTTCACCACATCGAGATTGGGTTTCTCGGCGTCGCCTCCGATCAGGTAAAGCTCGCCTGGACGCCCTGCCTCAAGCACGCGGCGGATAGCACTGCAATGGTCGCCCACGTACAGCCAGTCACGGATCTGCTGGCCGTCGCCGTACACCGGCAGCGGCTTGCCGGCGTGGGCGTTGACGATCATCAGCGGAATCAGCTTTTCCGGAAACTGCCGTGGGCCGTAGTTGTTCGAGCAATTGGTCACCAGTACCGGCATGCCATAGGTGTGGAAGTAGGCCCGAGCCAGATGGTCCGAGCCCGCCTTCGATGCGCTATAGGGGCTGTTGGGCTGGTACTGCGAAGTTTCGGTGAACTTGCCGTCGCCCGGCCCGAGTGAACCGAACACTTCGTCGGTGGAGACATGCAGAAAGCGGAACTTCGTCGCCTGCTCTCCGGTAAGGGCTTTCCAGTAATTTCGGCTCGCCTCCAGCAGCGTACCGGTTCCGATCACATTGGTCTGCATGAACGCCATCGGGCCGTGGATGGAGCGATCGACATGGCTCTCGGCGGCGAAGTGCACCACCGCACGCGGCTGGTACTTCGCCAGAATCGCGTCAATCGCCGCGCGGTCGCAAATATCGGCACGCTCAAAGGTGTAGCGGCTGTCGCCATCAAGGCTGGCGAGCGTCTTCGGGTTGGCAGCGTAAGTGAGCACGTCGACGTTGACGACAGGCTCGTCGTGCAGCGCCAGCCAGTCGAGAATGAAGTTGCTGCCGATGAATCCGCAGCCGCCGGTGACCAGAATCATGTTTTGCCGTTCGCGGTATGTTGCACTGCGATTTTAGGGAAAGCCTGTCGTCGCACCGTTTCCAGGCGAAGCCGATGACTCTGGCAGGCCATAATCTCCTGCCATGCCCCTCTGGTTCCGTCTTTTCTACAGCGCGCTATGGCGGCTGGTCTTGCCCTTTGCGCTGCTGCGGCTTTGGTGGAAAGGCCGGCTGAATCCGGGCTATCGCCAGCATTGGCGCGAGCGGTTGGGACGGGCGCAGCCTGTTGGGCCGTTCGACGTGTGGATTCATGCAGTTTCGGTTGGTGAGGCCCGCGCAGTGCTGCCGGTCGTACGCGCACTGCAGTTGCGCGGGCAGCGACTGCTGATCACCTGCACAACACCTACCGGGCGGGCGACGCTGCAATCGCTGCTTGGCCAGCAAACCGGCGTCGGCACTGCAATCTGCTACCTGCCGTTTGACGCACCATGGCTTTTGCAGCGCTTTTTTGCGTCGGCGCGGCCGAAACTGGGCCTGCTGGTCGAAACCGAGCTGTGGCCCGGTGTTTGCGACGTTGCCAGTCGTTCGGGCGTGAAACTCTGGCTGATCAACGCGCGGTTGTCACAGCGTTCCGCCGCTGGCTATGCGAAAGGCGGTGAACTGACGCGACGCATGCTCGGCCTGCTTGCCGGCATTGCAGCGCAATCCCAAGCGCATGGCGAGCGCTTTCGTGCCCTTGGCGGCGGCAACGTTCACGTCACCGGCAACATCAAGTTCGATCTCGATGTTCCTGCTGATATCAACGAACAGGGCCGCGGCCTGGCGCAATTGCTCTCGCATGGGCGACCGTTCTGGGTGGCCGGCTCGACGCGGGAAGGCGAGGAGACCCTGCTGCTGCAGGTGCTGGCGACTCATCCGCTTCGCCAGCAGGCGGTTGCCGTGATCGTGCCACGTCATCCGGAACGGTGGGACAGCACCGTGGCACTTGCCCGCGAGCTTGGCTTTCGCGTTGCTCGTCGCAGCGCAGTGGAGGTTGACGCCAACGCCGAGGTCGTCGTTGGCGACAGCATGGGCGAAATGCTGGCCTACTATGCAGAAGCCGTTGCCGTGGTGATGGGGGGAACGCTGGCTGGCACCGGCGGACAGAACCTGATCGAGCCTTGCGCGCTCGGCGTGCCGGTCATCCTTGGACCTTCGGTGTTCAATTTCCAGCAGGCTGCCGACGAGGCATTGGCGGCCGGTGCCGCGTTGGCAGTAAACGACGCACCCGCCGCACTCGATGCTGTTGCTGCCTTGCTGGATGAGCCGCAGGCGCGCGCACAGGCAGCCGATGCGGCCCGCCAGTTCGTCGCTGCGCACCGTGGCGCCACCGCCCGTACCCTGGCCCTGCTGCAACTCACGCCGTAGACACGGCTTCGGCCAGCGCTGCCACTCCTTCCGCGATCAGATGCGTCGGAATCGCCGAGATCCCCATGCGCAGGTACTCTCCCGGTGGTGTGCCGCCGAAGAAGCCACCGCCAGGCTCGGCGACAATGTCAGCATCGCGCGCACGCGCCACCACATACTCCGCCGTCAAGCCTTCCGGCAGCCGCACCCATAGCGAGGAACCAGCGCCCTCCGGGCTCTCGATGTGCCACGTCGGCAACGATTTCGCCAGCGCTTCGCGCAACAGCTTCAGTCGCACCTGATAGGCGTGGCCCAGCCGGCGTTGCAGCGATTCAAAGTGCCCCTGCGCGAGGAAGAGTGCCAGCGCGCGTTCGTTGTTGCTTGCCACATGCCGCAGCATCAGGCGACGCAGGCGGCGCAGCGCCACAATCGCCTCGCGCGGTGCCACCACGTAACCAAGCCTGAGCCCAGGCGCCAGTGTCTTCGACAGGCTGCCCACATAGAAGACGCGGCCGTTCATGTCGATACTTTTCATGGCCGGACACGTGTCATGGCCGGACCCGAGCTGTGGCTCGTAGTCGTCCTCGACGATCAGGCCGTCACACTCGGTCGCCCACGACAGCAGGGCACGCTGCCGCTCGCCGCTCATGCGGGCACCGCTTGGGCAATGGTGCGATGGCGTCACTACCACCACATCGGGCGCCGACGCGGGATCGACGCCGATGGCGGTCAGACGCATGCCCTCCGCGTCCACCGGTTGCGGCAGCAGGCTCGCCCCGGTCATCGCAAAGATGGCACGCACATCGGGGTAGCAGGGCTCCTCCACCGCAATCCGCCGCCCTTGTCCGCCGAGCAACTGGCCGATCAGATACAGCGCTTGCTGGGCGCCGACCGTCACCAGAATCTCGTCCGCAGCAGCCCATACGCCGCGCCGTGGCAGCACCCGGGTGCGCAATTGTTCGATCAGATCGCGATCATCCTGGTCGCCACGATCCACCGTCCAGGTCTCGACGCTTTCCTGCTTGGTCGCGCGTTCGACGCATTCCCGCCAGTCGGCCAGCGGGAACAGCCGGGCATCGATCTGACCATAGACAAAGGGGTAGCGATAGCGGTACCAGTCCTGCGGATTGCGTACCGGGCAATACGGTACGTCAAGCGAGCGGAAGTGACGGGCCCAGTCGGGTGGTGGCAGTAATGAGAGCTGGTCACTCTCGTGAAACTCTGGCCGCTTCTGCGCGAACGTGGCGGTTACGAAAAAGCCGCGCCGCTCACGCGACTCGATGGCGCCTTCGATCTGCAGCCGTTCGTAGGCAATCGCCACAGTGGCACGCGCCACGCCCAGCTCGGACGCCAGCTCCCGTGTTGAGGGCAGCGGGGCATCCAGTGGAATGGCCCGCTCCAGTACGGCGCGGCGCAGCATCCCGGCGATACGCTGTTGCAGCGTCTCGGTAGGATCGCTCAGGGCAAACCGGGTTTGCCACAACTGGCCTAATCGCTGTCGCATAACTGGCTCTATTGTCGCGCCTGGCGCTTGCCTACCCTGTCGACTGTTCCGACTGCCGACCGTTTTGCGTCAAGGATGCCAACCATGGGCCACGCTGACCCCCATCTTAATACCGTCACCACCGCCAGCGCCTTTGCGCAGGACGCCCACGCGCTTGACAACTACTGGATGCCGTTCTCGCCTAACAAGGAGTTCAAGGCGGAGCCGCGGATGTTCGTCAAGGGCGAAGGCATGTATTTGTGGACGGCCGACGGCCGCAAACTGCTGGATGCTTCGTCCGGCCTGTTCTGCGTCGCCGCCGGTCACTGCCGGCCGGAAATCGCCGAAGCTGTCTACCAGCAGTTGACCACGCTCGACTATTCGATGCCCTTCACGCGCGGCCATCCGCTTGGTTTCCAGCTCGCCCGTGAGGTGGCCGAATTCACGCCGAAAGGGCTCGACCGGGTTTTCTTTGTCTGTTCCGGGTCGGAATCGATCGACAGCGCGATGAAGATGGCGCTGGCCTATCACCGTGCCCGTGGGCAGGGTCACCGCCAGCTCTTCATCAGTCGCGAGCGGGCGTATCACGGCGTCAACATGGGCGGCGTGGCGCTGGCCGGCATGATCAACAACCGCAAGGCGTTCGGCGTAGGTTTGCCGGGCGTCTATCACATGCGGCATACGGCGCTGCCGCAGAACAAATTCGTCAAGGGCCAACCCGAACACGGGGCCGACTTGGCTGACGATCTGCAGCGCTACTGCGCGCTGTACGGCGGCGAAAACATCGCCGCAGTGTTTGTGGAACCCACTGCCGGATCGTTCGGCTGCCTGCCACCGCCCAAGGGCTATCTCGACCGCCTGCGCGCAATCTGCGACCAGCACGGCATCCTGCTGGTGTTCGACGAGGTGATCACCGGCTGGGGCCGCATGGGCGCCAACTTCGCTGCGCAGGCGTTTGGCGTGACGCCCGACCTGATGACGATGGCGAAGGCCATCACCAATGGCGCACAGCCGCTGGGCGCGGTGGCTGCCCGCACCGATATCTACGACACCATCACCAACGCCGGCCCGGCGAAGGGCATCGAGTTCTTCCACGGCTACACCTACAGCGCGCACCCCGCGTGTGCAGCGGCGGGTCTCGCCATGATGAACATTTTCCGCAAGGAGAAACTGGTCGAGCGGGCGGCGCAGATGTCGCCGTATTTCATCGATGCCATGTTCTCGCTGTCCGACTTGCCGGTAGTGGTCGACATCCGCGCCGTCGGCATGCTGGCAGCGGTGGAAGTGGCGGTGGACGGTACGCCCGGTGCGCGTGGCCACGAGATGCAGAAGCGCCTGTTTGATGCGGGCGTCAACATCAAGAGCACTGGCGATAACCTGATCATCGCGCCACCCTTCATCAGCGAGAAATCACACATCGAC
>Ga0208564_1001340_pt1 | contig 20792 bp, 18 predicted proteins | sample AD_UKC073_MetaG_FD_184439 | JGI IMG/M metagenome (GOLD analysis project Ga0208564, IMG submission 184439) | Active sludge microbial communities of municipal wastewater-treating anaerobic digesters from USA - AD_UKC073_MetaG (SPAdes) (version 2) | ecosystem: Engineered > Bioreactor > Anaerobic >... | reverse complement strand
CGACGTAGGTGAGGACGGGGTGGCGTTCCTCGGGCGGCGTCGCGAGCGTCGACATCTCCCGGATGCCGGTCACGGCCATCTCCAGCGTGCGCGGGATCGGTGTCGCGGACATCGCGAGTACGTCGACCGAGGTGCGCAGCGCCTTGAGCTGTTCCTTGTGCTCGACACCGAAGCGCTGTTCCTCGTCGATGACGACGAGGCCGAGGTCCTTGAACTGCACCTCCTTGGACAGCAGCCGGTGGGTGCCGATCACGAGGTCGACCGAGCCGTCGGCCAGCCCGGCGAGCACCGCCTTGGCCTCCTTGTCGCTCTGGAAGCGCGACAGCGCCTTCACGACGACCGGGAACCCGGCATACCGCTCGGCGAAGGTGTTGGCGTGCTGCTGCACGAGCAGGGTCGTCGGGCACAGGATGACGACCTGCTTGCCGTCCTGCACGGCCTTGAACGCGGCCCGCACGGCGATCTCGGTCTTGCCGTAGCCGACGTCGCCGCACACGAGCCGGTCCATCGGCACCGAGCGCTCCATGTCGGCCTTGACCTCGTCGATGGTGCTCAGCTGGTCGGGCGTCTCGATGTGGGCGAAGGCGTCCTCGAGCTCGCGCTGCCACGGGGTGTCGGGCGAGAACGCGTGCCCGGTCGTCGCCATCCGCGCGGAGTACAGCCGGATGAGCTCGGCGGCGATCTGCTTGACGTAGCGCTTGGCGCGGCTCTTGGTCTGCTGCCAGTCCGAGCCACCCATCTTGCTCAGGGTCGGCTGCTCACCGCCGACGTAGCGGGTGACCTGGTCGAGCTGGTCGGTCGGCACGTAGAGCCGATCCCCGGGCTGCCCCCGCTTCGAGGGTGCGTACTCCAGGACGAGGTACTCGCGGGTCGCGGTCGCCACGGTGCGTTGGACCATCTCGACGAACTTGCCGACACCGTGCTGCTCGTGGACGACGAAGTCGCCCGGCTGCAGCGCGAGGGGGTCGACCTGGTTGCGGCGACGCGACGGCATCCGCCGCATGTCCTTGGTCGAGGTTCCCGAGCCCCCCGCCGACCCGGTGAGGTCGGATTCGGTGATGACGGCGAGGCGCTGCGCCGGCACGAGGAACCCCGGGCCGGCGGCCCCCGTGGTCACCGTCACGACGCCGGATGCCGGGTGGGCGCCACCGCTGCCGGCGTCACCGCCCGCGCTGACCAGGCGGTTGGGCACGTCGTGCTCGGCGAACACCTCGGCGACCCGCTTGGCCAGGCCCGGCCCCTCGGTGGCGACGAGGACCGACCAGTTGTCGGCCACCAGGGCGCGCAGGTGGGTCACGGCAGCGTCGGTGTCACCGCGGAAGGTGGGCGAGACCTCGAGGCCGAGGTCGAGCACGTCGCCGTCCTCGTCGCCGGCGAACGGGGTGAGGTCGAGCCAACGCACCCCGAGGTCGCGGGCCTGGGCTCGCAGTTCGGCCAGGGTCCGGAACGACGCCGTGCCGAGCACGGACTGCAGGTCGATCGGCACGACGTTGCCGCTCGCGGCGTTGGCCCAGCCGGCCTCGAGGAACTCCTGGCTGGTCGAGGTGAGGTCGTGGGCGCGGGTGCGGACCCGCTCGGGGTCACAGGTGACGAGCAGCGACCCCTGGGGCAGCACGTCGAGCAGCGTCTCCATGCCGTCGACGAGGGCCGGGGACAGCGACTCCATGCCCTCGACGGCGATGCCGTGGGCGAGCTTCTCGAGCAGGTCGACGGCGCCGGGCAGCCGGTCTGCCAGTGCGGCTGCCCGCTCGCGCACGGTGTCGGTGAGCAGCAGCTCGCGGCACGGCGGTGCCCACAACCCGTGCTCGGCCACCTCGAGTGAGCGCTGGTCGGCGACCTTGAACCAGCGGATCTCCTCGACCGTGTCGCCCCAGAACTCCAGGCGCAGCGGGTGCTCCTCGGTCGGCGGGAAGACGTCGAGGATGCCACCGCGCACCGCGAACTCACCGCGCCGCTCCACGAGGTCGGTGCGGGCGTAGGCGGCTGCCGCGAGGTCCTCGACGACCTGCTCGAGGGGGCGCTCGTCGCCGGCCTGGAGCGCGACGGGGCGCAGGTCACCCAGACCCTTGGCGATCGGCTGCAGGACCGCCCGGACGGGGGCGACGACGACGGCGAGGTGGCCGTGGGAGGCGTCCCCGGCATCCGGGTGGGCCAGGCGACGCAGCACGGACAGGCGCTGGCCGACGGTGTCACTGCGCGGGCTGAGCCGCTCGTGCGGCAGGGTCTCCCAGCTGGGGAAGAGGCCGACACGGCCCGAGCCCAGGCTGGCCTCGAGCGCGGCCTGGAGGTCTTCGGCCTCGCGGCCGGTCGCGGTGACCGCGAGCACCGGGGTGGTGGCGGCTCGGTCTGACGCGGCGGCCGCGAGCGCGGCGATGAGCGCCGATCGGGCGCCGGGCGGAGCGGTGGCGGCGACCTCGGCGCCGGGGACGCTCAGGGCCTCCTGCAGCCGTTGGGTACCGGGCAGTGCAGCGACGTGGGAGCGCAGGGCGGACAGCGAGGACATCGCCGCACACTGTAGTCGCGCCTACCGACAGCCTCAGTCCAGCGAGTCGGGAAGACAGACGTTGAAGGCGACCACACCGACCGCGTCGGTGTCCCACGTGCGCGCGACGGACCCCCACGGACGCTGGGTGCGGACCGTGAGGCGTGGTTGCTGACCATCGCCGGCGACCGACCCGGTGTCGAACACCTCCTGCCACTCCTGGTCGGTCCGGACAGAGCAGTCGACGGTGAGCGACACGTTCAGGGTGCCGTGCCCCCCGGGGCCGAGGCGATCAGGAACGAGCACCGCATCGGTGACCGTCAGGCCGCGCTCGTGCGTGTCGACCGAGACCACCTGCTCGGGCCAGACCCCCCAGTTGTCCACCTCGATGCTGACCTCGGCCAGTGCCGTGTCGCGGTTGGCACTGCCCCCGCTGCTCCCTGCGAGAGACAGACCCGGCCGGGCGACGCCGAGCGCGAAGGCCATGGCGAGCAGGGTGGCCCCGACCACAAGACCCACGCCGACCCGGCGAATGAGGTGCTGTTCCCGCCGATCGACGGCCCCGACCGCCGCCATCGAGCGGTTCCACACGTTGGTGTCCATGCGATCAATGTATCAATACTTCGACACATTGACACAAGGGGTTGGAGCCAGCCATGCTGTCCCCATGTTCGGACCGGGATCCCTCGTCCTCGCCGCCTTCGTCGTGCTGGTGGGCGTCCTCGCCGTCGTGGTGGCAACGCACGTGTCGAGGAGCCCGCTGAAGCCCGGCACGGTCGATCGGTTCGCGCGCAGGCAACGGCTGACGATCACCGACGCCAACGCGACCCACGTGGTCGCTGCCCTGCTGGTGACCCACCGCTGGCGGCGAGCCGGGCTCGTGTGGGGGCTGGCGATGGGGGTGCTGTGGTCCCTGCGATCGTCCGCCCTGACCCTGCACCTCATCGCCGGGCTGCTCGGCTGGTTCGCCGGTGCGGTGATCGCCGAGTGGCGCATCGGGCGACTGGACACACCGGGAGCACGGCGGGCCGCAACCCTGGAGCGGCGCACCGTGACCCGCTACCTCACCGTCGAGGCGCTCGCCCTGGCGGGCATCACCGCGACCGCGCTGGTGGCCCTACTGCTGGCCTCGGGTGCTCGGACCGGGACCAGCGGCGCCTGGTGGGGGTGGGTGGCCTACACGGGAGCCCTGGTCGTCACCTGTGCACTCACCGCGGGGGCCGTGATGCGGCGTCCGAGCGGCTTCGTCGACTCCGACGTGCGCCATGCCGACGACGCGCTGCGCACGCACGCGCTGGGGGTTCTGGTCGGCTCGGCCATCGCCGCGTCCTACCCCGCGCTGACGGGATTCGCCCTGCTCGCAGCCCACCCCGACGGCGCCCCGACCTCGGCGACCGCGCCCTGGGCGCTCCTGATCATGGTCGCGGCCCTGCTCAGCGGTGTGTGGGTTGCCGTGTGGGCGCCCTCCGCCCGCGGCCGGCGGCTCTCGACGGGCACGGTCGAGGCCACGCAGCCCGTCCACGCCGTCCCTGCCGGCCGTTGCGACCTTTCCGCCCCCTCGGGCCAGTCGGAGCCACCACCGTCATGATCATCGACGTCGACCCGTCGGGAGCGGTCCCCGTCTACGAACAGGTGCGCACCCAGCTCGCCGAGATGATCGTCACGGCTGCCCTGCCGCAGGGCTTTCGCCTGCCGACCATCCGCCAGCTCGCTGCCGACCTCGCCCTGGCACCGGGAACCATCGCCCGCGTCTACCGCGAGCTCGAGGCGGAAGGGCTCGTCGTGTCACGGGTGCGGCACGGCACCGTGGTCGCGGCCGTGCCGGAACGCCACCTCGCCGATCCCACCACGGCCGTCGCCGCCGCCGCACGCACCTATGCCGGTGCCAGTCGGCGGCTCAACCTCAGCCTCGACGACGCCATCGCGGCCCTGAGGGAACAGTGGGCCCAGCTCAGCGGCTGAACCCCGCCGTCACGCAGCCGGTCAGCGCGGTGCGTGGACCTTCTGCTGCGCATCGAGCAGACCGAGCGTGACGAGGGACTCCACGGCATCCGCGGCGTCGTCGAGGAGGAATGGCAGCTCCTTGCGCTGGGTCGGCGAGAAGTCACGCAGGACGTAGTCGGCGGCATCCATGCGCCCCGGCGGGCGGCCGATGCCGACCCGCACCCGGTGGTAGTCCTTGGTACCGAGCGAGTTGCTGATCGAGCGCAGCCCGTTGTGGCCACCTTCACCGCCACCACGCTTGAGGCGGATCGTGCCCTCGTCGAGGTCGAGCTCGTCGTGGACGACGACGACCCGCTCGGGCGTGACGGAGAAGAAGCGCACCAACGCCGAGACCGGCCCACCGGACTCGTTCATGTAGCAGTTCGGCACGGCGATGACGGCCGACGGGCCGGGCACTCCCCCGGGGCCGGCGCCCAGGCGCACCTGCGCGGCGACGGCGCGGGCCTTGTGGGTGCGCAGGCTGCTGCTGGTGCGCCGGGCCAGTTCGTCGATCACCATGGCACCGACGTTGTGCCGGTTGCCGGCGTACGTGGGGCCGGGGTTGCCGAGCCCGACGACGAGCCAGGGTCCGCTGTCGCTCATCTCGCCAGTATGCCTTTCGGTCGGATGCCGCCCGGTCGGGATGCCGTCCGGTGCGGACGACGTCGGGGCCCGGTCCGTGTGGACCGGGCCCCGACGTCAGTTGAGTCAGAGTGAGCCAGGCTCAGGCGTCGCTGTCGGAGGCAGCAGCCTCGTCGGACTCCTCGCGCTCGATGCCGGCCTCGGCCTCGGCCTCGGCGAGCTCGGCCTCGAGGGCCTCCTCGGAGACCTGCGCGGTGACGTTGACGACGAGGGTCTCGGCGTCGGTGATGAGCGTGGCGCCCTTGGGCAGCTCGACCTGGCCCGCGAGGATCTGCGTGCCGGCCTCGAGGCCCTCGACCGAGATGGTGATGCCCTCGGGGATGTGGGTGGCCTCGACCTCGAGCTCGAGGCTCGTGCTGTCGGTGGTGACCATGGTGTCGGGAGCAGCGTCACCCTCGATGTGGACCGGGATGTCGACGGTGACCTTCTCGCCCTTGCGCACGACGACCAGGTCGATGTGCTCGATGACCGGCTTGATCGGGTCGCGCTGCACGTCCTTGGCCAGGGCGAGCTGCTCCTTGCCGTCGAGGACGATGGTGAGCAGGGCGTTGCTCGTCTTGAGCGCCTTCATCGTCTCGTGGGCAGCGAGGGTGATGTGCACCGGGTCGGCACCGTGGCCGTACATGACGGCGGGGATCTTGTGGTCGCGACGGATCTTGCGAGCCGCGCCCTTGCCGAACTGGGTACGGGTCTCGGCGTTCAGGGTGAGGTCGGACATGGTGGCGCTCCTTGAGCTGTGGGGAGGACTGCGGGCGAGTGGTCCTCGACGCGGGACGTGGCACCGATCTGTGATGAGCGCGCGTTCGTCCGCGGATCCGAAGGGGATCTGCGTCCGCCAGCGTCGATCACGGATTCGTCGACCGCTCTCGCGGCCTGCCGGACACCAGTGGCCGGTACGACGTCCCTCGCCGAGGCAACCCCGCGAGTCTAGGCGACGGGCGAGTGAACTTCGAAATCGGGTCGGGCGGGCTCGTCGTGCCCGCCCGGCGTGCCGGCGTGCGTCGTGGTGTGGGATGCCGCCCGCGCCTCGTCGCGCTCGCCGAGACGAACCGCGACCACACCGGAGAGCAGGACCAGGCCGCCCACGAGCTGGATCAGGCCGGGCAGCTCACCGAGCAGGACCCAGGCGAAGGCCACGGCGAAGATCACCTCGGTGAGGCCGACGAACGAGGCGAGCGTCGAGCCCAGGTGGCGGGCCCCGAGGATACCGAGGACGTAGGCCAGCGCCGCCGCGATGAGCACGAGCTCGGCGAACGCCACCCAAGCCGGTGCGCTGGTCCCGGCGATGACGACGGTCGAGGCACCCGCCTCCATGGGCAGCACCCCGATCAGGCCTGCGAGAGCGAGGACGACGGCACCGGAGGTGAGGCCGACCCCGGCGAAGGCGACGGCCGGCAGCGCCGTCGGCCGACCCGCGAGGACGTAGTGGCCGGCCAGCCCGACGGCGGCGAGCAGGCCCCACAGCACACCGACGAGGCTGGGCGTGCTCTGCCCGGTGACGTCGAGCACGAGCGCGAGCCCGGCGAGCGCCAGCACGATGCCGACCCCGGTCAGCCGGTGGGGCGCACGCCGCGTCAGGGCCCAGACCCAGAGGACGACGATGATGATGCCGAGGTACTCGATGAGCAAGGCCACGCCGACCGGCATCCGGGAGACCGCCTGGAAGTACCCGAGCTGGGCGGCGGCGACGGCCAGGGTGCCGTAGAACGCCGCGAGCGGCAGCTCGCTGCGCAGGGTCCCCCATCGCCCGCGCATGCTCCACAGCCCGAAGGGCGCCAGGACGAGAGCCGCGCCGGCGATGCGGATGAGCACCACCGCGCCGGGGCTCCAGCCAGCGGTCATCAGGGACTTGGCGAAGGGCCCGGACGTGCCGAACGCCGCGCAGGACGCGAGCATCGCGACCAGACCCAGACCGACGTGCCGCCGCATCGCCTCGACCACGACATTCCTCGATTTCTCGTGACAGCGCCCTGCCGGCGCGGGTTCGCGGCGGATGTGTCAGGAGCAAAGTAGGCTGTTGCCGATGACGTTAGCTGCCGCAATTGTCAGGAGTCAAGATGATTTTCACCTATGACACGGACATGACGCTCATGCACGCTGCGGCCCTGGTCAACACGGGCCCCGCCCTGGGTAGCGAGCACCGCGAGGACCTGCCCGACGTCGCAGCGCTCGTCGAGTGGATGCACGGATGGCAGTGGACCGGTCGCCACCCGAGCACCGAGGCCGAGGCGGACGCCGTGCGGCGGCTGCGCCCGCGGATCCGGCAGATCTGGGGGCTGCCCGAGGACGACCTCGTCGATGCGACCAACGCGTTGCTGCGCGAAGGCCGCGCACTCCCCCAGCTCGTGCGCCACGGCGACTTCGACTGGCACATCCACGCCACCCCCGACGACGCGCCGATCGCCGACCGGATCGCCGTCGAGGTCGGCATGGCCCTGGTCGACGTCATCCGCGCCGGGGCGATCGACCGGCTCAAGGTGTGCGCTGGCGACGACTGCGACGACCTCATCATCGACCTCAGCAAGAACCGCTCACGCAAGTTCTGCGACGGCACGTGCGGAACCCGGGCCAACGTCGCGGCCTACCGCGCCCGCAAGGCCGCCGACACCTGATGTAGCAGGCTCAGGCGCGGCCGCCGAACAGGCTGGTCACCGACCCGTCCTCGAAGACCTCCTTGACCGCTGCGCTGATGAGCGGCGCGATGGAGAGCACGGTGATGCCGTCGATCTGCTTCTCGGGCGGGATCGGCAGCGTGTTCGTGACGATCACCTCGACCGCCGAGCAGCCATGCAGTCGCTCCACCGCCGGGTCGCTGAGGATCGCGTGCGTCGCCGCGATGATGACGGCCTTGGCCCCGTCGGCCTTCAGCGCGTCGGCGGCCTTCGCGATCGTGCCGCCGGTGTCGATCATGTCGTCGACGAGCACGCACACCCGGTCGCGCACGTCACCGACGACCCGGTTGGCGACCATCTCGTTCGGCCGGTTGATGTCGCGCGTCTTGTGGATGAACGCCAGCGGAGCACCGCCGAGACGCTTTGACCACTGCTCCGCGACCTTGATGCGACCGGCATCCGGCGACACCACCGCGAGGTCCTGGTCGCCGTACTTCGTGGCGACGTACTCACTGAGGATCGGGATGGCCATCAGGTGGTCGACCGGCCCGTCGAAGAACCCCTGGATCTGGTCGGTGTGCAGGTCGACGCAGATGAGCCGGTCAGCCCCGGCGGTCTTGAACATGTCGGCGATGAGGCGCGCGCTGATCGGCTCGCGACCACGGTGCTTCTTGTCCTGGCGCGCGTATCCGTAGAACGGCATCACGACCGTGATCCGCTTGGCACTGGCCCGCTTGAGCGCGTCGACCATGAGCAGGTGCTCCATGATGCACTCGTTGATGGGGTTCGTGTGGCTCTGGATGACGAAGGCGTCCGACCCGCGCACCGACTCCTCGAAGCGCACGTAGATCTCGCCGTTGGCGAAGTCGTAGGCACTCGTCGGCACGAGCTCGGTGCCGAGCTGCGCGGCGACCTCCCGCGCCAGCTCGGGGTTGGCCCGCCCCGAGAAGAGCATGAGCTGCTTCTTGGGTCGCTTGCGGATGTTGGCCGACGGCGGTCGGTTGCTGCTCATTGCTGGTCACCTTCCGCGGTGGTCGTCGCAGGGCTCGGATGCCGTTCGCCCGCCTTCTGGGCCGCGGCGGCTGCCGCGGCGGTCGCCGTTCCATGCCTGGCTCGGGCCACCCAGCCGCTCACGTTGCGCTGCTGGCCCCGGGCCACGGCGATCTCGCCCGGCTCGACGTCCTGGGTCAGGGTGGACCCGGCAGCGACGTAGGCACCGTCGGCGACGTCGACCGGGCCGATGACGACCGAGTTCGACCCGACGAAGGAGTGGCTGCCGATGACCGAGTGGTGCTTGGCCACCCCGTCGTAGTTGGCGAAGATCGTGCCGGCACCGATGTTGGCGCCGGCCCCGATCGTGACGTCGCCCGCGTACGTGAGGTGGGGCACCTTGGCACCCTCACCGATGTCGGCGTTCTTGGTCTCGACGAACCCGCCGATCTTGCCCCGGGCGCCGAGGCGGGTGCCCGGGCGCAGGAAGGAGTAGGGCCCGACCGTGGCCCCGTCGCCGATGACCGCGAGGTTCGTGACGGCCCGGGTGACGCTGGCCCCCGCGCCGACCTCGGTGTCGGTGAGGGTGCAGTCGGGCCCGATCACGGCATCCGGGCCGATGCTCGTGGCCCCGAGGAGCTGGCTGCCGGGCAGGATCGTCGCGTCCTGGCCGATGCTGACGTCGACGTCGATCCACGTCGTCGCGGGGTCGACGATCGTCACCCCGGCCCGCATGTGCCGCTCGCACACGCGGCGGTTGAGCTCACGGCCGAGCTCGGCGAGCTGGACGCGGTCGTTCACGCCCTCGGTCTGGAGCCGGTCGCCGATGACGTGGGCCCGCACCGGGCGGCCGGCATCGCGCGCGATGGAGATGACGTCGGTCAGGTACTTCTCACCCTGGGCGTTGTCCGTGCCGACCTGGGCGAGCGCGTCGCGCAGCACCTGGGCGTCGAACGCGTAGATCCCGGAGTTGATCTCGGTGAGGGCCAGCTCGTCGGCGGTGGCGTCCTTGTGCTCGACGATGCGCTCGACCCGGCCCTGCGCATCGCGCACCACCCGGCCGTACCCGCTGGGGTCGTCGAGGTGCGCCGTGACGACCGACACCGCGCTGCCCGACTCCTGGTGCGACACCGTGAGCTGGACGAGGGTGTCGCCGGTGAGCAGCGGAACGTCGCCGTACGTGACGAGGATCGTGCCCGACAGGTCTGCCGGCAGCGCCTCGAGGCCGCACTCGACGGCGCGGCCGGTGCCCTTGACGTCGTCCTGGTCGGCGATGACGAGCCCGGCATCCAGGGCGGTGCACTGCTCGACGACGCGGTCGCGCTCGTGGCGGACCACCACGCCGACGTGCTCGGCCCCGGTCTCCCGGGCGGCCCGGATCGCGTGGCCGACCAGCGTCAGGCCACCGATGCGGTGCAGAACCTTGGGTGTCGAGGACTTCATCCGGGTGCCCTCACCCGCGGCGAGGACGATGACAGCAGCCGGGCGGGGGGTGCTCACGCGAGGGAACTCCAGATGAGAAGCGAGGTGCCACGGGACGACGTCATGCTACCCGCGCCGCCACCACCGCACGGCACGACACCGCCGCCCCGGCTCGTGGTGCCACCGTGAACACACCGCATCCGCCATGATGGGAACGGCCCGGCGATGCCGCCGCGAGGCCGGAGAGGAACACCCGATGCCGTCGACCACGCCGCAGCACCAGAACCGATGGGGCCATCGAGCCCGTCTTGGTCGTGTCGGCACGGCGCTGGTGCTCGCCCTCACGGTCGTCGGGGTCGCCGTGGCACCGTCCGTCGCGGCACCGTCCGTCGCGGCACCGTCCGTCGCGGCAGTGCCAGGTGCAACCGCTCCCCAGGCGCCCGCGCCCGCGGCACCGGGTCCCACCACGCCGTCGGTCTCCTCCACGGCACACGTGCAGAACCTGGGCTGGCTGCCACCCGTGAGCGACGGTGCCACCGCGGGCACCACCGGCCGCTCCCTGGACCTGCAGGCATTGCGCCTGAGCACCACCGCCCCCGACACCGTCATCCGCTACCGCGCCCACGTCGCGACCATCGGCTGGCAGGCCTGGCGCAGTTCCTCCGAGACCGCCGGCACCACCGGCCGCTCCCTCGCCGTGGAGGCCCTGCAGGTGACCCTCACCGGGGCTGGCGCCGCCCGACACGGGATCGAGTACCGGGCGCACGTCGCCGGCCTGGGCTGGCAGCCCTGGCGAACCGAGGGAGCCGTGGCCGGCACCACCGGCCAGGGCCGCAGCATCGAGGCCGTCCAGGTACGGCTCATGCCGAAGGTCCGCCTGGCCGTGACGGCGGACACCGGGATGGACCGGGCAGCGGCGGGGGTGTTCGCCGGCATGGGCGCTCGCAGGGCCGATCTCAACCTCATCGTCGGCGACCTGTCCTACCAGTCGGTCGGTCGCGAACCGGCCTACTGCTCCTTCGTGAACTCCCGGGTCCCGGGCCCCACCCTGGTCGTGGCCGGGAACCACGAGGACATGCTGACCCGTAACGGGACCATCGAGAACTTCGCCAGGTGCCTTCCCGACCGGGTCGGGGTCACGGGAACGTACGGCAAGGACTACTGGGTCGACTCCGGCCCGGTACGCGCGATCCTCATCAGTCCGGCGATCCCGCTGTCGACCGGCACCAGGACCTACCGTTCCGGGTCACCCGAGGCCGCGTGGCTGACGAGCGTGATCCGGCAGGCCAGGGCGGACGGGCAGTGGGTGGTGGTCGGGATGCACAAGCCGTGCCTCACCGTCGGCACCCATGGCTGCGATTCCTCCCGGGACCTCACCGACCTCATGGTCCGCGAGCGTGTGGACCTCGTGCTCTCCGGGCACGACCACAACTACAGCCGCAGCCACCAGCTCACCGGCACCACCCGGACCCCGGTCGTCGTCGACCGCGACGGGCAGTACCTCAAGGGGGCAGGCACGGTCCTCGCCGTCGTCGGCAACGGTGGCCACGAGGCCCGACCCGTCCGGGCGAAGACCGACATCTGGGCCGCAGCCAACGGCACGAACAGCCCCGGTGGCTTCGTCTACGGGTTCGCGAGCATCGACGCCACGGCGGCGCAGCTCACCTACAGCCTGGTGCGCACCTCGGGCGGGCAGCTGACCGACACGTTCACCGTCTCCAGGCCGTAGGAGGCAGGTGCGGGTCGGGCGTCCTGCGGGGGGCCAATGGACCGCGCGCACCTGCCCCGATCCACCATGATGAGAGCGGCACGATGCCCGGGCGCACCGTCCCGGGCCCGGGACCAGCGGAGGAGCACACGATGACAACGGCAGCAGGGGCTGTGGCCTCGTCCCGCGACGGGCGCACCTTTCGTCTGGAGCCGGGAGAAGGGTCGACCTTCTTCCCCGGTGACGTGGTCGTCGCCTCCACCGACACCGGCGACCTCGTCCTGGGGCAGGTGCTGACCGAGCCGTCGGTCGACGACGGCTCGGCAGCGGCGGGGTCCGGGGTCGTCCTCGGGACGCTGGCCCCGACGGCCGGCTCCAGCGGTCCGAGCGCCCGAGCTTCTCCAGCCCGGTCTCACCGGCATCCGCTGAACAGCTGGCCGGGCTGCAGGCCAGCACCGGGGCGGACCTGGCCGTGGGTCGGTGGACCACGGCCAGCCCCGGGACCACAGCCAACCTGCGTACCGCGGGGTTCAACCGCCACACGTTCCTGTGCGGGCAGAGCGGATCCGGCAAGACGTACGCGCTCGGGGTGCTCCTCGAGCGGCTCATGCTGACGACCGACCTGCGGATGGTGATCGTCGACCCCAACGCCGACTTCGTCCGGCTCGGCGAGACCAAGCCGGAGACGCCCGACGCGGATGCCGCCCGCATCGGTCAGCGGGGCGTGCGGGTGCTGCGCTCGGACGCCAACCGCAGCGACGACGCCCTGCCGCTCCGCCTGCGCTTTCGCACCATGGCCCGCCAGGCCCAGGCGGCCGTGCTCCAGCTCGACCCGGTGCGCGACGAGGACCTGTACAACGCGTTCGTGCGGTTGCTCGCCGACGCGGGCGAGGCTCGCGACCTCGGGCAGCTGCTCGTGCGGATGCAGGCGGGCGATGCCGCGGACCGGCGCCTGCTGCAGCGCATCCAGAACCTCGGGATGACCGAGTGGGAGGCCTGGGCTGGTGAGCAGCCCTCCGCTGCCGACGTGGCGACCGACGGCACCGGGGTGAGCGTGCTCGACCTCGGCGGGTTCGACGACCCTGCCGAGCCGCTGTCGATCTGCCTCGAGGTTCTCGATCGGCTGTGGAGCGAGCGCGAGAGCCGGGTGCCGACGCTGCTCGTCATCGACGAGGCCCACAACCTGTGCCGGGCCGATCCGAGCAACCCAGTGGCGCAGCTCGTGCTGGAACGGCTCATCCAGATCGCGGCGGAGGGGCGCAAGTACGGCCTGTGGCTTCTCATGTCCTCACAGCGGCCGTCCAAGATCCACCCGCAGATCCTCAGCCAGTGCGACAACCTCATGCTCATGCGGATGAACAGCCCTGACGACATCGTCGAGCTCGGGCGCACGTTCGGCTTCGCCCCGCAGGCGATGCTGCACGCCTCGACCGGGTTCGTGCAGGGCGAGGCGCTGCTCGCGGGTGGGTTCGCCCCGGTGTCCATGCTGGCCCGGATGCGCGAACGGCTGACCTACGAGGGGGGCAGCGACGTCGCGGTGCCCCTCATCCAGCGCTGACTGCCCCACCCTTCACACGCGAGGTGGGACACATCTGACCAGTTGGTCAGATGTGTCCCACCTCGGGGCGTGTCTGCCGGTCAGAGCAGGTCGGTCAGCTCGTCCCGGGCCAGGTCGCGCACGGCCTCGAGGGCCTCACGCGCCGTGGCTGCCGCGCGGGCTGCCGCGGCGATGCCCTGGCACTCGGGCAGGCTGTGCAGCGACAGTGCGAGCCGCACGACCGGCACCTTGCTCGGGGCCATCGACAGGCTCGACACCCCGAGACCCGTGAGCACGAGGGCGAGCAGCGGGTCACCTGCGGACTCGCCACACACCCCCATCGGCCGACCCGTGCTGGCAGCACCCTCACAGGCGGCCGCCACGACGTCGAGCACCGCCGGCTGCCAAGGGTCGAGCAGGTCGGACAGCTCACCCTGCATCCGGTCGGCGGCCATCGTGTACTGCGCGAGGTCGTTGGTGCCGATGCTGCCGAACTCGACCTCGGCCAGCACGTGCGCCGAGCGCAGCGCCGCCGCCGGGACCTCGATCATGACGCCACCCTTGGGCAGGCCGTTCTCGCGGACCCGCCGGGCGAACCAGGCGGCCTCCTCGACGGTGGCGACCATCGGGGCCATGACCCGCACGTCGGCCCCGGTCTCCTTCGCCGCGATCGACAGGGCCTCGAGCTGGGCGTCGAGCAGCTCGGGGCGCTCGGCCGACAGCCGAAGCCCGCGTCGACCCAGGGCCGGGTTCTCCTCCGGGCCGAGGTCGGCGAAGGCCAACGGCTTGTCCGCCCCCGCGTCGAGGGTGCGCACGACGACCCTGCGGTCACCGAAGGGGGCCATGACCTTGCGGTAGATCTCGGTCTGCTCCTCGACGGTCGGCGCCTTGTCGGCCGATAGGAAGACGAACTCGGTGCGGAACAGCCCGACCCCTTCGAGGTCGAGGGCTCCGGCCTCCTCGGCGTCCTTGACCCCACCGATGTTGGCGAGCAGCGCGACGTGGTGCCCGTCCCGCGTGGTGCCCGGGCCACTCGTGCCGGCCAGAGCGGCTGCGCGCTTGTCACGCCGAACCTTCTGCTCCTCGACGATGGAGGGGTCGGGGTTGATCGTGACCTCACCCGAGTCACCGTCCAGGGCCACGAACGTCCCGGCGGGGATGCCGGTCGCGCCCTTGAGCTGGACGACCGCCGGGATGCCCATCTGGGCCGCGAGGATCGCCGTGTGGCTCGTTCGCCCGCCCTCCTGGGTGACGATGCCGACGACCAGGGCACGATCGAGCGTCGCCGTCTCCGCGGGTGCGAGGTCCTCGGCGACGATGACGCTGGGCTCGCTGAAGTCAGGAACCCCCGGGGCAGGAACCCCGAGCACCGCCGCGACCGCTCGGGAGCCGACGTCGCGCAGGTCGGTGACCCGCTCGGCGAAGTACCCCCCGAGCGCCTCGAACTGGGCGCAGTACTCCTCCACCGCGTTGGCGATGGCGTTCGCCCGCCCGCGGCCGGCATCGAGCTGCTTGCCCGCAGCCTTGATCAGACCCTTGTCACGAGCGATGAGCGCCGTGGCCTTCAGGATCTGCTGCGCGGTGTCATCGGCGTGCCGGGCCTTGCCCTCGAGGGCGGCCGCGACGGACTCGAAGGCCGCCTTGACGTCGGTGAGCGCCGCCTCGCGGTCCTGCGCCGGCGGCTCGTCGGCCGGCGGCCGGACGGGGGGCGAGACCTGCACCACCGGTCCGTACGCGGACCCCGGGCTGACGCCGATGCCCTGCCGGGTCTCCGTCGCGGTCACCTCGGTCACTCCGCGTCGAGGTCGCGCGAGAGGAGGGCCACGAGGGTGTCGAGGGCCTCGTCGGCCCCGTCGCCCTCAGCGGTCAGCACGATCTCCTCGCCGTGCTTGGCGCCCAGCGCCATGACACCGAGGATGCTCGTGGCGTCGACTGCGTCCTCACCGGGGCGGCCGATCTCGATGTCGAGCCCGGTCTCCCCCGCGGCCTCGACGAACAGGGCGGCCGGGCGGGCGTGCAGGCCGACTGACGAGGCGATGGTGACAGTGCGCTGTGCCATGAGGGTGCTCCTTTGTGAACGGGTGGTGCGGTGGACGGATGCCGCGTGGCTCGTTGCCACGTGGCCGGTCAGGTGGGTGACAGTGGAACAGCTGTTCGGTGGGGCTGACGGGCAGCCCCACCGAAGACTGTCAGACGCTGGCGACGGCCTCGACCTCAGCCAGCTTGCTGTCGCGGGACTTCAGGACGATGACGATCGACGCCATGACGACGACACCGATGGCGAGCGCCACGAGGAAGAGCAGCACCTGGCTGACGCTGCCCATGATCGGGAGCACCCAGATGCCGCCGTGCGGGGCCCGGATACCGACGCTGAAGGCCATGGCCAGCGCCCCGGTGACAGCCGAACCGACGACCGAGGAGGCCATGATGCGGATCGGGTCAGCAGCCGCGAACGGGATCGCGCCCTCGGAGATGAACGACGCACCGAGCAGCCAGGCCGCCTTGCCGTTCTCACGCTCGGGCTCGGAGAACAGGCCCGGCCGCACGGTGGTGGCCAGGGCCATGGCGAGCGGGGCGACCATGCCTGCGGCCATGACCGCCGCCATGATCTTCAGCTCGGGAGAGTCGGCCGCGGCACCCGCACCGGCGAGGCCCGCGGTGGCGAAGGCGTAGGCCACCTTGTTGACCGGACCACCGAGGTCGAAGCCCATCATCGCGCCGAGGATCGCGCCGAGCAGGATGGCGCTGGTGCCGCTGAGGCCCGAGAGCGCGTCGCTGAGGGCCTCGGTGAGGGCGACGATCGGGCGACCGAGCAGGGTGATGAACAGGCCTGCCGTGATGAGCGTCGAGAGCAGCGGGATGACGACGACGGGCATGATCCCGCGCACGCCCTTGTGGACCTTCCAGCCGGAGATCCAGCGGGCGACGAGACCGCCGACGATGCCGGTGACGAGGCCGCCGAGGAAGCCGGCCCCCATGGTCGCCGCGATCGAGCCGCCGACGATGCCGGGCACGAGACCGGGTCGGTCCGCGATGGCGAAGGCGATGAAGCCCGACAGGATCGGCACGAGGAACCCGAACGCCGCGGCGCCGATGACGAACAGCAGCGCAGCCCAGGAGGTGCCGCTGAAGACGTTGAAGTTCTGGGTGATGTTGAACTCGCCCTCGGCCGTCAGGCCGTACTTGACGATCTCGATCGCGCCCTGCTCGCCGATCGCGAGCTGGGCGAGCATGAAGCCCAGGGCGATGAGGATGCCGCCGGCTGCGACGAACGGGATCATGTAGGACACACCGGTCATCAGCCACTGGCGGACCCTCGTGCCGAGGCCGGCCTCCGAGTCGACCTTGCTGGCGAGCCCGCCACCTCCACCGGATGCCGCGGGGCCGGCTGCCGCTGCAGCGGCGGCCAGGCTGGGGTCGGCCTTCCACTGCTCGGCCAGGGCGACGGCCTGCGCGACGAGCGCGGGGCCGTCGGAGATGCCCTTCTTGACCCCGACGTCGATGGTCGGCTTGCCGGCGAAGCGGCCGGCGTCCTTGACGGGGAGGTCGTGGGCGAAGATCACGGCGTCGGCGGCGGCGATCTCGGCCGCGGACAGCGGGGTGGACCCGGCGGAACCCTGGGTCTCGACCTTCATCGTGTGGCCCGCGGCCTTCGCGGCGTTCTCCAGACCCTCGGCCGCCATGTACGTGTGGGCGATACCAGTCGGGCACGAGGTGACCCCGACGAGGTTCATCGATCGGGGGGCGTCCTCGACGACAGCGGCAGCCGGGGCGGCAGCGGCGGGCGGGGCAGCGGCATCCGAGCTCGTGGCGGCGGCCGTGGCCGCGGGAGCGGAGGCGGCCGTCGCGGCGGCGACCTCGGCTGCGCCGGTTCCCTGGGGCGCGCTGTCGAGGGAGACCTCGGCCTCGACGATGCGGACCACCTCGGCCTCGGTCGTCGCGGCGGCCAGAGCGGCCTTGAAGTCCTTCTTCATCAGCGCCCGGGCGAGCTTGGGCAGCATCTGCATGTGGGCGTCACCGCCGCCGGCCGGCGCCGCGATGAGGAAGACGAGGGTGGCCGGGCCGTCCTTGGCACCCCAGTCGATGCCGTCGGTGCTGCGGCCGAACACGAGCGAGGGCTCGGTGATCGCCTCGCTGCGGGCGTGCGGGATGCCGATGCCACCGGGCAGGCCGGTCGCCATCTTGCTCTCGCGCTCGCGGACGTCCGCGAGGAAGGTGTCGATGTCGGTGCACCGGCCGCTGGTCACGAGCTGCTGAGCGAGCAGCGTCGTGGCCTCGTGACGGTCGGCACCGGTCAGGTCGAGGACGACCTGGTCTTCGGTGATGAGGGCCATGGGGGTTCCTTTCGGGTCAGCGAAGGACGAGCGAGGGGTCGGGGCTGTGCGTGACCTCGGCGTGGATGCCGACGAGGTCGCTCGGGGTGGGGACTCGGCTGCCGGGGAGGGTGACGGCGGCAGAACCCCACGTGACGGCGGTGGCGAGGGCGTCGGCGGGGCGCATGCCCGTCGACAAGCCGTGGAGCAGGCCGGCGAGCATGCAGTCGCCGGCGCCCACGGTGGACAGGGGGGCCGTGATGGCGGCGCCCGCGTGGACGGCCTCGTCGGCGGTCACGAGGAGGGCACCGTCGCTGCCGAGGCTGACGGCGACGACCTCGATTCCGTCGGCAACGAGGTCCCGGGCGGCGGCGCGGACGTCGCCGAGGGTCGGCAGGTCGTGACCCACGAGTTCGGCGAGCTCCTCGTGGTTGGGCTTGATGAGGTTCGGGCGAGCGGCGACCGCGAGCGGCATCGGGGCGCCCGAGGAGTCGACGGCGACCCGGATGCCGCGTTCACGCACCCGCGTGACGAGGTCGGCATAGAACGTGGTCGGCGCACCAGGCGGGAGGCTGCCGCACGCGACGACCCAGGAGGCGCCGTCCGCGGCATCCAGCGTCGCCGTGAGGAGGGCGTCGACCTCGGCGGGCGAGAGCTGCGGGCCGGGCTCGTTGAGCTTGGTCGTCGTGCCGTCGGGCTCGAGGACGCTGATGTTCATCCGCAGGCTCCCCGAGACGGGAACGCTGCGGCGCGCGACGCCGGCGGTGTCGAGGAGCTCATCCATGAGGTGGCCCTCCGGGCCACCGGAGGGCAGGACCGCGATGGTGGCGGTGCCCTGGGCCGCGAGCGCCCGGCCGACGTTGACGCCCTTGCCGCCCGGGTCGATGCGGCTCGAGGTCGCGCGGTGGACCTCTCCGCGCAGGAGGGCATCGATGACGATGGCCCGGTCGATGCTCGGGTTGGGCGTCAGGGTCACGATCACGCGGTCACCACCTGGGTGGCGCCGTGGGCACACAGGGACCTCGCGGACCCGACCCGGGACTCAGCCATGAGGCGCTGCTCACACTCCGCTGCGTTCATCGGACTCCTTCGTCCACCGAGCGACCCCTCATCGGGCCGTTGGGAGTATCCAACCACGAGCTCCACGTCAATGTAAAGCGATTCGGGCATCCGTTTGTGTTGTTTTGCGTCCGAATACTTCGCCCGTTGGCCAGGCCCGTGGTGGGGGCGAGCCGGCAGACGTGCAGTGCCCCGCGGGCGGTGACCTCCTGAGCGTGCGCTGCCTCCAGATTGGCAGCGATCCGCCCTCACTGCATGTCTGGCGGCGCGCCGTCTGCGGGTTGGGCGTCCCGGCCGGCCCGCTCGGCCTCCACGCGCCCGAGGATCCACGAGGCGACGGATGCCGTGCCGGCACCGACGACGCCGATCCCCACGCGCATGAGCACCACCGCCACGACCCGCCCCTCCGTGCTCACGGGATAGCGGTCGCCGTACCCCACCGTGGTCACCGTCGTACTGGCCCACCGCAGCACGTCTGGGTGCGAGCTCCCCCGCGAACCCGGGTGCGAGCCCCCGCCGCGAACCCGGGTGCGAGCCCCCGCCGCGGACCCGGGTGCGAGCCTCCTCCACCCCGAGAGGGCAACGTTGGACAGCATGCCCATGCCATGGAATCTTCAACCATCCCGTCGTAACGTGGCTGGATGAGGACCTCACGTGTGCTGCTGACGACTGCTCTGGCCGCTGCCTTCGCGCTGGCCCCCATCGGCTCGGCCTCGGCCGCGCCCTTCCCGGACACCCTCGCACTCCCCAACGGGTGGCTGCCCGAGGGGATCGCCACCGGAGCCGGCACGTCGATCTACTCCGGCTCGCGGGCGGACGGCTCGGTCTGGAAGGGCGACCTGCGCACCGGGCAGGGCGAGGTGCTCGTCGAGGTCGACGGTCGTGTCGCCGTCGGCATCAAGGTCGAGCGCGGGCTGCTGTTCGTCTCGGGCGGCGCGACGGGCGACGCGTACGTCTACGACGCCGACTCGGGTGCGGAGGTCGCGACCTTCGACCTCACGAACGGCCCTGCCTTCATCAACGACGTCACCGTCACGCGGGACGCGGCGTACTTCACCAACTCGCAGGCTGCCGAGCTCTACCGGGTCGCCCTCGGCCCGGGAGGCGCCCCGACGGGTGACGTCGAGACGATCCCGTTGACCGGTGACTGGCAGCAGGTGGCCGGCTTCAACGCCAACGGCATCGCTGCCACGCCCGACGGGCGGACGCTGCTCGTCATCAACAGCACCACCGGCATCCTCTACGCCGTCGACGCGGCCACCGGCGAGGCGACCGCGGTGGATGCCGGCGGCGCGCTCCTGACCCAGGGCGACGGCATCCTGCTCCAGGGGTCGACGCTCTGGGTGGTCCGCAACCGGTCCAACGCGGTCGTCGAGCTGCGGATGTCACCCGACTGGCTGTCCGCGGCGGTCGTCGGCACCGTGACCGACCCCGACTTCGACGTGCCGACGACGCTCGCCGCCCAGGGCTCGCGGCTGTATGCCGTGAACGCGCGCTTCAGCACCCCCCCGACCCCCGACACCACGTACGACATCGTCCTGGTCGACGGCCGGTGACCCCGAGGTCGATGCGCGGGCGCGTCGCTGCACCGCGGAACTCCGACGTCGCGGTGGGACGTTCCCCCCCGTGAGTCCCACTCCTGACGCCCAATCCTGACCCGACGCCCGAAAGACCCATGGACCCCGACAGTCATACCCGATGCCCCCTCCACCTGCCGACGTGTGAGGGGGTGACCCGCTCATGACGACCGTGCTGTCCCTGCTCGCCGGCGTGATCGTCGTGCTGCGGCCGAGTGCCCCGCGGACCGGGCGAGCTCATCGACGTCGACGGGTGGAGCATCGAGGTGTTGGAGGTCGCCCACCATGCGCCGAGCCGGGTCGCCTTCCGGCCAGCCCCGCCGCCCGGGCACGCGGACGACGACTAGGGCCTGTTACGAAAGTCGTCGGAGCCAGTGGTCGATGCTGGCGATGTGGACTGTGGCGGCGTAGCGGACGGCGAGTTTGTCGTAGCGGGTGGCGAACCCGCGGTGGTGTTTGAGGTGGTT
>Ga0208564_1001332_pt1 | contig 20871 bp, 20 predicted proteins | sample AD_UKC073_MetaG_FD_184439 | JGI IMG/M metagenome (GOLD analysis project Ga0208564, IMG submission 184439) | Active sludge microbial communities of municipal wastewater-treating anaerobic digesters from USA - AD_UKC073_MetaG (SPAdes) (version 2) | ecosystem: Engineered > Bioreactor > Anaerobic >... | reverse complement strand
GCTCGCGATGACAGTATTGCTGTCTTTTGCACTAACGCGAGGACAGTTTTCACAGCAATTGTCACCTTAAGAAAAGGCCACGATAAATGAAAACATGGCCACGGCTTAAGCAGGCGTATTAGCCGGGCGAGTGACGTACGACGAGCCGTTGCCACCTACGGCGAAACAGAGGGCTGCGAAGTGGAGCGAGAAACAGGATGTTTCGAGCAGCGAGTACTGAGTGCATGGATGCCGAATTACGAGCGTTCCGCTTCGCACCGAAGTAAGCCGATGTGTTGCAGGCGAGGAGTCCCGGAGCAGCCGGCTAATACTCCTGCATCCCGGCTAACATCCTGCCAAGCCCTAGCGGAAGCTAAAGCATCCGCTACCCTTGCTTAGCTGAAAGTCATTTTCACAGCAAATGCAGATGGCGATGGGGTTAATAGTACCCATCGCTAATTTATTTTTGACCAGTTTTTCGCCAGCACCCGATCCAGGCAATTTGTATAAACCGGATGGATTCTATCCAAGATAATTACAACTGATGTTAAAGGAGGTTTGACCAAATTGCAGGTAAAGGTTGCTGAGATTGTAGCCGAGTCCCAGCGTGGCTGGCAGGATGCTGTTGAAAATGCGGTTATGGAGGCTTCCCGCCGGTATCCTAATGTTACCGGTGTGGAAGTATATAACTGGACCGCCGATTGTCAAGATAACAAAATCATCGAATACAAAGCCAATGTTAAAATCGCCTATGTAGAATAATCATATTTTCGCTAAGCAGCACCCTGGAGACAGGGTGCTGTTTTGCGAGGGAATAAAGGCTTCCGGGTTAGCCCATAATATTTATGGTAAGGGAGGCGACATCATGTGAATACATCAGCAGATCAACTGAAGAAAATAGAAGCTCAGGAGTATGAAGATCTGGTAAATCAAATTAAACCCAAAACTCCCATAGTAAAAAACTGTATTTGGGCCTTTATGGTGGGCGGCCTGATTTGCACCCTGGGTCAGGTTATTATGAACTTTTTTAGTGCCCAGGGGTTAAGCAAGCTGGATGCCGGGTCTGCTACAGCGGTAGTTTTAGTTTTTTTGGCTGCTCTTTTCACCGGTTTGGGATGGTATGACGTTTTAGGCAAACATGCCGGAGCAGGTTCCATTGTGCCTATTACGGGTTTTGCCAATGCTATTGTCGCATCAGCTATGGAATTCAAGCGAGAAGGCTATATTTTTGGGGTGGGGGCGCGCATTTTTAGTGTAGCTGGTCCTACTCTGGTATTTGGTTTCGCAGTGTCGGTAGTAATAGGACTTATCAAAGTTGTTTTTGGTTAAGAGGTGATAGCATTTGGTTAGCCATAAAAAATCGGGCCTGCAGACCATAAAATTCGAAAATCCGCCAGTGTTGACAGCTTGGGCAACCATAGTTGGCCCTAAAGAGGGAGAGGGACCATGGAGATCTGATTTTGATTGGGTCCTGGGGGATTATGAATTCGGGGAGAAGACCTGGGAAATGGCGGAATCCAAGCTGCTGCGGGAAACAGTTAAACTAGCCTTAAGCAAAAAGAATTACCAGCCTCAGGATATAGAATTGATGGTTTCCGGCGATTTGCTTAACCAGATCACCTCTTCCAGCTTTGCAGCCCGGGAGCTGCAGATACCATTCTTAGGCATGTATGGAGCTTGTTCCACTATGGCTGAAGCGCTGCTGACCGCAGCCATGGCTATTGACGGCGGATATTTTGAACGAGTGGTGGCCGCCGTTAGCAGTCATCACTACACGGCTGAACGTCAATTCCGCTTTCCCACCGAACAGGGTACCCAGCGTTCCATGAGCAGTCAGTGGACGGTAACCGGAGCAGGGGCCGTAGTACTGGAAAAGGGAATATATGGCGGTCCGCGGGTGACCTGTGCTACCATCGGCAGAATTGTCGATTTAGGCCAAAAAGATGCCAATAACATGGGGAGTGCCATGGCACCTGCTGCGGCGGATACCATAAAGATGCATTTAAGTGATACTAATCGTCCTTCCGATTATTACGACTTGATAGTAACCGGTGATCTGGGTAAAGTTGGCTCTGCTCTGGTTAAACAGCTGTTTGTTAAGTATGGGATTGTCCCTGAGCCCAATTACAGCGACTGCGGAGTCCTGATGTTTAATGATACCCAGGATGTCCATGCTGGGGGGAGCGGTTGTGGGTGTTCCGCAGCCATGCTGTGCGGACCGCTTCTGAAAAAGATGATGCAGGGCAAGATTGAGCGACTTCTTCTGGTGGCTACTGGTGCCTTGATGAGTCCTACTACTTCCTTCCAAGGGGAAAGTATCCCGGGTATTGCCCATGCGGTAGCTCTAGAAAATCTGTAGACGGGGTGAATAACTGTGAATTCATTAATAATGGCCTTTTTAGTTGGAGGAGTTATCTGTCTTATCGGTCAGCTGGTTATGGATCTCACTAAACCGACCATAACCCCAGGACATATCTTGGTAGGATATATAAGTATCGGGGCTATCTTGAGCGGCTTAGGACTTTACCAGCCTTTGGTTGACTTAGCCGGGGCTGGGGCCACAGTTCCTTTGTCAGGTTTCGGGCATTCCCTTGCTCAGGGAACCTTAAAAGCGGTAGAAACTAGCGGCCTGTTAGGTGCCATATCCGGGGGTGTGGAAGCCACCGCTGCTGGTATCACCGCGGCTATTGTTTTTGGCTATGTGGCGGCGGTTCTCTTTAACCCTAAAGGGTAACCGCCATGGACATATCACCAAGGATCAGGGTAATTATTGTTACTGATGGTGATTGCACCGCTCGCCAAGCTATTGAAACCGCAGCCCGCTCTATGAATCTTTATCCTCTTAAAAATGTAGCCGGGAATCCCTTGCCCCTATCCGGGCCGGAGGTACTCCAACAAATACTGCAAGCCCCCTATGAGCCGGTTGTAGTAATGGTGGATGATAAAGGACATAAAGGAGTAGGGGCTGGGGAGCGAGTCATCGAGTACCTGCTGCATCAGACTGAACAGATAAAAATACTGGGAGTAATCGCGGTGGCTTCCAACTCACGGGTACGGGGTGCTCGGGTGGATTATTCAGTAACTGGTGATTGCCAGGTGATAAAAGATCATCCGGTAGACAAGGAAGGGAATTTAGAGTCACCACGTCACCGTCGGCTGGAGGGTGATACCGTACAGATACTGGACCGTTATCCGGATTTGCTGGTAGTTGGCTGTGGAGATCCCGGCAAAATGAACGGGATGGACAGAGCTGCTGACGGAGCCGAGGTAACTCGTAAATGCTTAGAAATTATTTTGGAAGGGAGCGAATCCCTTGCGTGATAAAGACCAGCATCTTTACTTAGGACGCAATTATACGGAAATCCTGGATTTTTTCCAGCAGGAACTGGGTTTTGGCGAAAGTTTTGACATTATCGTCAGGGAAATGCGCATCCTGGGACGCCAGGCAGCTTTTATCTGTATTGATGGTTTTGTGAAGGATGACATAATAACTCTGGTTATGAAAAGCCTATTGGACCTCGAGGGACAGGAATTTGGGTCCGCTACTATCAAGACCATATTGGAAAGAAACCTTCCTTATGTAGAACTGAGTACTGAAAAGCAGATTGATGAATTGATTTACCTGGTTATGGCCGGGGCAATCTTACTATTTGTAGACGGCTGCGAAGAAGCTTTCGTAATTGATGCCCGTACTTATCCTTCCCGCAATCCGGAAGAACCTGACATCGAAAGAGTGGTCCGAGGCTCCCGGGATGGTTTTACGGAGACCTTGGTTTTCAATACTGCTTTAATTCGCAGGAGAATCCGGGACCCCAAGCTGCGGGTAAAGCTGGTGAAGATTGGCCGCAGATCCAAAACCGACATATGCCTGCTGTACTTAAAAGATGTGGCTGATCCGGCTCTGGTAGATGACCTGACCAAACGCATCGAAGCCGTGGAGATTGATGCCATTCCCATGGCCGAAAAATCGGTGGAAGAGATGATTACCCAGGACAACTGGTGGAATCCTTTCCCCCGGGTTCGCTACACGGAGCGTCCCGATGTAGCGGCAGTGCATTTGCTGGAAGGACATGTATTGATCATGGTAGATACTTCTCCCAGTATCATGATTGCTCCGGCTACTTATTTTCACCATGTCCACCATGCTGAGGAATACCGGCAGAATCCGGCGGTGGGGGCTTATATTCGCTGGATCAGGTTTTTGGCCATTCTGATTTCCATATTCATTACTCCCCTATGGCTTTTGGTAGCCTTAGAACCTGATCTGCTCCCCCCTTCTTTGAAATTCATAGGTCCGGAAAAAGTGGGGGAAATTCCCCTCCTGTTGCAGTTTCTAATTGGAGAAGTTGCCCTGGATTTTATGCGCATGGCGGCTATTCATACCCCATCGCCTCTGGCTACTGCTTTGGGAGTTATAGCTGCGCTGTTAATAGGGGAGGTAGCCACCACCATTGGCCTGCTGATTCCCGAAGTGATTCTTTATACCGCAGCGGTAGCGGTAGGGTCTTTCAGCACTCCCAGCTATGAACTGTCCATGGCCAACCGGTTGGTGAGGCTGTTTTTATTGCTTGCGGTAGGGCTTTTCCGACTACCGGGATTTCTAGTGGCACTGGCTTTGGTACTGATATTGGCCGCTTTTACCAAGTCTTTTGGGGTTCCTTACCTGTGGCCGGTAATTCCTTTTAACTGGCCGGCTTTTAAAGCTATCCTGGTTCGCTCACCGGTTCCTGTGCAGAACCGCCGGCCCAGCATATTAAATACCCGGGATGAGTGGCGTCAGCCTGCTCCTGCCTTAAAGAGAAGGAGGCCTTGAATTGATAAAAGTCGGAATACCGCACAGTCTTTTTTATTTTTACTATTATCCTCTATGGAAAACCTTTTTTGAAGAACTGGGAGCCCAGGTGGTCAGGTCTCACCCTACCAGCCGGCTGACTGTGGATCAAGGAGTACGGCTGGCGGTGGATGAAGCCTGTTTTCCCATAAAGGTTTATTTCGGTCATGTTAAAGAGCTGGCAGACCGGGGAGTCGACTACCTTTTTGTACCCCGCCTGGTCAGCGTGGAACCAAAAAGCTACATCTGTCCAAAATTCATGGGACTTCCAGATATGATCAGGGCGTGTATTTCCCATTTGCCCCCTTTGATCGATATAACTGTGGATGTCAGCAAAACTGATAAGTTTTTGCATAAAGATATTATCCGGGTAGGACGTATTTTTGGAGCCAGCTCTAAGAGTATCCGGGCGGCTTACCAAAAGGGTTTGCAGGAACTAAGATTTTGCCGGGCTCTGGCAACCCAGGGGTTAACCCCACAGGAAGCTATACGGGTGTGGGAAGGGGACCAGGCACCGGAAGTGGGACCTGAACGGTTAAGATTGGGCGTACTAGGACATGGTTATTCTCTTTATGATGGGGTTATCAGCATGAATCTGATCCAACATTTGCGTACGCTGGGATGCAGAGCCATCTTGGCTGAGCATGTTGATCCCGGTGTTATCGAAATTCATGCTGCCACTTTATGCAAAAGGGTTTTTTGGACCCTAGGCCGCAATATGGTAGGCAGTGCTCTCCATTTCGATCAGGATGAGCAGATCGACGGCATTGTTTACCTGGCTTGTTTCGGATGTGGACCAGATTCACTGATTGGAGAAATAATTGAACGGCGCATAGTGAACAAACCTTTTATCATGCTTACTGTTGATGAACATACGGGAGAGGCGGGAATGATTACCAGACTGGAGGCCTTTGTAGACATGATAGAACGGAACAGGAGGAGAGCCATTGAAAATCACTTTTCCGCACATGGGTAATGCCCATATACCCATTAAAGCTCTGCTGTCAGGTTTAAAGCTGGAAGTAATACCGCCGCCTCCCATAACCAAGCGAACCCTGGAACTGGGGGTAAAGTATTCACCAGAGTTTGCCTGTCTGCCTTTGAAGATTAGTGTGGGCAGTTTTATCGAAGCCCTGGAGCAGGGTGCTGACACCGTGCTGATGGCAGGGGGATGGGGGCCATGCCGGTTTGGTTACTATGCTCAGGTAGAGAGGGATATCCTGCAGGATCTGGGTTATTCTTTTCGCATGGTGGTTCTGGAGGCTCCTGATTTCAAGCTATCGGAATTGCTGAACCAGATTAAGGACCTGGCAGGAAAAGTGACCACCATGGAAGCAGTACGGGCAGCTCTTTTTGCCTGGTTTAAGCTAAATGCCGTTGATCGTTTGGAAATCTGCTTGGAAAAAGTACTGCCCCGGGCAGTCCATAAGGATGAGGTGATGAAAACCTATCATCTGGCTCTCCAGGAAATAGATCAGGCGGACAGCCGGGAGCAGGTAAATAGAGCTTTAAGTCGCATGACGACTTATATGGAGAGCTTTGAACAACACCATCAACCTGTACTCCGCTTGGGTTTAGTAGGGGAAATATATACCATACTGGAGCCCAGCTGCAACTACCATATTATCGAACAACTGGGTCGGATGAATGTGGAAGTCAAGCGTTCCGTCTACACCAGTAATTGGGTTAACGATCACCTGCTGGGGGGGATGGCCAAACGCACCAACCGCCGGCAAATATTGGCCAGTGCGCGCCCATATTTGAACTATTTTGTGGGGGGGCATGGCCGGGAGACGGTGGGATATGCAGTAGAATTTGCCCGTCAGCGTTTTGATGGCATTATTCAGATCGGCCCTTTAACCTGTATGCCGGAAATAGTGGCCCAGTCGGTACTGGGTCAGGTAGGGGAACAGGAAGGTATTCCGGTAATGACCATGTATTTTGATGAACACTCTGGGGCTGCTGGTATCCAAACCCGTTTGGAAGCTTTTGTGGATATGCTGCAGCGTCGTAATAGGTTAAATCAGCTGCAAATACAGGAGGACGATGTACATGCATATGTACCTGGGTGTTGATATTGGCTCGGTAAGCAGCAATTTTGTTCTGCTGGATAGCCGGGGACAGTTAAAAGCCAAAGTCTACCTGCGGACTCAGGGTAATCCGGTACAAGCCATAAAAGAAGGATTTGCTGCTATCGATACTGCCCTGAAAAAGTGGGAATATAAAATCAAAGGGGTTGGTGCTACCGGCAGCGGCCGGCAGCTGGCCGGAGTGCTTCTGGGGGCGGATGTTATCAAAAACGAAATCACTGCGCACGGGGTAGCCGCTTCCTGGTTGAATCCACAAGTGCGAACCATTATCGAAATAGGCGGTCAGGATTCCAAGATAATATTAATGAAAAATGGTATAGTAAATGATTTTGCCATGAATACCGTATGTGCAGCAGGAACTGGATCTTTTCTGGATCAACAGGCGGCTCGCTTGAACATTCCCATTGAGGAGTTTGGACAGCGGGCGGTTACCTCTCGCCAGCCGGTACGTATCGCCGGACGCTGTGGAGTTTTTGCCGAGTCGGACATGATTCATAAACAACAGATGGGTTACCCGGTGGAGGATATTCTTATGGGCTTGTGTGAAGCGCTGGCACGGAATTACTTGAACAATGTGGGCAAAGGCAAAAAGATTATGGAACCAGTGGTTTTTCAAGGGGGAGTAGCAGCCAACCAGGGGTTGAAACGGGCTTTTGAGAATTTGCTGGGTTGTCAAGTACAAGTTCCGGAACATCATGAGGTAATGGGAGCTATTGGAGCAGCTTTGCTGGCCAGGGAGGCCCGGGAACGCAGCTTGAGTCCCGGCCAGTTTAAGGGACATAGTTTCGTTTTGGAAGGGGAATTTACCAGCCGCAGTCAGGAATGCCGCGGTTGTCCCAATCTCTGTGAAGTTGTCTGTATCTGCCGCGATGGTAAACCTTTGGCCTACTGGGGTGACCGCTGCAAAAAGTGGGAAGCATCCTTAACTAATAAGCAAGACAGTCTTAAAGTGGTCTAAAATGGTTTTTGCCAGCAAACCACTATGAAGCCAGGAGGATTACTATACTGTAATGATTCTTCCATGTCCCTCGTGAACAGGTTATCTTCTGCATCAGGAGAAATAAAAAGGCATTTACTCCATCCGGAGATATGATCAGGAGCAAGGTTTTTTAGATCCTGTAAAGATTTAAAACAAGCATACTTGAATACTGATCCAGGGTGTTGGGCTTGTTCCATGTAAAGCTTTCCCCAGGGGCTTTCCCGGTTTATGGTCCCGATTAAAAGCTGACCGCCTGGTCTCAGCACCCTCCATAATTCGGCAAAAGCCCTTTCGGGATGGCTGACGAATTCCCAAGCTGCCATGGAGAATACTCCAGCAAAGGAACCATCAGGAAAAACAAGGGAATGAAGGTCCATTTTTAAGAATTCGATATCCAGATGCAAAAGGGAGGCTTTATTCTTGGCTATAGACAGCATGTCTTCCGAAATGTCAATACCGGTAACCTTGGCGCCCATCAGGGCCAGCTTAATACTGAAATTTCCGGTACCGCAGCCTGCATCGAGAACAGGCAGATTTGGGTAAGGAGCAAACAGTTTTAGAGCAGCCTCAGTTTCCAGCTCATCTATAAATGCTCCTCTAGGGTTTTGATACCAATGGTCATAATTGGCTGCTATTTCTCCCGTGAACACCAACATCATCCTCCTCTGGTTCAAGTAAACGCAAAATAGCCCCTTTTATGGACTGGTGAGTTTGCATATCCGATTGCTGTGAAACAGTAAACTCCTGTAAAATTGAGGCCGGACGGGATGACAGCACTATAATCCGATCAGCTAGCAAAAGTGCTTCATCAATATCATGAGTAACAAATAAAATTGACCAGCGATAGCGTGACTGCAGTTCTTTGAGCCACAGGTGCATACGCCTTCTGGTTATGGCATCCAGAGCAGCAAATGGTTCGTCCAGCAAGAGAATATCGCTGGCAAACAAATAGGTCCGCAAAAGGGCGGCTCGCTGGCGCATACCGCCCGAAAGCTGCCGGGGATAATAACCAGAAAAATCACTGAGCCCAAACTCTTCCAGATGCTGCCTGGCTATATGCCGGGCCTGCTTTTTAGGGGTACCTTTCAAAATCAGAGGGATGGCTACATTATCCAAAATGGTGCGGGAAGGCAAGAGCAGGTCCTTTTGCTGCATATAACTGACCCGTCCGGTTCTTCCCGTCCAATCCTGATCATCAATCAGAACTTGTCCTCGATCAGGAGATATCAAACCGGCTACTATGTTCAGCAAGGTGCTCTTGCCGCAGCCGCTGGGACCAAGTATCACCACTGATTCGTGCTGGTTTACCGACAAAGAGATATTATCCAAGGTGTGTATGCGCCCAAGGGTTTTGCTGACTCCATTAATTTGCAGGTACCCCATTTTTCATTTACTCCTATTCAGGTAAAAATTGATTGGTAAAAGCCTCTTCAGCATTGATGTTCTTTTCGATGAGTTGATTGGCAAACATGAAGTCGGCGTATGCTTTCCATACACTGGATTTCATTTCACCCCAGCGGGGAGCCTCAGCTTGGTACTCACCGGCCAGGTATTCCTGACTGGCGGTGACCAGCTCCCGATCTAATTCAGGTACAGCTTTGAGCAGAATATCTGCAGCTTCTAGAGGATTTTCCATGCAGTACTGGTAACCGTGGGAAGTAGCCCGCATGAATTTTTCTATTAACTGCGGATTTTTTTGAATCTTGTCTTCACTGGCTATAATAACTGGAGTATAAAAGTCCAGAGCAGGGTGTTTATCCTGCAGCTTAATAAAGTTCAGATCCACATTTCTAAGCTGGGCTTCAATGCCGGTCCATCCCCAGTATATCCAGGTAAAATCCACATCTTTCTCGATACTGGTAAAGAAATCACTGCTGCCAATGTTGAGGATGTTTACTTGAGAAAAATCAGCTCCCTCTTGTTCCATAACTGCTTTAATCATGGCATCTTCAGCCGGCGAACCCCAGCCTCCATAGGTTTTGCCTTCAAAATCCCGGGGAGTTTTTATGTTTTTACTTACCGGAGAAGCAAATCCCGAAGTATTATGCTGTATGATCGCAGCAATGGCAACTACCGGTATGTCTTGCGAACGGGCTATGGTTACTTCTTCCTGGTAGCTTATGCCGAAATCGCCCTGGCCAGCGGCTATCAGCTGGGATGCTCCTCCTTCACTGGGCTGAATGATTTCCACAGCCAATCCTTCTTGTTCATAGTATCCCAGGTCTCGGGCTACATATAAGCCGGTATGATTGGTGTTGGGAACCCAATCCAAAACCACTGTCACTTTGGTTAAGTCCGACTTACCACCTTGTTCTTGACTCTGGCATCCGCTTAGGCCAAGAGCCATAAGCATAGAAACCACAAACAGAATCACCAATTTACGCATTTTATAACCTCCCCACTATTAGTTCCATTCTTCTTCCGGCAGGTTTTCCCGATTCCAGGGAACCAACCAGTATTCCAGACCATCCGTGCATCTAACTAAAAGATAGCTGATCAGGCAGATTACCAAGACAGCTGCCAAAACCTCGTCAATAGCAAAGGCTTTTTGCTTGACGGTCATAAAATAGCCCAATCCTCGCTGAGCTCCCACCCATTCACTGATCACAGCTGCCATCAAGCTATAGGTGGCGGAGATGCGTATCCCGGTAAAAAACGAAGGCAGGGCAGCAGGAATTTTCACCATGAAAAAGGCAGCCAGAGTGGAAGCGCCCATGGAGTAAAACAGGCTAAGCTGATCAGGATCTACATCATCCAGACCGTTGAGCAGATTGATAACAATGGGGAAAAAACACACCAGAACTACTATAACTATTTTCGGAGTTATACCCCAACCCAGCCAGAGGGGCAGCAAAATAGCCAGAATCACCAAGGGAATGGTTTGAGACAGAATCAAGAGGGGATAAACCATGCCATACAGCCAATCCAGATTATGCAAAAGCATGGCTATCAAGAAAGCTATAACGATAGCCAGCAGCAACCCGCCTAAAGCTTCCCCCAGGGTTACCCCCGTATGATACAGCAGCAGACTTCTTATATGGTATCCGGCAGATAGAACCCGGCTGGGAGCCGGCAAAATAAAATCGGGAACTTGAAAAATGCGTACCGCTGCTTCCCAGATTAAGAGAAAGCCGGTTATCGATAAGTAGGGGGCTAGTTGTTCAGCGGTATTTGTGGATTTTTTCATCCATGGTCACTCCGTCCGGTTTGTAATCTATTTTAATTACTGATATTACTCGACTGGCACCGCCCTGAACGCACACCTGCTGGGCTCTTTTTACCAGATCCAGCAGGGAGTCCAGCTCGCCTTCAATGGTAGTTTCCATAGGGCCTACTATGTATTTAAATCCGGATGCCTGAATCATATGGATAACTTGATCTACCAGAGGATAGATCTTTTCTTCCTCCACCACCGGAAGAATTTGCAGACTTAGATTGGCAATTGGCAAAGCCCATCCCTCCCATAAAAAATAACTGCTTACCCCAGAAATGGATAAGCAGTCGCAGTCACAATAATCAAACTATGGTTCCTACGCTGGCATTACCCAGATCAGGTTCCAGGGTCAGGACAATACAGTCCACTCTCAGCCGGATTCTTCCAGCTCCCCTTTTTCAGTTAACTGTATTATAGGCTGAGTGTTCATAACTGGTCAAATTAATTATTATAATTGTGGAAATAAATAAGCTGGATTGATCTTGTTGAAACCCGACAATTTATGCTACACTATACCACAAGCTTGGTTGAGCTTGAGCTGAGACTGTTAGATAAGAATGAGAGGAGAAGGATGAGATGAGTAGAGAACCGTTCACTAAAATTATGCTGCCTGAGGACAAAATTCCCAAGTTTTGGTACAATGTTCAGGCAGATATGCCCAACCTTCCTGTACCTGGACTGCATCCCCAAACCAAACAACCATTAACCCCGGCTGATCTGGAGCCTATTTTTGCACGGGAACTCATTGCCCAGGAAGTTTCCACCGAAAGATATATTGAGATTCCCGCAGAAGTGCGCCAGCTTTACAAGCAATACCGGCCATCGCCTTTATTCCGTGCCCGCCAGCTGGAAAAAGCCTTGGATACACCTTGCCGCATCTATTACAAGTATGAAGGGGTTAGCCCGGTGGGGAGCCACAAGCTTAATTCTGCCTTGCCCCAGGCCTTCTTTAATAAAATACAGGGTATCAAGCGCCTCACCACCGAAACTGGCGCGGGGCAGTGGGGAACTGCTCTGTCTCTGGCTTGCCGGCATTTTGGTATTGAAGCCATGGTGTACATGGTAAAAATCAGCTTTACGCAAAAGCCCTACCGTCGTTCCATTATGGAGTTGTACGGGGCAACCTGTGTGGCCAGCCCCAGTACGTTGACGGAAAGTGGGCGTCGTGAGTTGGCCAAGGACCCTAATACACCCGGAACTCTGGCCATGGCTATCAGCGAAGCGGTAGAGGATGCCGCGCAACGGGACGATACCAATTATTCACTGGGCAGCGTTTTGAATCATGTGTGCCTCCACCAGACCATCATCGGTCAGGAAGCCCGGCTGCAACTGGAAATGGTTGATGATTATCCGGATATGGTTATAGGCTGCTGCGGCGGGGGCAGCAACTTTGCCGGTATAGCATTCCCTTTCCTGCCTGACAAACTGGCTGGGAAGAATATACGTTTAATTGCCGTGGAACCGGCCGCCTGCCCTACTCTAACCAAAGGAGAATTTACCTATGATTATGGTGATGCGGCCGGCTTAGTACCGATTATGAAAATGTATACCCTGGGGCACAACTTTACCCCTTCAGGCATTCATGCCGGAGGCTTGCGCTATCACGGGGCATCTCCTCTGGTAAGCCAGCTCTACCATGATGGTTTGCTGGAAGCCGTGGCAGTTAAACAAAACGCCACCTTTGCCGCTGCTATGCTGTTTGCCCGGACGGAAAGCATTGTACCCGCTCCAGAGTCAGCCCATGCTATTCGGGTAGCCGTTGATGAAGCCCTAAAAGCTAAAGAGGAGGGCATCAGTCGTACCATATTATTTAATTTAAGTGGTCACGGGCATCTGGATCTGTTCTCCTATGATCGTTACCTATCTGGAGAGACTGAAGATGTTGAATTCTCTTGTGAAGATTTACAGGTAAGTTTGCAAGACTTGCCCCAGATATAGCACTTGTGTAGAATTAGGACCCCCTGGCCTTATAGCCAGGGGTTTTTTGTCCATTTGCCTTGCCCGGAATATTTCACTATGATAAAAGCAGCAATTATCACCTGAAGAACAGGCCACGATGGACGAAAACATCGTGGCACGGCTTAAGCAGGAGAATTAGCCAGGCGAGTGACGTACGACGAGCCGTTGCCGCCCACGGCGAAACTGAGGGCTGCGAAGCGATGCTAGAAACAGGACGTTTCGAGCAACGAGGACTGAGTGCATGGATGCCGAATTCCGAGTGGTCCGCTTCGCACCGAAGTAAGCCGATGTGTTGCAGGCGAGGAGTCTTGGAGCGAGCCGGCTAATACTCCTGCATCCCGGCTAACAGTACTGCTAAGCCGTGGTTAGCGCAGATGGACATAGAGATCGCCACGCGCTACGCACTCGCGATGACAGTATAGCTGTCTTTTGCACTAACGCGAGGACAGTTTTCGCAGAAATTACAGGAGGGAATAGCCCTGGAACGTTTGCATATTATAGCCGGACTGCTTGTACCAGGACAACCAGCCGCTGATATAGGTGCCGACCATGCCCTCCTGGCTATGTATCTCGTAGATAAACAAATTGCTCCCCGGGTGATTGCCACGGAATTGGGGGACGGCCCTTACCAGAGACTGTGCAAGGCAGTTAATGACAGCCCCTATGCTAACCGGATTGAGGTACGGCAGGGAGATGGTTTGCAGCCTCTGATGGCCGGGGAGGTAACCAATATAATTGTGGCTGGCATGGGAGGGGAAACCATTGCTAAGATCCTCAGCCATGATTGGGTAAAATCCGGCAGTTTTTCCCGTTTCGTATTACAGCCCATGAGCCGGCCGGGTGTCCTGCGCAGAATATTGGCCCATCAGGGATGGGAAATAAGGGAAGAAAGACTGGTTTGGCAAAACCGGCGTCTTTTTATCATTATAGAGGTAATTCCAGGGAACCACCCTTACCATCTCACACCGCTGGAGATTGAGGCAGGACCAATCTTGCTCCGCCAAGCTGACCCATTAGCGCAGGTCTACCGCCAACAGTTGCAAAAAAAATATAAACATCTCCGGGACAGCCTGCTGCAAAGCAAAACCCGCCCCAACCGCGAACTGTTAACGGAAGTGGAAGATAAGCTAAGGGAATTGGAGGTATTTTTAAAATGAAAATCCGGGTAAAAGATATCGTGAAGCTCTTGGAAAAACATTATCCCGTAAATCTGGCTGAAAAGTGGGATAATGTCGGGTTACAGGTAGGATCAATGGGACGTGAAGTCTCTAAAGTAGTGGTAGCTTTAGAACTGGACCATCAGGTTTTGGATCGAGCCTGGCAGGAGAATGCCGACTTGATTATAACTCACCATCCTCTGATTTTTAAAGCTTTGCCCAGCATTAAAGTTGATTCGCCGGTGGGAAGTCTGATTCGTAAGCTGATAATGGCCGATATCAGCCTATACACAGCCCATACCAATTTGGACAATGCTTCCAGGGGAGTGAATCAACTGCTGGCTGAGACCATAGGATTAATAGATATTGAGCCTCTGCCCCTGAGAACTGCCGGGCACAGGGAGTCATTATACAAACTGGTAGTTTTTGTACCGCTGACTCACATAAATGAGGTGCGAGAGGCAGTAAGCCGAGCAGGAGCAGGATTTATTGGTAAATATTCTGACTGTACCTTCAGGGCTACCGGGATAGGAACATTCAAACCTGGTGAGGATACAGATCCTTTTATAGGTCAGATCGGCCAGCTAGAAGAGGTAGAGGAAGCTCGATTGGAAACTATATGCCCCCAGCATCTCTTAAAAGCCGTGATTGATGCCATGCTGCAAGCCCACCCCTATGAAGAAGTGGCATATGACCTATATAAACTGGAAAATCAAGGGATCATGTTTAGCCCGGGAAGAAAAGGAAACCTACCGCAAGCCATCCCTTTAGGACAGCTGGCCGAACAGGTGCAAATCAAACTGTCTTTGCCTGCCCTACGCATAGTGGGAGAAAAAAATAGTTTAGTCCAGAAGGTGGCGGTGGTAAGTGGTTCTGGAGCCAGTTTTATCAATGAAATTGCCGGACAAGCTGATGTACTGATTACTGGGGATTTAAAATATCATGAAGCCCGGGAGGCTGCAGCTCTGGGATTGGCAGTGATTGATGCCGGTCATCAGGCTACTGAAGAACTAATAGTTCAGGAGGTATGCCAGATATTAGCTAAAGAGAGTGCTCAGGCCGGATGGCAAGTTGACTATATTCCTATCTTAATGACTCCCGCCTGGACATATCTTGAATAAAAGACAGGAAAAAGCAGGAACATGCTGAGAACATGTAGAAATGCAAAACAATAAGAAACAGAAGTGGGGGTTGCCTTTTGCTACGGATAAAGGTCAGCAATCTAAAACCGGGAGCTCGTTTGGGTAAGGATATCTATAGTTATGATTCGCAACTTCTGCTGCCCAAGGGAACGGTTATTAGTCAGGAACATTTAGATCATTTTGCGGCGCGGGGTATAGAGGAAATTTTTATTATGGATTCCCGACCCAAGCCCAAAAGCGGCAAACCATTTGCTGACGTTTATGTTGATTCCTTGCAAGTAGTTAAAAGCTTTATGCTGGAGGCAAAACTGGGTAAACCGCTGGATGTTGAAGATATAAAAAGAACTACCGAGATGCTGTTTCTGCAGGTGTTTGATGAAAATGACCTGTTCCGGCAGATGCGCTTAATGAAGGATAAGGATGATTATTTATTTACCCATTCGGTAAATGTGTCCTTATTGTGCATCCTGATCGGTCGCTGGATGCAGTGTGATGAGAAGGAGATCAAGGAACTGGGCACAGCCGGACTTCTGCATGATATAGGCAAAGTACATATTGACGAAGCTATCTTAAGCAAACCGGATCGCCTTACGGATGAGGAATATGAGGAAGTTAAGAAGCATACCATGCTGGGATATGATTTAATTGTGCAGAGCGGAGCTTTCTCCAATGAAATTGCCAATGCGGCTCTGATGCATCATGAAAGGGCTGATGGCACCGGCTATCCCATGGGTATCAAAGGATACAATATCCCCTTTTATGCTGCGGTTACCGCTGTGGCTGATGTTTATGATGCTATTACCTCTGATCGGGTTTATTCGGCTCGTTCCTCTCCCTATACTGCTGCCGAAATATTATGGGAGGAATCCTTTGGACGCTTGGATCCGCGGGTTACCAAAGTATTCTATGATAAAGTCGCCAATTTCTATGTAGGCAACCAGGTGCGCCTCTCCAATAATGAAAAAGGAATTGTTATTTTCGTTGATCCTGGCCAACCTACCCGGCCTATTGTTATGGTAGATGATAAGTTTTATAATCTGGCTACCGATCGGAGTATTTTTATTCAAGAAGTTATTGATTAGCGTATTTACCGCCTTTTTGGGGAAATATATTTATTAAAGTCCCGTATCTATGGACTATGAATAAAAGCTTCAATAAAATGGAAGAATTTAAGTATTGGAACCAAACCACCGGATTAGTAAAAAATATTGCAAAATTTTTAGTTTAACAGCAGGAATTCCCGTTTTTTTGGGGAAAGTTATCTATGGTTTTTAATTTCACTGTAAAGGGAGGACTATGTAGTGAACAAATCGGAACTTGTCAAAGCGTTAGCAGAGAAGGCTGAGATCACTCAAAAGGATGCAGCCAAAGCACTTGATGCCCTGGTGGAAACTGTTCAGCAGGCTCTGGCCAAAGGTGACAAGGTGCAGATCATTGGGTTCGGTAGCTTTGAGGTTCGTGACCGGAAGGAAAGAAAGGTCATCAGCCCGGCCACTGGACAGGAAATCAAAGTTCCTGCCACAAAAGTCCCCGCTTTTAAACCTGGCAAATCTTTGAAAGAAGCTGTCGCAGCTGAAAAGAAGGCAGCTCCTAAAGCTGCTGCTAAGAAAAAAGCCGCTAAGAAAAAATAAGCTGCTTATGGTTTGGACTGAAAACCCAAGGAGGTATGAAATGCATACCTCCTATTTCTTTATGGATTTCTTTATGGAAATCATGGGAAGGCGCTTTACCTGATCAGCTATAATAGTTAAGCCCCGGCCTTTTCTCTGCAGCTTTCCTCTCACCAATACCACTCCTTCTGAAGGGTTAAATATCTCACCTCCGTATTGCTTATATACATCTTCAAACATAGTTACATCAGTTAGCCCCCATTCATCCTCCAGAGCAAAAAAAACTGTTATTCTGCCGCTGCGAGTGGGCGGACGGTGAGGATGAACCAGTAAACCGGCTGTCTGTACGCAACAACCTGATTCCAGGGAGTGCAATTCCTGGGATGACATGATCTTTTGCTGCTGCAGCCAGGGGCGCAGGAAAGCCAAAAAGTGCTCTTGTATATCCAATCCCAGTAGTTCCCGTTCCATTAAGCGCTTCTCCTGGGGAGAAAAGTCAGTAATAGTACCGGCAGGTGGAAGGCTGCCAGCAAACAGAAGATTCTCTGCTGATTCCAAATAGGGAAGGAAAGACAGAAGTTCGCGCCGGTTAGGATACAATCTGTCCAGAGCCCCGCATTTAATTATGTTTTCGGCCTCATCCCGGGGAGGAGCAATTCTTTTGATAAAATCAGCGGCTGAAGAAAAGAGACCCAGTTCCTGCTCCTGGTGAATCGAATCTAAGGTGGAGCGGCTTATTCCTTTAATCAGCTTTAGGCCGATTCGGATAGCCGCTGCCGATTCGGCCTGGCAGTCGGTTTTACTTTCATTTATGTCCACCGGCAAAAGTCTTAACCCGCGCCGTCGTGCTTCCGTAGCAATTACATGAGGAGGGTAATATCCCAGGGGCTGGTGATTTAACAAGGCCGCAAAATACTGGGCCGGATAATGTTTGATAAGATAGGCAGTCTTATAGCTGGTATTGGCAAAAGCGGCGGCATGGGCTTCACAAAATCCATAGCTGGCATAGCCGGCTATGCAGGCGAATATGGACTCGGCCACTTGGGGCTCAATGCCATTGAGGATGGCCTTATGCACAAAATGATGACCGATTTCTTCCATTACCCGCTGGGAACGAGCATGGGTCATAACCCGCCGCAGCTGATCAGCTTCTCCAGGAGTAAAACCGGCAATAGCAATGGCAATCTCAATTACCTGCTCCTGAAAAAGTATTACTCCATAGGTTTTTTCCAGAATTGGTTTCAGCAGCGGGTGCAGGTAGGTTATTTCTTCCTGCCCCTGGCGTCGCCTGATATAAGGGTCAACCATGTTACCTTTGATGGGGCCGGGCCGGATTAAGGCCATACTGGCTACAATATCTTCCATATGGTTGGCGCCCAAGCGGGTTTGCAGGGCCCGTTGAGCCGGGCTTTCCAACTGAAAAACCCCGATGGTTTCTCCCTGACTAATCATTTCATAAGTTGACTTGTCTTCCAGGCTGATACGATCATAATCCAAAGGGGTACCCGTCTTGCGGATCTGCTGAACGGTATCCTGAACCACTGACAGGGTTCTCAGAGACAGCAGGTCAAGTTTTACCAGGCCCATAGCTTCCACATCATCTTTATCAAACTGGGTAATAACAGGCCCTAGGGCTGATTTTTGCAGAGGAGTAAAATTAGTCAAGGGAACATCGCTGATCACCAGACCTCCCAGGTGAGTGCTCAGAAAACGCGGAAATCCAGCTATATGTTCACATACATCCAGGAGCAGCTGAAAACGCTGCTCTTTTAGGGGGCTATCCTGCAGCTCGGGCAGAAGATCAAGGACACCGCGGATGCGGTCGGCGTAAGTGTGGGGCAGACTCTTGGCGATCCTGCTTAATTCCTCCTCAGCAAACCCCAGTACCTTGCCGATATCCCTCACTGCTGAGCGGGCCTTAAAGGTGTTATAAGTAGCTACCCGGGCCACTTGTTCTGATCCGTAAGTTTTATAAACATAGTCGATAACCCGGTCCCGGTAACGGGCTTCAAAATCGATATCAATATCCGGCAGCTGGGAGCGTTCCGGGCTCATGAAGCGTTCAAACAGGAGCCCTCTATTCAAGGCATCCACATCACATATATAAAGGCAGTAGGCCACCAGGGAGTCGGCCGCCGAGCCCCGGCCGGCATAACGGATACCCTGGCGGCGGGCAAACTGGGCCAGATCCCATACCAGAAGAAAATAGTCAGCAAACCCCATCTGTTCAATAATTCCCAGTTCATAATCCAGGCGCTGCTGCACATCAGGCGATATTTTCCCGTAGCGTTCCCGGGCCCCGGCATAACAAAGGGAACGCAGGTAACCAATGGCACTTCCCCCGGGTGGGGAAGCAAAACGGGGGAAATGCACCTGAGCGCTGCTTAAAACTTCCTGGCATTGTTCAGCAATGAACGCAGCATTAGCCAGAGACCGGGGGCAAAAGTGAAAGCGTTCCTCCATGGCAGCACCGGATTTTAAGTATTGTTCGGCGTTGAGGGGACGGGCGGGGTGAACGGCGTCTATGCGCAGCAGGTGCTTTACACAGGTTAGCAAATCGTGAATCATGAAATCTTGGCGATCAGCATAGTGAGCATTATTGGTAGCTACCGGTTCCAGATCCAGGTAGTCAGCCAGCTGCATAAGTCTCTGGTTGAGAGATTGATTACCTGGCAGCAGGGTATCCTGAATTTCTATATAGAAGTTTTCTTTGCCTAATATATCCCGGTAATGGCGGGCACACTCCAGGGCTTCCTGGTAGTGCCCCTTTAAAATAAGAGCCGGAATTTGTCCCTGCCGACAGCCGGATAGTACCAGGACATCTTCTGCCTCTGCCAGCCAGTCGGGGTCCAGGCAGGGATTGCCCCGGGGATGGGAAAGATGACTGCGGGTCAGCAGGCGGCACAGGGAAGTGTATCCCCGGGGACTGCAGGCGATTAAAGTCAGGTGATAACCTCCGGGAAGCTCCGCTTCCGTTCCCTGGATGGGTTTGATACCTGCCCGGGAAGCAATCTGGTGGAATTTAACCGCTGCAGAAACATTGTTATGGTCAGTTATGGCCAAGGCAGGCATATCCAGCTGGGCAGCCCGCTCTACCAAAGCTTCAATGGAACTGGCCCCATCCAGGAAGGAAAAAGGGCTATGGGTATGCAGGTGAACGAAACCCATTTTTTCACCACCATCTTATATGCGTCATCGCACCCTTCGGGTACCACTGATGTTCCCTTCGTCTCGTCGTACGTCACTCGCCCGGCTAACCCCCTGCAAAGCCGTGGTTAGCGCAGAGCGGCATAGAGATTGCCACGTTCCTTGCAGGAACTCTTAGTTGCCAGTAGGTTGCCCTTCGCACCTGTTCCGTCGTCACGATATAGTAAACGGCTCGATGTGCGTCTCAGGGGGTACCGGGCTAAACAAACATCCTGTTTGATAGCCCTCTTACGGACATCCTGTCCCTCGCCCCCCTTCACCGGCTATATCGGACTCCTCCACCAAGGTGCTCATGGCAAACCTACTGTCACACTACTATTTTTGTAACAGGTTATTTTCACAGCAATTATCACTTGTGGTGCAGACCACGATGGACGAAAACATCGGGTACGGCTTGAGCAGGGGTATTAGCCGGGCGAGTGACTACGACGAGCCGTTGCAACCCACGGAGAAACTGAGGGCTGCGAAGCGGAGCGAGAAACAGGACGTTTCGAGCAGCGAGGACTGAGTGCATGGATGCCGAATTCCGAGTGGTCCGCTTCGCACCGAAGTAAGCCGATGTGTTGCAGGCGAGGAGTCCCGGAACGAGCCGGCTAATACCCCTGCATCCCGGCTAACAGTACTGCTAAGCCTTAGCGGAAGCTAAAGCTTCCGCTACGCTTAGGTGAAAGTCATTTTCACAGCAATTATCACCTGTAGTTCA
>Ga0208564_1001324_pt1 | contig 20999 bp, 18 predicted proteins | sample AD_UKC073_MetaG_FD_184439 | JGI IMG/M metagenome (GOLD analysis project Ga0208564, IMG submission 184439) | Active sludge microbial communities of municipal wastewater-treating anaerobic digesters from USA - AD_UKC073_MetaG (SPAdes) (version 2) | ecosystem: Engineered > Bioreactor > Anaerobic >... | reverse complement strand
ACTTGTTTTGGAGATGGGCTCACTTGGGGGCATATCGCAGACCTCGCGCTACTTGGGTGTGGTACCGTGGAGCGGCCCTACAGCTATTACACTCTTCGTACAAAGAACCCCGCTCGCCGAGTTGCCAGCATCCTATTTCATCCGACATGACAGCACACGCCCGATTAGGCCACAAGGGATCTGGTAACCACAGCAGATTCAGAGCATGTGCACAGTCCCGTCTGCGAAGGGACCGCAGCATCCGGCCTTGCGGCTTTGCCTGGATTGATCTTGAGCCTGTAAACACGCAACGCCTGGTAGAATACGAGCTTTGAAGGATGTAAATGGCGCAAAGCAAATCGCAACTGAAAACCGGGGGGCGGATCGTATCCGCCCCTCCTTCCCTTTGGTTATTCCATCAATAGCATGTCCGCCAATACGCCTACGTGGTCCACGACTATGTCGGGCTTGTTCTCTTCGGTGATGTCATCTCGGCTAGTTTCCCCCGAAAGCACTAGCACTGAGCGCATGCCCCAGTTTTTGGCGAACTTCATATCTGTGTAAAGCCTATCGCCAACAACCCCTATCTGTTTGCCCCGGAACGGGGTCCGCGACTCGACCAACTTCACCATTCCAGCTTCAGGCTTCCCCATGACCTCCACCGTCATCTGCTCGTAGGCGGTTTTGAGGCAAGCGATTATCGACCCGCAATCCGGTATGAACTCGGTTTTTCCTACCGGGCACACAGTGTCGGGATGCGTAGCAATGACACGCACCCCCCGTTGTATGTGTCTGCCGGCAATCACTAGTTTCTCGTATGTAAGCGTAGTATCGAACCCCACCACAACGTACTCAGCAGATTCATCATAGCCTGCATGAACTGTCATACCATAGCGTTCCAACTCTGCCTTGAGGCTTTCGGTGCCCACCGAATACACGCTCGACACTCCTCGCCGGCTCAATTCCAAGGCTGTTGCCTCCTGCGAGCTGAGAATCGAATCTGTGCCTACGGGCCAGCCTAGCCTAGTCAGCTTTTCCGAGTAGAAATTCACAGACCTTGAAGAGTTGTTCGTCATAAAGAATACTTGTATGCCCTTTTCCTCCGCCACATCTTTCAACCGCAAAGCGCCGTCAATGAGTCTGTCCCCAAGGTAAATCGTCCCGTCAAGGTCGACCAAAAGGCACCTGATCTCTTCCGCCACTCAGGATATACACCCCTTACACAATTGATCTCAGCATCCCATCGATGTCCCGTATTCCAGAATTTGAGCGCCATAATGAAAAAGCCTGCCATCTTCGGCACCAAACGACGATCAGGCCGTATGCGCCAACATGACAGACCTCTCCTGCTCTCCCGGTCCGCGCCATTATCCTTTTTTAAATAGGCATGATTCGGCCTAAATCACCAACATGTTTGTCTTTTTCTATACACTGCCCGCAACTCCTCTATTGCTGCCCTAAAGGAATCAACTCAGTTCGTCCTGAGGAGTAGACGAATCCCCTGAAACGTCTCCACCTGAAGAATCAGAAAGTTCCCCCTCATTCTCCGCAATTCCACCTCGGCCACAATCCTCAGCTTTGCCCGGATCAAGCTTACTCCACAGAACCGGAATCATTATCGCGCTCGCAGCCATGGGGACGATAAATGGCGCCTTTGGACCGATGTTATCCCACATGAGGCCTCCTATGTATGGCGCAGGAAGCGATATCAGTCCCAGGCTCGTTGAAAACAAGCCAAATGCGGTTCCGTGCAGTTCGAGTGGGACAACCTTTGAAATCAAGGAGTTGTAGGCGGGGCTGAGCAGCGCAGCCCCGATTCCGTACAGAATCCAGATAAGCGCGAAATGCCAATGTTCTCTGGCAAACAGCAGCAGAATCAGATACCCTATCGCGTGTAAGGCATGCCCAGATACCAATCCTGCTCGCTCGCCGAATCTGTCCGCAAACCATCCGCCAAAAGGCAACAATATCATCATCGCCCCAGAGAACAACGAGCTCAAGAGTCCGATCTGCCTGTTGCTCAGACCCACTATGTTTCCGAGGTAGAGCGGCTCAAACCTATATGACGTGCTGTAGGCCACATCGAAGACCCCATCAGAGATGAAGAGCCACGTGAGTATGCCTCCAGCGAATACAGACGACATCATAAACGCGATGTCTTTCTTGAGTTTCGGAAAGGTCATCCTCTCCATCACAGGACCTGTCCTGTTTTGAGCGGATTTGGCCATGGCAAACCGTATGATTGTCGCGACTGCGTAAAGTACTCCTGCCGTTGCGAACATCGCGCGGTACCCGTACTTCTCCGACACAATGCCCCCGATAGGCGGTCCAACAACCCCTACTATCATGTATATCGAGTCTGTAAGAGCGAAACACCTTGCACGCATCTCCTCTGACGATTGCTCGGCGATAAACGCTCGAAAGCTTGGGGCCACAAAACAGCCTGCAAGAGAAGATATGCTCTGCGCCAGGATAATCCACTGCCACGTTGGCGCCACTACGTGAAGCGCATACCCTACAATCCCTGCAACGCTGCCAATTGCAATCGCCTGAAGACGCCCAATTGAATCTGACACAAATCCGCCGAGAATCTGAAATGCCAATGGCACGACAGATGCAATCGTAAACAAGAGCCCCACCTGCTGCACGTTGGCGCCAAGCGACTGCACATACAGCGACATGAGGGGCTGCCCCATCTCAGATGCAATATTTGCGAAAATCATGGCTACGAGAAATGTCATCAGGGTTCGATTAATCAGACGAGACGAGCGCTTCTGCCCTTCGGGCATCGATGGGGAATCCCCATTAACTGAAACCAATTGATTATCCCCCGACGATCTAGCACTTGAGAGAGGATCACTGGCCGCGCAGACGCCCAAATGGCATCTTCGCGTGATCACATGCCCATAGTATCATCACTTAAGCCAGTTTGTCGATGTTTGCCAGTCTGCGCCTGATGGCGAACCAATTCCCTGCTGCACCATTTCTCCGTCATTTCACAGACGCATCTCGGCTCTGCCGGGCAGAAAAATAGCACGAGGCCATCCTCGTACAGCCCAATGACTCGTTCAGCGTCGTGCTCTCCCCTATCTGCGCTGATTCGGATGATGTCTAAAACACCCCGAGACAAGCCGACCTCAGTACAATGCTCCACGACAAATTTATCTAAAAGCCTGCCTAAAATGGACGTACCCGTCCCGGGCCAAGTCCACCCTCTCGCCGCCTGCAATAACAATGGACCGTCTCAGAGAAGGCTCAGTTATTTCGCCGATAGCGGTAACACGGCAAAGGCCAGCTGCCTCGAATGCATCTTCTACATCTCGTACATAACCCTTGGAGACGGTGAAAAGGAGTTCGAAATCCTCGCCTCCAAAAAGAGCCCACTCGAGTGGATCAATTCCTGCCTCGTCCGCAATCATCCTGGCGGACTCGGATACTGGCACGAGATCAGAATAGATCAAGGCGCCGGTCCCACTCCGATCGCATATGTGCCCCACTTCGCTGGCCAGTCCGTCACTGACATCGATCATAGCCGTGACGCAACCAGGGCCAAGGCCTACTAGGGTTCTCGATTCTTCCAGCCTCGGAACCGGCAGGAAATGAGCGCGCAAAGCAGTTGAACGGGGGTCTTCTTGGTGAGGCTGCTCTTCCATGTCCGGCGCCGAATTGATAGTCCATGTTCCACTTTTCAGCTCGGCCTCGAGAAGATGCAGGCCCGCTGCTGACGCGCCCAGGTCCCCGGTGACCATCACTACATCGCCGGGCCTTGCGCCATAGCGGTACTTTATCTTCTTCTCATCTGCCTGGCCCACCATGGTCACGCTTATCGCAAGGATGCTGGATTCAACCATGTCGCCCCCGACGAGATTGACTCGGTCCTTCGCAAGCAGGCACTTCATTCCCTCATATAGCCGGTCCACATTCTCCACCCTCTCCGATGGCGGAAGAGCGATCGACACTACGCAATGCTTAGGCTCGCCGCCCATGGCGGCAATATCGCTCAGGTTTACAGCCACAGCCTTGTATCCTATATGTGTCCAGGGAGCAGCGCATCTTATGAAATGGACATCCTCTACAAGCATATCAGTGCATATAAGAAGCATGCATCCGGGGGAAACCCTCACGACAGCCGCATCGTCTCCGATTCCCTGAACTACTGAGGACGGATCATTCACGCATCCATCATCGATCCGGGATATCAGGCCGAACTCTCCTATCTTCGAAATCTCCATCGAAATCTGCTCCTTTGCAGCGCGCCATAGTAAGCATCACACACAGGCATCCAAGTGGGTAGAGAGTGCACTCGGGGGAATACGGCTCATCAATTTCCCACAGATAGAACTATAGCATTTCTGTCTCCTGATCATGACCATATCGGACCTGTGTATAAACCAAGAAGGCGAACATGATTCCTGTAGCCAGGATAATACCGCGGCGCTTCGAATGCTTTCCCCACCCACCCCCTGCTCGGGACTTATCGCCAGTGCCCTGGTCATACAAATCAGTCCAGGAAATGTCGGCATTTAACATAGATCCTTTGCAGCCGGCTATAGCACATATGCGATGGTTTGCAGCAACAGGAGTGTTCTCAGGCTTCGCGCTTTTTCATGCGCATGGGCGCTGATCCTGCGTCGTCTGGCGGCATGAAACTGGGCTCCAACTAACAGGCCTCACTCAATCTGAACAAAGCCGGTAATGGGATACCGGGCCCGCCAGGACAAAGTTGGGGCTTTGAAGGTTATTTTCCAAGCTGTAGCAGGCAATAACGGTCTTCCAGCCTGGACAGGCACATGCTCCTATGCCGGAAACAGGCTTCGGTTTGATCACCCGACAATCCCCTTCCTTCAGGCATGGTGAGTGTCACGGCCCGGAGGCATGCAATGTGACAAGGACCTGGCGCCGCCCCGGGCAAGGCCTGTGCAGCCCCCGCGGGGTCAGACGCCATCCTCTGCCGGCATGCTCTCTCCACTGATCCGGTTCAGGTAGGAGCAAGATTACTTGGAAAAGACTTTGACTCCTCCGACGAATGTCATTTCAACATCTATATCCTTCAGGTGCTCGGGAGGAACCGACCTAGGGTTTTCCGACAAGACAACTAAATCGCCAAACTTGCCAGGGCTGATGCTGCCACAAAGATTCTCCTCACAGCCTGCATAGGCACCTATTGCCGTATACGAACGGAGAGCTTCATCCACTGTCATCTTCTCTGAATTACCGAGTGTCATACCGCTCGAAGTCTTCCTTGTCACCGCCGCATACATCCCCAGAAGAGGACTGCCATCGCACACCGGCGAATCAGAATTGCCGGCCACCCGAATGCCTATGTCCATAGCGCTCCCTAGAGGGAATGTGCGGCATGCCCTCTCGTAGCCGAGGTTCGATATCCAGCTGTCGCCCAAAGCATACATGAAAGACGTGGACGCCTCGATCACCAGCCCAAGATCTCGGATCCTCTTCAAGTGGTCTCGAGTAGGCAATACGCAATGATCTATCCTGTTTCGCATAGCTCGCACACTCTCTACGGAGACCTCCCGAGCGGCATCCTCCAAAGAGGATATAGCAAGCTCTATGGCCCTTTCACCTATTGCATGGATCGATACCCTGATGCCATTTTTCACACACTCTGTCACAAGGGGTGAAAGCTCATCCCTTTCAACATAGAGAACCCCTTTTTCACCCTTTCGGCCTGCATAATCCTCTTCCACAGCTGCCGAACACCCGCCTATGCTGCCATCCAGGATGAATTTTACGCCCATGAACTTCAACATGTCGTTTCCATACCCGCTCTTGAGTCCGGATCCTAAAACAAAGGGGATAAGCCCCGCATCCCGCGACCCGAAAGTGATGCCTTCAAGCCACACGCGGACCCGAGCAGGCAAGCTATGGCTTTCAGCTAGTCTTTGGTAGGTTGCGAACGCGTCCGCATCGACGAGCATGTCGTGGACTGTTGTTATCCCCCACTTCGGCAACTGCCCGAGAGCGAGTGCGAATCCGCGTTCCACTTCCTGATCGGTGTACGGCGGTATGGCTATCAGATCTTGTGCACGATCCATCAACAAACCAGTGGGTTCACCAGTGGCCGGATCGCGGTCGATCCGCCCTCCCTCAGGATCAGGCGTATCCGCCGTTATTCCAGACAGCCTCAGCGCGAGACTGTTGGCAACGCCCATGTGTACACAAGTCCTCCTTATATAGACCGGGTTGTCAGGCGAAACCTTGTCCAGATCCCATCTAGTCGGATGCACGCGTTCCTCCAGTTTACTGTCGTCGTATCCCCACCCACGAACCCATCCGCCCTTCGGGGTCTCATCTACGCGTTCTGCAATCTTATCGACAATATCGGCCACAGATTTCACAGAAGGGTATGTGCAATCCACATCGAGCATCATTCCGGCCAATATGGACGGATGCATGTGTGATTCCACAAAGCCCGGCGCAACGGCCCGGCCTTCAAGGTCAATAACCTCTGGTCTACCATGGCATCGCGAAAATGCCCCTTCTTCCGCGCCAACGTAAGCTATTCTGCCGTTGCGAACGAGTATTGCGTCGCCCTGGAGGTTCGGTTCGTCAATAGCTAGAATTTGTCCGTTTTTCAGCAATAGCTCTTTCTCATCGTTTTGCACTTTCATCTCTCCAACACCATACTTTTCCTTGTAAAGCACGCGACTCCATGCTTTATTATAATCCAATTCCTCTGGTGCAGAGACTGGCCATCCTGCTTTTAGCGGCTAAAATGCTCATCTTTCTGACCTTCCAGACAAAACCCTAGGTAATATGTAAACTTAGCTCTTCACAAATAAGTCCATAGTAGTATTATTAGTTATAGAGTAGGAGGCTACTCCTAATTTCGACTCATTACACATGTCTGGAAAGGGAAGATTGTCATGAAAAGGCTGAGTAGGCTGCTCGCATTGTTCCTGGTAGTCCTGCTGTCGTTGTCGCTCGTCGGCTGCGGCAAGAAAGAAGAGCCCGAAGAGGACATCCTGGACAACGATTTTGAGGAAACGGAAACCTGGGACTACGACGAAGACGACACTGAGTCCACAGATTTCGACAGTGACTCTTGGGATTTCGACTGGGAAGATACGACCGACGAAGAAGACGATGATTACGATTGGGGCGGATCGTTCGAGTAGTTCGTCCGGTAAAAACATACTACGGTCTTATGTTGCCGTAATGCAGTTGGATAACTGACTAGATCTATTCGATTTAGGGGCGTCGGAAGGCGCCCCTAAAACCTTAACTGGGATCAAATGATGCGCAGCCTTCCACGCGGCTTTCAGCATATCTTTTGCTACGCCCGCGGGAACAATAGTATGGCTTTGAGGAGGTAGGCACATGAACTGCGCCAATGGCTATGCGAATGGCAACGAAACCCTTCGTCTGCTTACGTCGAGGGCGAGCTGCCGCGATTTTTCTGACAAGAAGATACCGCAAGAGACGATTAATGCAGTGCTCAATGCCGGAATCCATGCGCCAACCGGCGGCAATCTACAGCCATATTCCATAATAAAGGTCGAAAATCATGACATGCGCATCCGCCTGGCCGAATTCTGCGGCGATCAGGGTTTCATTGCCAAAGCCCCGGTCAACCTAGTATTCTGCATTGATTGGCACCGACTAGAACGGTGGGCATCCTTGGAGGACGCTCCGTTCTCCGCCACACAGTCGTTCCGCCACTTTTGGATCTCATTTCAGGATACTGTCATTTGTGCTCAAAACATCTGCACCGCCGCCGACGCCGTCGGGCTCGGCTCGTGTTACATTGGAACCGTCCTGGAATGCCTTCGTGAACTTCGCGAACTGCTCGAACTCCCAAATGGAGTGCTTCCCGTAGTGTTGCTGGCTATTGGGTATCCCCGAGAACGACCAATGCCCCGCAGGAAGTTGGGGGCAGACGTTGTAGTGCATGATGAGGTCTACCGGGATCTGGATGCTGAAGAATTGCTGCGGGCCTATGAAAACAAGTACGAAGGGTTTGCCCTTGAAGCCACCGAAGAGCGAGTAGCAATTCTGGAGGAAGTATGCAAAGCAGTGCACGGCGATGAATTTGCTGTTGAATGCCTGGAACGAGTCCGGGAAGCTGGACTGATAAATGCAGCGCAATACAGGTTTGGCCTGCACTACCGTGCAGACAAACTGCCTGATGGGAATGAGGACCTTGTCCGGGCCACTGAGGAAGCAGGGTTCAACTGGTTCAAGCGTGCTGACATGTTCGTAGATGACAAGGACTGATATTAAGACTCTCGCGTCACATGCTAGTTGTGAGATCCAAGTCCTTTCACCGGCAGCCCACAGCCTGGCATAGGTCGTGGGCTACGGTTCGAGCGCCTAAGAATCCCCAAGTATGCGAGTGTCAATTGCAGCAACCTCCGAAGGCTGGCATATTGACGGCGACGCCGGCGCGTCGCTTCTTTTCCCCAGTCCTCAGAGTGGGGCGACCCGTCGACAGGTCATTCTTGCAGAAGCGACACGCCCAACTAACGGCCAATCCACATGAAAGCTTTCATGGGATTGGCGAAACTCCGCCGGAAACCTCAGCGGCATATTCACATCATGCAACCTCTGTGCGGCCTCGCACCCAGCAGGCGCACATATGTCCTCCGCCAACATCCTCGAGCACCGGTTCCTTTTCGCTGCATATGTCCTGAGCCAACCGACATCTCGTATGGAACCTGCAGCCGCTCGGGGGGTCAACCGGGCTAGGAACGTCTCCTTCAAGTATTATCCTCTGTCTCCCGCCCCTCAGCTTCGGGTCGGGTATCGGCACCGCAGATAGCAGCGCCTCCGTATACGGATGCAGAGGGCTTGAACATAGTTCATCCTTCTGCGCCAGCTCTACAATCTTTCCCAGGTACATCACGGCCACTCTGTTGCTTATGTGCCGAACTACAGCAAGGTCGTGGGCGATAAAGATATACGTCAGCCCGAACTCTTGCTGCAGATCCTGGAGCAAGTTGATGACCTGCGCCTGAACGGAAACGTCCAGAGCCGATACGGGTTCGTCCAGGATTATCAGCTTGGGATTGAGTGCGAGCGCCCTCGCAACGCCGATTCGCTGGCGTTGCCCGCCGGAAAACTCGTGCGGATACCTGTGTGCATGCGATCTGTCAAGCCCGACAACTCCCAAAAGCTCTGCAGTCCTCCGCTCCAATTCGGCGCCTTTTGCAATCCCGTGGACCAGCAAGGGCTCGCCAACCATCTCACCCACGGTCATCCGAGGGTTGAGAGATGAAAATGGATCCTGGAAGACTATCTGCATATCCTTGCGCGCTCTCCGGAGATCTTCCTTGCCCATTGAAAGCCAATCACAGCCGTCGAAACGGATCGATCCTTCCGTAGGCTCCTCGAGCCGCATCAGCAGCCGCCCGGTGGTTGACTTGCCACATCCGCTCTCGCCTACAAGGCCCAAAGTCTCGCCCCTTCGAACTTCGAAGGATATTCCATCAACCGCCCGGACTGCGCCTACTTGCTTCTGGCGAATTATCCCCTGAGTAATCGGATAGTGCTTTGTCAGATTATCTACGCGGAGCAGAGCTTCAGCTGATCCTTTGCTCACTTCTGGTCCGCCTCCTTTTCTGCCCTGATACACCTTACCTCGTGCCCAGGAGCGATTCTCCTCAAGGGAGGCATTTCGCGCCTGCAGGCCGCTTGGGCATTAGGACATCTAGGCGCAAACCGGCACCCTTCCGGCATTCGCAACGGACTCGGGACGACGCCATCGATAGGATGGAGCCGTTCTGTCTCTTCATTCAGCTTGGGAACTGAACGAAGCAGACCTGCGGTGTAGGGATGCACCGGTTTCTCGAATATCGTCATCACATCGCCTGTCTCCACTATCTGGGATGCGTACATCACTACCACCCTGTCAGCCGTTTCGGCGATCACGCCCAGATCGTGGGTGATGAGCATCACCGACGCTCCGCTATCCGATTTCAACTGCGCTATGAGGTCCAGGATCTGCGCCTGAATCGTCACGTCCAGGGCAGTTGTGGGTTCATCTGCTATCAACAGCTTGGGATTACAAGCAATTGCCATGGCGATCATGACCCTCTGCCTCATTCCGCCGCTCATCTGGTGCGGATACTCGTCCACACGCCGCTCGGGCGAAGGAATTCCCACCTTCCGCAACATCTCTATAGCGAGTTTTCTTGCAGTACGCTTGTCTACCTCTTGGTGAAGCAGTATTGCCTCCATAATCTGGTCACCCACGGTGAATACGGGGTTGAGGCTTGTCATCGGCTCCTGAAATATCATGGATATCTCGTTTCCTCTGATCTTCCGCATATCATGTTCTGGTATGGATAACAAATCTCGTCCTCCGAACATCACCTGCCCGGAAGCGATCACCCCGGGAGGACTCTGAACAAGTCGCATTACCGAAAGGGATGTCACGCTCTTGCCGCATCCGCTCTCGCCGACTATGCCTAAGGTCTCGCCTGGCCATACATCAAAGCTCACGTCATCGACGGCTGTTACCTCTCCGTCTTCAGTCATGAAGCGAGTGATCAGATTTCTGACTGATAACAACGGTTCGTGCAGTTCTGGCACTCTTGTGCCCCCCCTTAGAATCCTTTCGCATTGAGAACTACAAGAAGCGCTCCATATTGAACCTCGATCAGATCCTTTATGGGGACCACTTCGTATGCAAGATTCTCTTCTATATCAGTGGCCCATCTGTCAATATGGGCATTGAGGTCGTACAGAACGGACCGCAGGATCTGCCTTTTAGGCGCACAGCTGCATCCATATCCCCCATCGCAGCATTCCTCCTGACTCTCCGCACCAAGTTCGCCCGCTATGGCTCGAGCCAACATGCTGGCGACTATCATCTTGTAGAACACGCCCACATAGATCGAGTCAACCTCCTGAGCAACTGTAGCAGGCTGATCCATCCCGGAAGTCTCCCGCGCCCACCGCTCTTGGCTTGGAATGGACTTCAGTTCCGAATCGACGAATGTTTCGACTGCACCTCGAAGGAGCTTTCCCTCAGGCCTTGTTATCAGACCTTCAGTCGCGGTTAGGTCCTTGGCAAGCAACTCGTATATGCGCCTACCCCTATCTATGCCCTCCAGAACCACCTCTCGTCTCGTTCGTCCAATAGGAGTCTCGTCCCCTATTTTGGCAGACACGAAATACGGCACTTCAGTGACGATCGAAAACGGATCACATACTGTCTTGGCCCACTCATCGCTGCCAGCTCCAGCCGTGATATACTGTGCCGGGTCGCCAGGCGCGAATTGCTCGTAGTAATCATAGGAAGCCGTTATCGGGCACGATTCGTACACTCCCGGATAGAGTTCAACCGCCCAAGGCACTTCAGGCTCACCCAATGAGAGCGGAAGGCCGCGATCGATCGGAATTCTGTGGAGTTCGTCGTAGTCTTCCTTGCTCAGCCCGCTCGATATATAGTAATAAGCTCCTCCGAAGCCGGCGTTGTGCAGCGAGTACATCACGTCCGGACGTGTCGTCTCTATTGCCTTCATCAAGGCCTGCGTCTCAGGTTTGGGCGTATCCCATTTGAGAGTCTTGTATTCTATTGGGAAAGTCCACTCCACCTGATCCTGAGGCCGCGGCCTATAGAAATCGTGCGCGTAGTTTCTGATGTTGAATGGGCCTGCAAACCATCCTTCGTTCATACGCGTCCCGTCAGGATCGACACACGGCATGATATGCCACGTGCGACCCGCACGCAGGTCCTCATCCTTCAGGAGCTCTTCCATTAGGAAGTAAGTCATCATCGCCCCGATGGGTTCGTTCGGGTGCGGACAGGCAAAGATCAATATGCTCACAGGCCCGTCGCCTATGGAGACCATAGGTATCTCGCTGCCGGCTGTAGATTTTCCGACAATGGCCAGTTTTGCAATGTCAGGACGGGCCTCCGCCACCGCCTTGGCGCGTGCATAAAGCTCGTCAACTGTCACAAATCGCGTGTATTCAGGGACTGCAGCCAATCGTTCTTCTATCGTCAAGTCTGCTTTCATTTGCAAACCTCCCAAGCTACATATAGTGCTAGTGCTTTCGCATGCCGTAACCTTCGCGGCATTGGTGCTATCCACTCGACTGCGTTCAGTTCAGCTGTTTGGCAAGGCGCGGATCGAGAGCGTCCCGCAATGCATCGCCCACGAAGTTGAAGCTGAGAACAACCAGAAAAATGCAGAGGCCCGGCCAGATAATCATGTTGGAGTTGATCAACATAAAATCCTTGGCCTCGCTCACCATCGCACCCCACTCAGGGGTTGGCGGCTGAACTCCAAACCCCAGAAAACCCAGAGATGCAGAGGAAAGTATCGCGCTGGGTATTCCAAGCGTTGCCGAGACTATCACGGGCGTCAGCACGTTGGGGAGTATGTGCCTGAACATTATCCTGGCGTCGCTACATCCTAACGCGCTCGCAGCTTTAATGAAATCTTCGGATTTAAGGGCCATTACCTGGGCCCTCACCAAACGTGCGTACAGCGGCCAGCTTACAACGCCCAACACCCACATGACATTGAATATGCTGGGGCCCAAAATAGCCATGACCGCTATCACGAGAATGAGAAACGGAAATGAATAGAACACCTCAACAAGACGCATTACCAATGCGTCAACCCATCCGCCGTAGTAGCCCGCAACCATGCCAAGCAACGACCCGAGAACACTCGATATCGACACAACTACAATGCCGATAAGAAGAGATATTCTTGAGCCGTATATGAGCCGTGACAGCATGTCTCGCCCAAAGTTGTCGGTGCCGAGGATGTGTCCTGGCGAGCCCGGCGGCAGGAATGGATTCGCAAGGTCCATCTCATATGGGTCACATGGCGCAACGACCGGCGCAAAGATGGCTATGGCCACAAATGCCACGAGCATGACAAGTCCCAAAACGCCGAGCTTATGCCTGAAGAACACTTGCACGACATGGGCAAACTCAGACCTTATCGTTCCCTCTGTTTCCTCAATTCTTTCTCTTTCTTTACTCATATCTAATCCTCGGATCTATGAATACGTATACTATATCGACGATGAGTGTAATCAGCACAAAGCTGAGAGCGAAAACAAGGGTTGTCCCCTGGATTACCGGAATGTCTCGCTGTTTAACTGCGTTCACAGCCAACATGCCTATGCCCGGCCACGAAAAGATCGTCTCTGTTATCACAGCTCCTCCGAGCAATGATCCGAATTGCAGCCCGAAGGTGGTAATTACGGGCAACAGCGCATTGCGGAGAGCGTGCTTGTAAAGGACCGTCTTCTCACGGACCCCTTTGGCCCTGGCAGTACGCACGAAGTCTTGTGATAGCGCTTCAAGCACGGACGATCTTGTGAGACGCGTCAGAATCGCGGCCATTCCACTGCCCAACGTTATAGATGGCAGTATCAAGTGTTTGATATACTCCCAAGCGCCCGATCCCGCAGCGCCCATTCCTGTGATGGGAAGCCATCCGAGCCTCACTCCAAAAAGAAGAATCAGCAGAAGTCCAAGGTAAAACCCTGGAAGCGAGACTCCTAGCATTGCAAGGGTCGTCGCTGTGTAATCTATCCAAGTGCGCCTCTTTGCAGCGGCCAACACGCCCAACGGGATCGAGATCAGTAGCGCAAATATCGCGGACGATACGGCAAGAATGGCCGTGTTTGCAAACCTCTCTTTGACCTGCCCTGCTACCGGACGATTGTAGACTATCGATCTTCCCATATCGCCACGGAGCAATCCACTCATATATCGCAAATACTGCTCGTACCATGGCCTGTCGAGGCCCAATTCTATCCGAATTCGCTCGGCGTATTCCGGATTTACAGTCTCCGATCCGAGCATAAGCTCGATCGGGTCGCCGGGAGCGAAACTGACCATCGCAAACACTATGAAGGTGATGCCGATTATAACCGGCACTGTCGCCAAAAGACGACGTACAATATATCTGGTCAACTCTGACCTTCCCCCCTAACTTCACAGGGGAGGGCGCTACATTTCAAGGCTGCGTCGCCAAGCAACGTATCCCTCCCCATCGAAGCTTCCTGGGTTCATCTTCCCGTACGAATCGATCTGTCAGGAATGAACGCTACTTTGAAATCCAGACGTTGTTCTCGAGTGTCACTAGGTGGAGACCGCCCCACGGCGACACGTAGTCATTGACTTTCTTGTTTACAACCGAGTATCCCCATTCGAAGTAGAGCGGTATCGAGGCCCTGTCCTCCATGATCTTGCGTTGCGCCTGCTTCCAGAGGCTCGACAGCTTCTTCATGTCAGTGGTCCTTAGCGCCTGATCGAGCAGGGAGTCTACAGTGGAATCGGCATAGAAGTGGCCATTCGTCTTGCCAATCGCCTCACTGTGGAAGAGCGAATGCAGACCAGTGGTTCCTGCGAAACTGAAGTCGAAGAACACGCCGGACTTCCCGCCCATGATGTCAGACACCCAAACGGCCGTATCCTGCTGCACTACTGATGCATCTATCCCGATCTGCCTGAGCTGTGTAGCGAGGATTGTGAGCACCCTCACTTGCGAACCGGGGACAGTCTTTATCTCCACTTTCAAGGGCTGCCCATTTCGGTCAAGTATTCCATCGCCATTTGTGTCTCGGAATCCGGCCTTATTCAGTATTGCTACGGCTTCCTTAGGGTCATATTTCCACAGGCTCTTCAGGCTTGGATCATAGCCATGGGCAACCCAGGGAGGGCACTGCCCATATGCCCGCTGGCCATGGGGAGCTACCACTGCGTTGAACGCGGCATCAATGTTCATGGCCTTCGAAATCGCATCGCGCACCGCGAATTCATCGAAAGGCGAAACAGTCACGTTAAAACCAAGACCCCTATATGAGCCGCCACGACCTCTCACAGCAGCCAGCTTGCGGTTCTTCGAAATCGTGGGCATGGCGTCCATGTTCACAAGATACGTGATTATGTCCACTTGCCCCGAAGTAACGGCCATTACCTGAACCGTCGGATCAGGTATGACGACGAATTCAACTTTATCGAGATATACCGGCAACCAGTAGCGAGGATTCCGTTCAAGAACAGCGCCTTTATCGGGTGAAAAGCTCTTGAGCTGGAATGGCCCTGAGCCTATGGGCTTTCTGGCAAAGCCATCTTCGCCAAGCTTCTCGATTGCCTCACGAGGCACTATGCCCACACTTGGCAATCGGTTGGGATCGCTGACCAGAAACGGCGACGGCTCAGGCGTCTTGATCTCGACAGTATAACGATCGAGTGCCTTGACACTCTTGATTGGGCCAAGGGTGAAAGCAGTACTAACGTTGATGAAACGATTAATGGAATACACGACGTCGTCCGCCGTCACTTCACGTTTGGCGCCCTTTTTGAAAACCTCATTGCCCTCCTGGAAGTACACGCCTTTGCGAATATGGAAAACCCAAGTGTTCTCATCAGGCATTTCCCAACTTTGCGCAAGGTGGGGTTTCGGCTCGAAACTATCTTTGCCGATAACCACGAGGGGATCGAAGACGAGGCCGCACAGATTAGTTTCGTCATTGGCGGCAGTCTTGTATGGATCAAGCTGTTGGATGGATGACGCCGCGATCTTGAGAGTGCCGCCCTTAGTCGGACCGGCTCCCAAAACCACGGTTGATGCAGACACCAATAGAAGTGCTGCCACGATTGCTAGAACTGTCCTTTTCGACATGTCCTGTTGCCCCCTTGCTGCATCTAATGATAAATCGTTAATAGATATTAGTCTGTAATTATACGTGTGCGAGCTAGATAAGTCAAACAGAAAATTATTCACAATAATTGTACAAAGAATGCTTATAATAATGGGGCACGGCCCAACGCACATCGTATGTGTCTGGACAAGCCTCGATAGAGTTTCTTGATAATGCTGGGGCGCTCTTTGCGGCTTCCTAGGGAACACCATAGGTCGCCGGCCAGCGATGTCACTCCGTGATACACTTCCGCTAGGCCCTCAGGTTAGAGGCTTTCAAGCGCCATCATCAGTTTTATAGACTGTCGTCTGGGAAACAATACAAGAATGAAATTTGGAAGCCAATCGGGGGGGATATTCGGTCGCCATTGTCCCTTCGCCAATAGCAATTACATGCCAAAGATACAACGGCGAATCGCCAGAACCACACCGTCATCCTCGTTGGATTCAGTGACAAAGTCGGCAGCCCGCTTCAGCTCTTCTGCGGCATTGCCCATTGCCACGCCCAATCCTGCGCCTTCAATCAAGTCCAGATCGTTGAGACCATCTCCAACAGCCATGACCGCCTCCATCTCGATGCCTATCTGTTCGCATATTCTCCTGACTCCTCGGGCTTTCGTGATTCCCCGAGCAGTGACTTCCATGTTCGCATCAGACGTGCAGGTTACCTCGACCGTCCCCCAGCTGTCGACGTAGTCGCGTAATTGGGCCATTAAGTCGACATCGTCGCAGTACATGCCGTACTTCATCCACTCTTGATGAAGCATGTCGTTACTCCAGTCATTCTGTATTAGGGTCTCCACGGTGTATCCCCAAAAGCAGCATCCAGTCTCCGCCGTCAGTTGGTGTAACCGGTAAATGTCCTCAGTATCCATGAAGTGCCTTTCCAACAGCTGTCCAGGTCCACCCCAAATCTCAGCCCCATTCAAGAACACCATCGGCGAATCGAGATCGAGCTCACGCACGAATGAAAGCGCGTCTTGCCTTCCCCTCCCCGTGGCAAACGTGACGATGACCCCGGCATCTGCGGCTTTTCCGACCCATAACTTCGTACTGTCCGCAATTCTTTTGTCGTCTGTGAGCACCGTACCATCGAGATCGAGGGCTATAAGTCTGTGGCAGAGCATATTCCAACTCATCCTCCTTGCAGTCTCATGCAGAACGCAGTGCATCCGGGAAACCCATCCTCAGACACTTCCCAACTCCATCATAACCAGGCCCTGCGCTGCATGTAGACTATATCACTTCCGACTTTAGAGGCAAAGTGCTGCCATGCCCCTGGCACCACTTCATCCGCCTGACGCAAGCAGGGATTTAATCGGTAAAAGAGAATATTCGTCGGAAGGAGGTGAAGCAGTGACAACTTCCGCACTTATCTTGGTACTCGTTTCGGCTGTGATCCACGCAGGCTGGAATCTGGCGACTAAGAAAGCTGAAGGCGGCGCGGCATACGTGTTTCTGATGGCTGCCGGGTCGGCATTGTGTTGGTTTCCCTTGGCAGCGTGGCTGTTGATGACCGGGAACGTGACCACGCCAGGAGCAGGAGCATCCCCTTTCTCTGTAGTCGTCGCAATCAGTGTCAGTGGAGCAATCCATACAGCCTATTTCCTGTCTCTACAAGCGGGATACGGATGTGGGGATCTATCCCTCGTCTATCCGCTGGCGCGCGGGACAGGCCCGCTGTTATCCACGTTGGCGGCGATGCTTTTGTATGGAGAGCGCCCATCAGGATTAGCGTTGGCAGGCGCATTGCTCATAGGAGTAGGCGCATTCTTTCTTGCAGGCGCCGAGGAGCCGCAGGCTACGCCTTCTGATGACGGCAGCAGCAAAGCAATAGTGTACGGGCTCCTCACCGGGGTTTTGATCGCAGGTTACACTATGTGGGACAAGTACGCTCTTGATGTGGTCGGCGTCAAACCGGCGTTTCTGTCGTCGGCTGCCAATTGTGTACGTGCCATAGGAATGGCGCCGTTTTTCCTATTATCGAAGAAGCGTCGAGCTGAAGTGAGCACCGCCATGCGCACTCAATGGAAACCTGCCCTCATAGTCTCCATATCATCACCCCTATCGTATCTTTTGGTCCTCACGGCCCTGGCAACATCGCCTGTAAGCTACGTCGCCCCGGCACGGGAAATCAGCATCCTCCTGGGCACACTTGCCGGGACTCGGATGCTCGAGGAAGGAGACCCCAGCTCAAGAAAAAAACGCTTGTGGGCATCTGTTGCAATGGCGGCAGGCGTGGTAGCCTTGGCCATTGGATGAGAGCAACTAGATGTCATGTTAAGTCAGGCACGAATCGCATACTCCACATCCCGCATGAAAAGGTAATATATATTGAAGCCAACCCGATCTGTAACCGGCGAGAGAGCTGATAGCCCCGCTGGCTTTGGAAGTGACATTGTGGCGGTTTTTCGACATGGCAACGGGTTCGGGCTCCATTTCGACATGTGCCCGATCATGATCTGCTATAGCATGCCATCTTAAGCCACACCATGGAATATACATGGCTGCATAATGATCGTTTTGGGCAGGGATTTAAGGGCGCATGCCCGGGGCCTGACCTGTTGACCCAAATTGAGCTCGCGTCTGAAAAAATGGCATAGGGTAGGCAGCGAATAGTCTTCTTCTTGGCAAGTCACAAGAAGTGTCCCGGCTTTCATTGGGCAACTGGGGCCTGAAAGAACCCTCAAGGAGCATCGCAAAATCTATATGCAGAGACTGAGATGGGCAAAGATGGGGAGGTGCATTCGATTTGCAAATTCCGTGGAAGAGCATCGTCATCGTCATATTCCTTGTCCTTGCTGGTCTTGGGTTTTATGCAAGCGGTCCCCTAGCACGAGCTGATACTGTGACGCAGGTTATCCGTGAATCCGTCTGGATCGAAGCGCCCAACCGATTTGAAATTCAGGGCAAGAACGAGTGCACAGGGTTTGCAGTCGCGTATGTGCTCCGCCACTTCGAAATCGAGGTAACCGGCAAGGAAATCTACGACGCTGTCAGGTTCAAGCTCCCGTCTGGCAGGGTCTTGCCGAGGGGACCCATTAATGAGCTTCGTCGACACGGCATCCACGCTCAAGTCTATACCGGGACACTCAATACCCTCAAGGCCAGGCTCTCAATGGGAAACCCAATAATGGTGGTAACCGGCGATGGATTGAAGTGGATGCACTACTTTGTGCTTGTTGGATACGATGAGCCCACCAAGGAATTGCATTTTTATGACCCTGAGATAGCTGAAGACGGGAACGGCAAAGACCCAGGAAATCGCATATTGGCAGAAGAACAGTTCTTGAAATTGTGGAACACTCACATTCCGGGCTTCCGAAATATCTACATAGTATGTACACCATCCGAAGGCAGACACAATAGCGGCCTGAACGCTTTCAAACGATAATGCCTAGATTTGGCAGCAAGCTGATGCTTGCCAACAATTCAAAGATAGATCAGGAACTACCTAGACGTGCATCAATGGCACCTGCGCAACGGCTTATGGCATACGGACTCAGCTTCGACTTCACGAAGCCAGTGAAGTCTACCTCGCAAATCGATACAGCCCCTCCTCGCGCGCGATCTCAATGGCCCTCTGGTGTTCGGATATCCCAAGCGCCCTGCTAAGCTCGGGATACCGGGAAGCAAGGTGGGCAGGTCGATACTGGCCCATTACATTCACATAAGTGTCGCGCGAGATATCCCGGACCACAAATCTCATTATCTCACGTGTATCGTCCAACTTCCCCGGCATCACCAAATGCCGCAGAATAAGCCCACGTCGGGCAACCCCATCTTCATCGACTACCAAGTCACCTACCTGCCGATGCATCTCCCTTATCGCAGTCTGCGCCACAGTCGGGTATCGCGGTGCGGCGGAAAACCGCTCTGCATCATCGGCATCTGCGAACTTGAAGTCAGGCATGTAGATGTCAACTATCCCATCAAGCAGTTTCAAAGTTGAAAGTGCATCATAACCCCCTGTGTTGTACACAAGCGGCAGCCTCAGCCCTTCTTCTACCGCGAGGACCAACGCCTCCAAAACCTGGGGCACGACATGGCTCGGGGAGACTAAATTGATGTTATGGCAGCCCTTGGCCTGCAAGCTTAACATCATGTCGGCCAATCTACGACGGGAGACCTCTTTTCCGAAACCGCACGCGCTAATATCGTAGTTCTGACAGAAGACGCACGCAAGGTTACAGTTGGCAAAGAAGATCGTTCCCGAGCCGCCGGTTCCCACCAAAACGTCCTCCTCACCGAAGTGCCGGCCGGCACTTGACACCACAGCTAGCCTTCCCGTTCGGCAGAACCCCAGCTCGCCTTCTATACGGTTGACGTTGCAGGCTTGGGCACATATCACGCAACGGGAAAGCCGTCTTACCGCTTCCTCAGCACGCCTCGCCAGCTCGCCTGTGCGGTAAAGGCCAACATAGCTTGGAACTGTAGAGTCAACTGAACCCATCAAAAAACTCCTTTGTTTTGGAGCAATAACGCTCCTATGCAGCTACCTGTGGATTATCATACCACATCATAACAGATGCAAAACAGGAAGGGGACATGAGATTTGGTCTTGCTCTCGGTATGCAGCTCCCGCGCATAGCACTTAGCAAGCACCCTCAACCCTTATGTTGATCGGGTTCGAATAAAACCACAGATCGTGATAGGCTTCCATTTCGTTGTCATAGCCGCCTAGGTGGGCGAGATCATCAGATAGCGGATCGCCGTCGAAGTCTGTCTCCAGCGCCGCCCCTACCGGAAGATTCGTACCTCGGAGCCTCACATACATGTTACTCCGCACATTCCGGATCACATGGCTCATGCTGGCAAACCCCTCATCATCAAGAAGCTTGCCTTTTGTGAAGAATCTTGCAACCACGTGCGTAGATGGGTTGTTTCCCACGTTGTATGTCGCATCTTCAGGCACAATCAGGCCGGATACTCTTCCGGCGATCAAGTCCACATGATCCACCCCATCTTCATGGGGACTTCTTAGACGCACAGTAACAACCACATCTGACCCAGCCGGAACCCATATTGACTCGCCCATAGTTGCGGCGCTGCTGCCGCACTCGGCCCAGAAATCGAGGTGGTCAATAAGATCTCCATGGACAACATCGAGTAGGGTGGCGCCAGGGTGATTAGCCTGGCGTCATCCCTCTCACAGAACCGTGCGTACGGGCCCCGTACACGGCTCCTGGCAAACCCTAGTCACTTCGCTTCATAGAAGAGATGCAAGACGCCGACCTCATACTTCGTGAGGTCAATTCATCTCGCCGTGCTTCCTTGGCCATCAAGCTTGCATGGTTGCAGTTTCTTCCCAAGGCTTGCGAGGCGTCTCTAGCTCTAAGGCAATCTACCCCGCGAAACTTTGATACTCTGCTGAGCGGGCGC
>Ga0208564_1001323_pt1 | contig 21001 bp, 21 predicted proteins | sample AD_UKC073_MetaG_FD_184439 | JGI IMG/M metagenome (GOLD analysis project Ga0208564, IMG submission 184439) | Active sludge microbial communities of municipal wastewater-treating anaerobic digesters from USA - AD_UKC073_MetaG (SPAdes) (version 2) | ecosystem: Engineered > Bioreactor > Anaerobic >... | reverse complement strand
CGCGAGCAGACCGCTGAGAATCGCCGGGTGATCGTCGACCGCGCCCACCCGCACCGGTCCGCGATGGGCCGTGCCGTCGTCCACTGCGGGGGAGGCGTCGGGCTGCTCGGCACCACGGCGAGCGGCAGGGGGGACGACCCCTAAATGGGGGTCACGGGCGATCATCCGCTCAGCGTAGCGAGGACCCGAATTCCACGAAGAGTGACTCATGATCCAGGGTCCATCGGAATGCCGGCTCGACAGCCGAGCTCGCCCCAGCGTCAGTTCCCGGGTCGGCTCGGTCGTCAGCCCCACCGCCAGCTCCCGGGTCGGTCTGTCCCCTAGCCAGGACCGCAGCCAGGACCGCAGCCAGCTCTGCGGTGAGCGATCCCGCTGTCTGCGGATCGGCCAGCTCCGGGGTGACCAGCACGATCGACCCGCCGCGTTCGTCCGCGGTCGAGCGCCAGTGGGCTCGCACCCGACTGTCGCGGACGGCATACCGGAGCACGGCCTGCAACGCCGACCCGAAGCAGCCCGGCGGGACCTGCCCGGTGGCGACCGTCGCGGTGACCTCGATGTCGGCGTCCCGCGAGCGGGCAGCCGCGAGCGCCGCCCGCAGCGCGGGATCCAACACCGGATGGGCGACGAGCTCGTCGCGGACGGCGGACTCCAATCGCCCGCACTGGGCGCGTTCGTCGGGGGAGAGGTCGCGCGCTTGGGCGAGGCGGCCGAGGGTGGGGGCAACGGTGGGTCCGAGGCCGTCGACGAGCCGCGAGAACTCGGCCTGCCGCACTCGCCCGAGCAGCGGTACGAGCTGCAGCTGCGACACGCGCGCGCCTGCGGCATTGATGGTGGCCGTCGCCGAGTGCATCGCTCGGCGGGACGTGATACCGAGCAGCGCGCAGGCGATGAGTTGCGGCATGACCTCCTGCAGCGCGACCCAAGGCAGGGCAAAGCCGGCGGTCACGGCATACAGGAGGATCGCGGCGGGAATCCCGAGGGCGACCGAGAGCGCCCAGCGCGCGCCGGCGCGGATCCCGAGCACGACGACGAGGGTGTCCTGCATGCCGATGAACCACCAGGCCCAGCCGGTGGTCTGCGGGTCGGCCAGGTTGGCGAAGCCGAGCACGGCGAGCGCGATGCTCGCGGCCGTCCACAGCGGCGCCAGGCGCGGGAAGTCGGCCATCCACAGCGCCGCGGCCACCAGCCCGAGGATGAGCAGGGCCAGCCCGAAGAACGCGGGCACCGACCGCACCTCGGCCAGGTGGCACGCACCGACCGCGGGGAAGCTCGCCGACAGCCCCACGACCAGCCACCGGAACGGCCGACGCAGCTCGCGGTCGCTCCACCCGGCCAGGTCACCGGGCTCTCGGTATGCCGCCCGGCCGGGGTCCTGCGCCGCCTCGGAGTGCGGGACTGTGAGGGTCACGACGGTGCCGCGCCCGGGGGCCGACTCCACGGTCGAGCGACCGCCCACGGCGGTCATCGGCAGTCGGATGCCCACCCGCAGTCCGGTATGCCGTGCCGCCGACCCGTGCGCGCGGAACCCGCTCCCGTGGTCGGTCACGGTCACCACCGTGCCCGTCCGCGACGAGCGCAGCGATACCCAGACGTCCGTGCTGCCGGAATGCCGAGCCACGTTGGCGACGGCCTCGGTGGCGGCGACGGAGAGAGCCTCGCCCGCGGCATACCGCGGAGGTATGCCGTCCCGCTCGAGGTGCAGGGTGAGCCCGAGCGCCTCGGCGCGGGCGCTCACCGCGGCGACCACGTCATCACCGAGCGGTGGGACTGCCGCGGCCCGGGCGCTGTCGCCGAGCGCGGCCAGGCCGGTGGCGGCCAACTGCTGACCCGCGGGTTCGGCCGACCAGCGCGGGGCGAACCCGGCCAGCCGCAAGGCCCCGACGACGCTGTCGTGGATGACGGCGGCCCAGCGGTCGAAGGTGGCCTCGCGTTCGGCTTCCTCGGCGACGTTCTGGCGCATGACGAGTTCGCGGGCGGCGGCTTGTTCGACGTTGGCCGCGAGCCGGCGCTGCAGCCAGATGAGCGCCGCGCCGGCCAGCCCAACGAGTACGAGGTTGAGCGCGACGAGGCCCGCATGTAGGGGGCCGACTCGCGGCGTCTCCTCGATCGCAATCGCCACCCCGGCGACCAGGGACAGGGCCACCCCTGCCGGGGGTCCCCAAGCCAGGCCGGCCGACATCGCGCACATGACCAGGGTGTTGAGGTAGGAAATCGCCGGGGGGCTGGATGCGTCCGGCGGCGGGAGGAAGGGGAGGGCGACGATGCCCGCGCCCGCCACGACCGACAGCAGGCGGGCCCCGCCGAGCCCGCTGTGGTTGATGACGACGTCGCGGACGCACCAGGCGGTGGCTCCGATCAGGGCCACCAGAAGGGCGACGGACGCGGCCGACCGTGACCCGGCCGGCGTTCCCCAGACGGTCAGGCCGATGCCGAGCGTGCCTACGGCGGCAGCGGCGGCGACGACGCGGTACATCCAGCGGTGGAGGTCCAGCGACCAGGGGCTGTCGAGGGTCACCGGGGTGCGTCCGGGCGCGGTCGGGGGCAGGGTGGATGCTGTCCCGGTCACGCAGGAACACTAGCGATGCCGAGGGCACTTGACCTTGACACCGTGTGAGAGGGCCGAATGATCGCGAGTGAGGACAGCATGCCCACCGATTTCGTCGTGAAGTCCCTGCCCGGCATACGGCTGGTCGCCCGTCGCGCCACCCTGCAGTTGGACACCTTGGGTGAGCACATCGGGCCGATGTTCGACGCGGTTTCGGCGACCATCGGGCACATCCCTGGGGCGCTGGCGACCCCGATGGCCACCTACTCCGTCAACGAGGGTGGGATGGACGTCGTCGTCGGCTACGCGTATGCCGGTGACGCACCTCCCGGCACCGAGGCCGTCGAGCTCGCACCCGTCGAGGCGGTGTGCGGGGTTCATCTCGGCCCGATGGTCGGGATCGGGGAGTCCTAGCAGGCGCTGCACCGCTGGATCGTCGACAACGGCTATGGCTTCGCCGGTCCGTGCCGGGAGCTCTATGTGCGGGCCGTCGGCGAGGACCAAAGCGACTGGGTGACCGAGCTGCAGCAGCCGATCACCCGCTGACGTCTGGCAGGGGCTTCCCGAGTCAGCCGAGTCAGCCGAGTTGGTCGATCGTGATGTGCCGCCCGCGGAAGTCGACCGCATCGCCGGCGCGACGGCCGGCGATCGCGGCATAGAGCGGAGCGTCCAGCGACAAGCCGTCGTAGCTCGCGCCCTCGACGTCCACCGCGGCCGAGCTCACGCCGACCAGGTAGCGCTGACCGTCGACCTCGACGATCGCCCCGGGCCCAACGCGGTCGGTGGGGGACACGTCGAGTGCGCGCAGGTTGTCGATGCTGGCGCGCTGAGCTGCCGCTGACCGCTCGAGCAGGCCGGTCAGGTCGCCGGCGCTGTCGGACTGGGCGATGTCATCGATCGAATACGCGCTGTCCTGGTCCAGATCGGCGGCCTCGGACTCGGCCGCTGCACTGGCGAGCAGCGACTCGAGCCGTGCCTGCGCGTTGGCGACGAAGGCGTCCTTGACCCGGTGTTTGGTCGTCGCGTCGATGGTCGGGCTCATCGTGATGTCCTTCGCTGTGGATTCTGTCGGGGTGCCGGCTTGGCTTGCACGCTATGCCAGGAAGGCCCGCACCTCCACCCGGCGGTTGCACACGAGGGACGCCTCGCGCGCCAGGGCGAGAGCGGCCGCTTCGTCGCTCACCTCGATGATCCACAACCCCGACAGGTATGCCGTGCCCGTCACCTCCGCGTCGCCCGCCGTGCCCGTCACCTCCGCGTCGCCCGCCGTGGCGTCGATCTGGGCCGGGCTCGGCAGGCCTGCTCCCGCGTCCGGGGGTCGGGGACCGCTGACCGTCGCTCCCGGAGTGACTACGGCGCGGCCTTCCCGGTTGTCGATGGTGGTTGCCGTCTCTGGCGCAGCCAGACCGCCCGCGAAGACGCGCTGGCCCGCAGCGCGCATCCGCAGGTTGAGCTCGCGGATCGCAGCCATCTCCTGAGGCGTGCCCGAGGAGGTGCGGTCATCGATGACGGAGAAGAGGAACTGCACGGCGCCTCCTGCGGTGTCGGGCGATGTCGGTCGGTGCCGGCTGGTGTCGGGTGGGTTCGCTCAGGGGGTCCAGCGCGGGTTGCGGCCGATCAGGGCGATCAGCCGGTCGACGGCTGAGGCGTCGTCGGGAACCGGCTGCGGTGCGCCGAATTGGCCGGACTCGTGCAGCGCCGGCCCCATGGCCGACATGCCCTGGTGAGCCTGCCCGGCATACTCCTCGTCGAGCAGGAGTTCCTGGCCGGAGGCGCGGGCGAGATCCCACGCGTGGGCGTAGAGGTCGAAGGCGTAGAACCGGTCGATGACCTGGGCGAACGGCATACGTCCGAACATGCGGGTGTCGATGACCCGGTCGGCGTCGGGGGAGTCGAGCAGGGCCTGCAGCGCGGCCGACTGGGCGCGGAAGCGCTCGACCGGGTCGTCGGTCGCCGGGACGTCGAGGTGGACCCCCATGCCGGCCAGCAGGCCGGGCAGCCAGCCGAGGTGCTCGACGATGTCGATCGCCAGCCACTCTTTGACCGGCGTCGGAGCCTGCCAATCCGTCACCCCGTCGGCGACGGCGAGGAACTGGGCGGCGAGCAGCCGATGGCGGTCGGCGGGGGTGGCTTCGGTGAGGGCAGACATCGCGGCCTCCTGGTGGGTGGGCGGACGCGCTCACCGTAACCGGTGGCACCGACAGCCGCCTGCCTCAGCCCCGACTCGAGCCCCCAGCGCAGCCCCCAGGGCGCGTGAGGCGTGGGGTATGGTCCCGAGTGTGAACTTCGAGAAGGTGGTCTTCGGCTTCTTCGTGCTGCTCGCGGCCACGCTGAATTTCGGCTACTTCTACGGCGACATTCGCGACCCCGAGGTGCACAGCGTCTTCGAGCTCTACCTCGCCGTCGTCGTCAATATTGTCGCCACGATCCTCAAATTCGGCGACCGCACCCAAATGGGTGCGATCTATCTCGCGACAAGTCTGGTGGCATCGCTGCAGTTGATTGCGGCGGCGGGGGTCCACGTCTACGCGTCCGAGGTGTCGACTATGGGAATGGACGCCCACGCGATCTCCAGTGTGGTGTCGCTGTGCGGGGGCGCCCTGTTGGCCAACATCGTGTCGGTCGTGCTTCTGGTCATCGAGACCTCGTCGTTCCGCCACCGCTGAAGCGCGACCTGCTGTGCCGATCACCCCGTTCAGCGAGCGGCCCTGGAGTCGTCATGGTCCACGGGTTTCGCGTCGCAACGTGGTGGCCATTCCGGACGACTCGCCGGACACTGCGGTGCTGTTCATCCTGCTGCGTCGGCTGCGCCAGCCGTTGTTGCTGCTGGTGCTCATCCTCACCATCGCGACGTTCGGGATGTCGCAAATCGACGGAGTGGATTTCGACGGAAATCCCCGAAGGCTGACGGTCTTCGAGTCGTTCTATTTCATGACCTATACCGCTGCGACGGTCGGCTATACCGAACTCTTTCCCTATACCTCCGCGCAGCGGATGTGGGTGATGGGGTCGATTTATGCAGGCGTGCTCGGGTGGGCCTACGCCCTCGGAACGCTCTTCTCGATCATTGGGGACAAGAGCTTCAAGGACGCCGTTGGTCTACAACGCTTCAGGCGGGCCGTCAACCGGATGCACCAGCCCTTCTACATCGTGGCCGGCTTCGGCAACGCCGGTCGCCTGGTGAGCAAGGGCCTGAACAACCTCGGCCATCGGTTCTCGGTCATTGACTCGTCCGCCGAACGCATCGACGTTCTCATCGCCGACCAACTCGAGCTTGACCCGCCCGGCTGGTCCGGCGACCTCCGGACCCCGTCCCTGCTTGGGTGGGCGGGGTTGGGCCACAAGCATTGCGCTGGCGTCATCGCGCTGACCGACGACGACGAGATCAACACCGCGATCCTCATGACGGCGCACCTGTTGCGACCTGACCTGCGGGTCATCGCTCGCTGTGGCACCCAATCCGCCGAAGAGCAGATGTACACCTTCGGCGCCGACTCGGTGATCAATCCCTACGAGCGGTTTGGCGGTTACCTCGTCCTGGCCCTGCAGCGGCCGATCACCTATCAACTCTCGTCCTGGTTGCTCGCTGCCAACGGCTCGGAGATGCCGCCCCGCCGCGAGGGTCTGGCAGATGGGCTCTGGGTGGTGGCCGGTGTCGGGGAGTTCGCCAAGGAGGTCACCGCCGACCTCACTCGCGCCGGCCTTGAAGTCTTGGTCGTCGATCCGGCGGAAGGCCTTCCCGATGTTTCCGGGGCGGTCGGCCTGGTCGCCGGTTCGGCCAGCGACACCCTCAACATGTCGTTGGCCTCCCGTGCCCAACTGGCCAATCCCGATCTGTTCGTCGTCGTGCGGCAGCAGACGCACACCAATGCCCCGCTGGTCGAGGCGCTGGATTTCGACTCCGTGTTCAGCCCCACCGACCTGGTCGCCCAGGAAGTCCTCGCCCAGCTGTCAACCCCACACCTATGGCGCTTCATGACCCACCTCACCGAGCAGGACGACGAGTGGTCGAGCGCGCTGCTGGATCGGCTCGAGGCCACCTGCGGCTCCCGCTCGCCTCGCCTACGCCGCGTCGAGGTCGATGCGCTGCAGGCTCCGGCGGTTGTGCGCTGGCTGGAATCGGGCCGCCCGTTCACGGTCGGCGAGATGGTCTCCGGTTCCTCCGGCCCCAACACCCCGACGGCCGCGGTCACGCTCATGATGGCTCGCGACGGCGAAGACATCCTCACGCCACCCGACGACTTCCCGCTGAAACCCGGTGACGTGCTGCTCATTGCCGGTCGCACGGTGGCCTTCGACGACCTCGACGAGTTGCTCCGCCAAGACTCGACGGTCGAGTTCGTCGCCACCGGCGAGTATCCCGACGCCACCTGGCTCTGGAAGGCGCTGCGCCGCTGGCGCGACCGCCGCCGGTGAGGCGCACGGCATACCGGCTTGGGGAGTACGGGAGTACGGGTCGGTTGATACGGTATGCCGTATGAAGACGACCATCGAGTTGCCCGACGCGCTGGCCGCCGAAGCCAAGGCCCTGGCTGCCGCGACGGGCACGACGCTGCGCGACCTGGTGGTCTCCGGCCTGCGCCACGAGGTGGCGACTCGGCGCCAGGGCCATCGGGTCGACTTCGACTTCCCAACCGTCGGGGGATCGGGGATCGTCGTGGACCTCGCTCCGGGTGAGGTCATCGCGCGGTCCTATGAGCTGAGCTGACCGATGATCGCTGTCGACACCAACGTCTTGGTCTATGCCCACCGCGAGGACTCGCCGCACCACGACGCCGCTCACGCCGCCCTCAAGCGGCTCATCGAGGGGCCGGTCGCTGTCGGGGTGCCGTGGCCGGTGGTCCACGAGTTCCTCGCGGTGACGACGCATCCGCGCATCTACCGGCCTCCGACCTCGGTGCCGCTTGCGCTCGCCGCCATTGACAGCCTGCTGCAAGCCCCGGGGGTCCATCTTCTGGGTGAGAGCTCCGACCATCTGAGCGTGCTCGGCTCGCTGCTCGCCTCGGGCCAGGTCACCGGCGCTCGCATTCCCGACGCGCGGGTCGCAGCGATCTGTCTCGCGCATGGGGTCGACGCCCTGTGGTCGGCGGACCGGGACTTCTCCTGGTTCCCGCAATTGCGTGTGGTCAACCCGCTCGTCGACCCGCACCTCTGACGGTCCGATCACTCGGTATGCCGGGTGGCCGGCTCCGGGTGTCGGGCGTCAGGCCGCCAGATCTCGGCGGGACACCAGCAGCGCGGCGCCGAACGTCGCCACCACCCCGACCACCAACAGGATCGCTTGCGCCGCAACGAATCCCGAGACGGGCACGTGACCGAAGGCCGCCAGGTCGATCAGCCAATCCGGCGCCTTGACCAAGGTCCCCAGCAGCACCAACCCAGCGCTCATCCCAGCGATCGCCCAGGCGAGGGCCGACCAACGCGGTCCGATTCCGACCGCTGCTGCGGCGACTCCGGCGAGGGCGGCGATGCCTGGCCATTGGCCGGTCACCTGTTGCCAGGCAGCCGAGCCCATGTCGTCACCGGGCAGGACGGCCGGCGCGACGAGGGCTGCCACCGCGCCCGATCCGAGCAGGACGCAGGCCGAGGCACCCGCGGCAGTCACGGCATACCCGAGCAGTGGTCGCCAGGGCCGTCCGCCGGTGCCGCGCAGCACTTCGAGCGTCCCCTCCCGCTCGGCCGCCGCGTGCCCGGTGACGTGCAGGACGGCATACCCGGCCGTGAGGATCGCGACGATCGTGCCGACGTAGGCGAGGTAGCTCTGCGCCGGATCGCCGTGCCCGAGTTGCGCCTCCAGCAGCCCGCCGTCGAGCCGCCCGGCGCGCGCCGATGCGACGACGTCGCCGCCCATCCCCACGAAGAACCCCGTGAGCAGGGCGATGCCGATCATCCACCCCAGCGTGGCGCCCAGCGTGCTGCGCGCGAGGAAGCCTGCCACGCTTCGCACCGGCAACCGGGTGGGTCGCCGCCAGCGCGCGGTATGTCGGGTGGCCGGGGCGAGCAACGCGGCGTGAAGTTCGCGACGGGCCCAGATCCATGCCTCAGCGCAGCCGATCACCGACGCCGCCGCGAGTGCTGCCAGAAGGGGACCCCATCTCACCGTTCCGAACGGGGTCACCTCGCCGCGCAGCCCGAGCGGGCTGAGTGCTCCGAGCCAATGGCGCACGCCAGCGAAAGCGTCAGGAGCAGTGGCGAGGTAACTGCCGTGGGAGGTGCCCGGCGAGCCGCCGGGCGAGCTGCCGGGTGTGGTGTCGGCGGCGGCGCGCGCGATGAACGCCAACCCGAGGAAGGCCATCCCCAGGCCCCGCGCCGCCGCGACTGTGGCGACGAGCTGTGCCGCCAGGGCGGTGACCGCCGCCGTGAGCAGGAAGGTCGCGGCGACCACGCCGCCCCAGGCCACCGCGCCTTCCGTCGTCACGCCGTCCGATCCGCGGTGGACGAACATCCCGGCGCTGGCGGCTGTGCCCACCGCCGCGGCCGACACGACCAGAACGACGCCGGATGCCGCGGCCAGCAATCGGGGGGAGAGGCCGGCTGCCCGGGCGATTTCCACGGTGCCGTCGCTGTCCAGGCCGCGGGTCAACCGCACCGCCAGCAGCGCCGCCACGACGGCGACGCCGATGGTGACGAAGGCGCCCATCTCCCAGAGATACATCGCCGCGGCGCTGCCGGGTGGGTCCAGTCGGCCGTAAAGGACCAGCGCGGCGCCGTTGTGTGCAGCCATCTCCACAGCCGCCGTCCGCGCACTCTCGGTCTGGTATGTCGTTGCGTAGGAAGGCAGGACGGTCACGCCGGCCACGCCGACGAGCGCGCTCATCACTGCGATCCCTGGAAAGTGCCGCCGCAGCAAGATCGCCAGGAGCCACCTCATCGCGCGGCTACTTCGTAGTGCCGTAGGAAGAGATCTTCCAATGTGGCTGGAGTGCAGGCGAATTCGCTTCCTCCGCGGGCGATGAGGTCAGCCAGTGTTTGCGGCACTGCCTCGGTGGGCACGGCCAGCTCGACCCGCCCCTCGCGCGGAACGACGGCGGTGATCCGGGTGGCAGCCAGGTGCCGCATCGCGCTGAGCCGACCCGACTCGACCAGACGTCCGTCCTTGACGATGGTCACTGCCTCGCACAGGGCCTCGACCTCGTCGAGCAGGTGACTGGACAGCAGCACGGTCCGACCGGCATACGCAGCCTCTCGCACGTGGCTGCGGAAGACCTCTTCCATGAGCGGGTCGAGCCCGCTGGTCGGCTCGTCGAGGACCAGCAGCGGGGTCCGGGCGGCGAAGGCGGCGACGAGGGCGACCTTCTGCCGGTTTCCTTTGGAGTAGCTGCGCACCCGCTTGCCCGGGTCGAGTGCGAAGTCGTCGATGAGCCGACGTTCGGCGGCCCGATCGTGGTGGCGCTCGCCACGCAATCCGGCGAGCGCGTCGAGGACCTGCTGGCCGGTGAGGGCGGGCCAGAGCTGCACGTCCCCGGGCACGTATGCCGTGCGACGGCATACCTCTGCGGGGTCTCGTTGCGGGTCCATTCCGAGCACCCGAACTGAGCCGGCGTCGCGTCGGAAGAGGCCGAGCAGGACTCGAAGGGTTGTGGACTTGCCGGCGCCATTCGGCCCGAGGAAGCCATGGACCTCGCCCGGCTCGACCCGAAGGTCGAGGCCGTCGACAGCGCGGAAGCTGCCGAAGGACTTGACCAACCCCTCGACCGCGATGACGGCGTCGGCGGCGGCTGTGGTCTGCACGCCTGCCGTGGACTCGTCGTTGGCTGACCGGCTGGCGCCTGCCACGCGCTCGCTGGTCATCGCTGCCGCCAATCCTCGATCGCCGCCAGGAGTTTGGGCAGCGTGGCCCGGGCGATCCGGCGCTGGGCGCCATCGGTCCCGCCGATGAACCCCTCGTAGAGCGTGGCCAGGAACTGGGTGTCGACCCGTCGGGCGAGGTCGGCGTCGCCCAGGCGGCTCTCGATTCGCGCCAGGACGTCGTCCGACATCGTCTCGACCTCGGCGTCACTGAGGTCCCGGTCCAATTCGCCGAAGGCGGTCAGGCTGGCGGTGATCCGTTGCCCGTCGAGCACGTCGAAAAGCGCGACCGCTTCGGGTGGGATCGCTCCGCGGTAGAAGCCGAGTTCGGCGAAGTCGCGCTCGACGCGGATCCGGCGGCGCACCGATTCGTCCGTCGCGTGCGCCAGCAGGGTCGCGTAGAACCGCGAGATCACCGGAGGCAGCGGCGACAGTTCCTCGCCCGAGGCGACGGCATCGAGCAGGCCGACGAGACGATCCCGCTGCTGGCCGAGTTCGGCGAGGCGCTCATCCACCGCAGCGAGGCTCGCCTCCAGGTCGGCCCGGGTCGAGGAGTCTTCGGTCATCACGACGGCGATGGTCGGCAGCGTCAACCCGGCCTCGACCAGCCAGCGAATCCGTCCGAGCCGGGCGACGTGGGAAAGGTTGTAGTCGCGGTAGCCGCCGTCCTCGGGCGGCACGGGAAGCAAGCCGATGGCGTGGTAGTGGCGAATCGTTCGGACCGTCGTGCCGGCCAGATCGGCAAGCTGGGAAACGCGCATGCGCCCATCGTGCGGTGTGACGTTACGTCACACGCAAGGTGCCCTAGGGCTTCAGGCGGAAGTGGACGGTCTTCGCCTCCGCGCTGTTGCCGTGTGCGTGTGCCTTTCGGGTGATGTGGTGGTGGTAGCCGGGGTCGTGGATCTTGCGGTGGTGGTAGCCGCATAGCGGGATCGCTCGATCCAGGTCGGTCAATCCGCCTTTGGACCAGGGGTCTTCGTGGTGTAGCTCGGACCACGCATATGGGCGGTCGCAGTCTGCCGCGGCGCACGTCTCGTAGAGGGTGGCTAGCGCCGTCCGTTGGTGTTCGTTGAAGAAGCGGTTCTGTCTGCCCAGGTCGAGGATTTGGCTGGGTCCGCCGAGGACGGCGGGGATGATGTCGGCGGCGCAGGCGATCCGTCTGGCGGCGCTGGCGGACATGAGGTGTCCGGTGTCGGTGCTGGCTGCTGCACTGGAGGGACTCATCGGCAGGAGGGTCCCAGTCAGCTCATGGACAGTGGCTTGCAGTTGGGCGGCTTTCGCGGCGCCGAGGACTTGTTCGGCGGTCATCGTGACGATGACGGTGGAGGCGACTTTCCCGGTGAGTTTCTCGGTGTCCAAGTGCTCGATGAGTTCGGTGAGAGCTCGGCCGCGGCGTTGGGCCCAGTCGATGTCGGCCCAGTCCGCGTTCCGCCCCTCGACCCGGTGTCCGCTCGCGCCGGTCGTTGCCTCGGCTGCAGTGGCGCCAATCCCGAATGCCGCGTGCCCATGTTCGCCTGTCGCACCGGTCGTCCCCGCCCCGACAGTCCCGAACGCCGGGTGCTCGTGCGTGCTGGTGGCGCTGAGCAGGTCAGCGGCGACCGATCCGTCGGTGAAACACCCGGCCGGGGTCTGCCCGTCAACCAACGCTGCTTCTGCAGCGTGACGGAGGTGGTCGCGCCGGGGTGCGGTCATCGACTGCAACACCTTCCGCAGGATCCCCGCCACCGTGGTCGGCAGCAGCGCCCGCAACTCGGTGGTGCCGTTGCCCAGGTCACGCAGGGTCACGGTCGAAGACCGATACGCCCGCCGTTCCTCATCCAACAACTGCGCTTCGAGATGATCAGCGACGTCAGCGGCGGTCTTCTCCGCAGCAGCCAACGCGACCTTCGCGGCCCGGTCGAACGTCCCCGGGTTCAGCTGCTTCGCATCGCGCACCAGGCAGGTGTGGACCTTCTCCCGCTCCACCGGCGACAGGGTCGTGGGCAGCTTGTTCATGGTCCGCACGACGATCCCGACATTCGACACCGAGACCTCACCAGCCTGGAACGCCTCCCGGGTGAGGTCCAACCCGTCCGCCAACGCGGTCGCCAGCACAACGTCACGTTGCGCGCTGGCACCCCCGCTACGGGTCGTCGCAGCAACCCATGCCGACGTCGAGGAATGCCCGAACCGGCGGTGCGCCTGCTGCGCATCGGCCTTGGCCACCAACGCCAACCGCAACGCCTCAGCCCGGCGCGCGATCCGGTCGACCTCGTGGATGTCCGCCGACGAGACCAGCACCCCGCCATCGGCGGCGAGCTTGGAGTGGACCCCATCGAACATCGCATGCACCACCGCCGTCGACAGCCCCACCACCCCCGGCTGCACCCGCTCCTCACCCGACGCCACACCCGCTGGCATGCTGCCGCCGGACTGTGGGTCGAGATGAGTGATCGTCATGAGACCATTCTACTCAGACAGATGTACGAACACAAGAGGAAAATAGCATCCTGATCAAGTGGGCACCGAGACCTAAGTGGATCTCCCCGGCCCCTTCCTCCGCCCCCCCCACGGCCCGCTGGCCTGACAGTCGGCATGGGATCGACGATCCCGGGGTAAAGCCCCATCGAGAAGGTGCGCGACCGGCATACCTGCGGGTGCAACCCCGCGCCGCGCGCCCGAGTCGGAAGGGGAGCGCGATGACACGGCCGTTCGTCGAGATCGAGCAGCACGGCGCCGGCCGGTATGCCGTGCAGGCCAGTTCGTTTGCCGGTCCGGTCCGTTTCGAGCTGGTGCTCCCGGACCAGCACGAGAGCACCGGCCTGGGGAATGACCCTGCGACCGCCCGGGCCGTTGTCGCCCTTCTGCTCACTCACCAGGACGCGGCCGACCTGCCACCCGAAGTCGAGATCGACGCCGTGCTCGCCGCCTACCCCGATGCGGTCGGTGGCATTCGCGCGTTGCGCGACGGCTGACGGGCGACGTGATCGATCATGAGCCCGCTCCGCCAACTCGAGCCGACCATTGAACGCAACATCGAGGCGGTCACCGCCGAGCCCGAGCGTCCCCGCGTGATCTGGACGATCGGGCACTGGACCTGCCCGCGTGAGGTCTTCCTGCGCAACCTGGCCGACGCCGACATCGATCACCTGGTCGACATCCGCGCGCATCCGGGATCGCGACGCAGCCCGCAGTTCGGCGCCGACGAACTGCCTCGGTGGCTGCGCGAGGCCGGCATCGGTTACGAACGACTCCCCGACCTGGGCGGACGGCGCCCGCCGCAGGACGTCGACCCCGACGTCAACGGCGGCTGGCTCAATGCGAGCTTCCACCATTACGCCGACTACACGCTCACACCGGGCTACGAGCGTGGCCTGACCCGCCTCGGCGACCTCGCCGACACCCACCGGGTGGTCCTTATGTGTGGCGAACCGATGCCCTGGCGCTGCCACCGGCTCCTCGTCGCCAACACCCTCGCCGCTCGCGGCTGGCAGGTCTGGCATCTGCTCACGACGGCAGCGCCGCGACGGCATACCCTCGGCATCTGGGGCGCCACCCCGGTGACCGGACCCGACGCGGTCGTCACCTACCCGACGGGAGATATCGGGCGAAAGCCCCTGCGCTAAGCGCCGGCATCGATCCGGCGAGTCCGCCAAGTTTGATGAGAGCGGAATCTTCCGCCCCACAACCTCTTGTATGCCGTCCGCGCGCCACTATGCTCCGGTCACGTTTGGCAAGGGCGCCGGGGTCCCGCCGTGCCGCCATGAGCCGACCGTTCATCGGTTGTTCCGCATGGCGAGGAGGCAGGCAATGACGCAAGCGCCCCACCTGAGACGCACGCTCGGCACTCTGGCGATCGTGGGCCTCGGCCTCGGGTATATGACCCCGACAGTCATCTTCGACACCTTCGGCATCGTGTCGGAGGAGACCAATTTCGTCGTGCCGCTGGCCTATCTCATGGCCATGGTCGCGATGGCCTTTACCGCGGTCAGTTATGGCCGGATGGTGCAGGTCTATCCGTCCGCCGGGTCGGCCTACACCTATGCCTCCGAGACCATTCATCCCAACGTCGGGTTCGTCATCGGCTGGTCGTCGTTGCTGGACTATCTGCTGCTGCCGCTGGTCAATGCGCTCATCCTGCGTAGCTACATGGAGGCGTTCTTCCCGGAGGTCACGCCGGGCCTGTGGGTCTTCGTCGTCGTCGCCGTCGTCACCTCGATGGTGATGTTCTCGATGAGCAACACCTCCAAGCTCAATGGCATCCTGGTGATGTTCTCGATCGTGCTCATCGTCGTCTTCGTCTTCCTCACCTGGCGGCAACTGGCCGCCGGCGAGGGCAATGGCACCCCGTTCTCGATGCAGCCGCTCTGGCATGAGGGCACCAACCTCGGCCCGGTCATCACCGGCGCGACCATCGTGTGCTTCTCGTTCATCGGGTTCGACGCGATCACGATGTACACCGAGGAGGCCAAGGACGCCCACACGGTGCCCCGGGCCATCCTGCTCACCCTGCTCATCGGTGGCACGGTCTTCTTCATCGCCGGCTGGTTTGCCCAGTCCCGCTTCCCCACCATGGAGGGGTTCAGCGAGGACGCGCTGGAAAACAGTGCCCTGCCGGAGATCGCCGAGATGGTCGGCGGACCGCTGTTCAAAGCCTTCCTCACCGCGGCGGCGTTTGCGGCGACGCTGGCGTCTGGGCTCGCCTCGCACGCGTCGGTCTCCCGGATGCTCTACGTCATGGGTCGCAACGGTCGCGGCCCGGTGTCGCGAGCCTTCTCGTTCATCCACCCCAAGTGGCAGACGCCGGCGCTGTCGGTGCTCTTCGTCGGACTGGTGTCGCTGCTGGCCATCCCGCTCAACCTCGACTTCGTGGCAGCCCTGATCAACTTCGGTGCGCTCATCGCGTTCACCATGGTCAACCTCACGGTGATCGTCCACTTCGCCGGGAAGAAGAAGCTGGTCCGCACCCCGCGCGAGATCGCGACCAATGTCGTGCTGCCGGCCCTGGGCATGATCGCCACCGGCATCCTCTGGGCCAACCTGTCGCCGGACTCCTCACGCTACGGCCTGATGTGGCTGGTCCTTGGCATCGCGGTCATGCTCGTGCTGACCCGCTTCCTGCGGCGTCCGCTGCGGATGACGATGGAAGACGAGATGATGCCCCACCTCCTCGACTCCGAGTAGCTCGCCGCAGAATTGGGGTCGACACCCCACCCACCGGCATCACGAAAGGCACACCGATGGCAGGAAGCGGCACCCAGGACGACCCCTGGACCCTCACGACGGCACCGGGCACGTCGGCATACACGATGTACCGCGACGAGGCGGCCGACCCCCCAGCCCTGGTATGCCGGGTGGGCACCACCACGCTGCGCTACCACCTGCGCGCGATCGAGGACCTCACGGCATACCTGCGTGAACGCGGTGAATGGGTCGACCTGGGTGCCGCCGACGAGCAGAAGCCGGCCAAGGACGGCACGGTCGAGGCATGGGGGCGCGCGCAGGACAACCCGGTCGGCGGGTGGTATGGGCTGCGCAAGGGCTACCGCGGGCGGTTCGGGATGTATCTGCCGCCGCTGCTGGAGGAGCTGGGCCTGGTCGAGCTGGAACACCAGCCGCGCAACAACCGGGTCCGCGCGCTCTGAGGGTCAGCCGCTCGCCATCGATCGAGCCGAAGCCCACATCGAGGTGAGCAGGCGCGCCAGCGCCGGCGAGGTGTCGTCGGTGCGGTAGACGCACGCCAGATCGACGGTCGGTTGCGAGGTGTCGTGCGAGGCATCGTCGTGGGATGGAGCCGACATGAGCCACTTTGCGGGTTCAGAGTCGGCGAAGCCACGAATTGGCTCATGTCACGCGTCCCGAACCCAGCATGACCGGCGCGACTAACCCGCGCGCCAACCGGCGGGACGGACGGCGCTGGGGAGGTGAGCGGGACGGCATACCGGATGGCGGTTGTCGCCCCCGGGACGTAGCGTCGTCCCATGACACGCCTGGGCTATCAGATCCCGAACTTCACCTACCCCGACACCGACAGCGCGGGCTTGTTCGAGGTGATCGCGCGCCAGGCCGTGGAGGCCGAGGAGAGCGGCTTCGACACCGTGCTGGTGATGGACCACCTCTATCAACTGCCGCTGCTCGGCGACCCCGCCAACGACATGCTCGAGTGCTACACCCTGCTCGCGGCGCTCGCGCAACGCACCTCGCGGGTGCGGCTGTCCTCGCTGGTCACCGGCAACACCTATCGCAACCCCGCGCTGCTGGCCAAGATCGTCACCACCCTCGATGTGGTCTCGGGTGGGCGGGCCCAGCTCGGCATCGGCGCCGGCTGGTACGAGCTCGAACATGACGCGCTCGGTTTCGAATTCGGCACCTTCACGGACCGCTTCGAGAAGCTGGAAGAGGCCCTGCAGATCATCACCGGCATGCTCCGCGGCGAGCGTCCCAGCCTGCAAGGGCGCTGGTATGCCGTGCGCGACGCCATCAACTCGCCCGCGCCGGTCGGCCGGATCCCGATCATGATCGGCGGTGGTGGGGAGCGCAAGACGCTGCGGATGGTCGCCCAGTATGCCGACGAGTCCAACATCATCTGCGCCCCCGAGGACATCCCGCGCAAGCTGGCCGCCCTCGCTGCGCACTGTGAGCGTCTCGGGCGCGACCGCAGCGAGATCACCGTGAGCTACCAGACCAGCGTGTGCATCGCCCCCATGCGGGAGCAGGCCGAGCGGGAGGCTGACGAGGCCGTCGCCCGCATCCCGGAGTTGGCCGTCCGACGCCCGGGCATCATCTGCGGGTCACCCGACGAGGTGGCGGCGGTCTATCAGCGGATCATGGCCACCGGGGTCGACGGCGTCACGGTCAACGCTCCCGCGAACGGCCACATCGATGGCCGCGTGCGCCTGCTCGGCGAGACCTTGGCGCCGCTCATCCCGTCGCACTGACGGCGTCGCACTGACGGCGTCGCACTGACGGCGTCGCACTGACGGCGTCGCGCTGAGGGCGGCGCGCCTGTCGAGTGGTCCCGAGCTGTGCCAGAGTTTCCGGCATGGCCGACCTCACCCTGCACACTCGCCTCGAACCACGTGGCCCCGCCGGTGCCCTCGTCCTTACCGACGAGCAGGTGGCGCAGCTCGCTGCCGGCAAGCGCCCACCTGTCGTCGTGACGATCGGGGACCGGAGTGCTCGGCTGCGGCTGGGCGTCATGGGCGGCGAAAACCTCATCGGCCTCAGCAAGGCCAACCGCGCGCTTCTCGGCGTCGAGATCGGCGACGAGGTCAGTGCGGTCATCACCGTCGACGACACCCCACGCGAGGTCGAGATCCCGCCCGCCCTCGCCGAGGCGCTCGCCGGCGACGAGGCGGCGCGCACGGCATACGAGAAACTGCCCTTCACCCACCGCAAGGAGTATGCCGAGTGGGTGGGTTCCGCGGTCCGCGAGGCGACCCGCGTGGGTCGGGTCACCAAGGCGCTGGAGATGTTGCGCGCCGGCCGGACCACCCCGTGAGCAGCGCGACCCCGGCGCGCTCACCCTCGCGGCTGCGATTGCTGGCCGCGCAGCTGCGCAGCCCACGCGTCGATCGGTCCGAACTGGCTCGCCTCATCGGACCGGACGACCTGAGCGCCGGGTGGGTCGTCGTCGACGAACGCACCTGGCGCACCGGCCACCAAACCCCCCACGAGGCATGGGCCCGGCGTGCCGTCGCCGCTGGGTGCGTCACCGCCTGGCGCAGTCTGCGTCATGACGACCGCTGGCTGTGGGTCGAACGGGTCGCGCTGGCCCTTCCCTCCGACGTCGACCTCGTCGTTCCGGAGCTGCAGGAGCGGCTGCTGCCCAACCCGCGCGCCCAGGTGCGGATCATCGAAGCGTCCGCGGAACTGCCGCCGCCCGTGCCCGGCGCGCGGCCGGTGTGGGGGCTGCGGCAACTCACCACCGGCACGCCCACCTCGGGAGCCCCGGCGCTCACGCTCCTGCAGGGGTATGCCGTCGACCGTCACCTCCTGCTCGTCTGCGCCTCGGGTCACCCGGAGTGGACGTCGGAGTCGCTCACCCCCGTGGTGAAGGCGCTGGTGGCCCGTCAGGTGGCCGTCGCATGATCGACCCGTCCCGGTTGTCGGGGCATGCTCATCGCCACGACGATGACCACGGGCATCACGGTGAGGACCACCCCGCCCACGATGAACACCACGATCACGGTCACGACGGTCACGGGCACGGGCACGGGCACGGGCACGACGAGCATGACCACCACGAGCACGGGCACGACCACGGGCACGGCGACCACACGCTGTGGGGACGGGCCCGGCATACCCTCTCGGAGCTATTCGGCGGGCACTCCCACGACGCCGCCGACCAAGTCGACAATGCACTGGAAGCCGACAGCCGCGGGCGGCGGGCGCTGTGGATCAGCTTCGCGGTGCTCGTCGCGACCGCGGCGCTGCAGGCGGTCGTCGTGTCCGTCTCGGGAAGCGTCGCGCTGCTGGGCGACACCCTGCACAACGTCGCCGACGCGCTGACGACCTTCCCGATCCTCATTGCCTTCGCGTTGGCGCGCCGGCCGGCCAACGATCGGTTCACCTATGGCTACGGGCGCGCCGAGGATCTCGCTGGAGTGTTCGTCGTCGCGATGATCGGCTTGTCGGCGGCCATCGCGGCCTACGAAGCAATCCAACGGCTGCTGCACCCGCAGGCGATGTCGCATCTCTGGGCGGTCGCGGGGGCCGCGCTGGTGGGGTTCGTCGGCAACGAAGTGGTGGCTCGCTATCGCATTCGGGTCGGCCGACAGATCGGTTCGGCCGCGTTGATCGCCGACGGCCTGCATGCGCGCACCGACGGATTCACTTCTCTGGCAGTGCTCTTGGGTGTGGCTGGCGTTGCCTTGGGTTGGGACTGGGCCGACCCGGTCATCGGCCTGGCCATCACAGTCGCGCTGCTTGGGGTGTTGCGTCAGGCCGCCGTGCAGGTCGGCGAGCGGCTCATGGACGCGGTCGATCCGGAATTGGCTGCCCGGGCCCGCGCGGCCATCGCGAGTGTCGAGGGAGTGACGTCGGTCGACTCGCTGCGGCTGCGCTGGATCGGCCACACCCTGCACGCCGAGGCCGACATCACGACGGCCGTGACCGCACTCGCCGAGGCGCACGACGTGGCCCACCATGCCGAGGAGCACTTGCTCGAAGCGCTGCCGCGGCTGGCCAGCGCCACGGTTCACATCAGCCCGGACGGCGTCCACGGCGACGGTTAGGTCATCCACGATCGCTAAGTTAATTCACAACTCCCGGCATTCACGGCTGAGCGCTGCTATGCGCTACGATCCGAATTGGGGAGTAATACCTCGAGTTCTCAGTAGTGCCTGGGGGGGCGTACTGCACTCGATGGCAACACATCAGAGTCGGTAGCTATTTGTTGCGCCTGTGGCCTACCCATGGGCGGGGGAGAGTCGGGTTTCGCATGCGTGCTGGTCGCTTTGCTGCGTCCGCGGGTGGTACATCCACAGACCTTAGTTGGTTGCAGCTGCTATCGCTGCTGCTGCCCAGGACCCGTCGTCGGCGGGCAGTGCGGCTCGCACTAGCTGCAGCGCTGGCCGTCTTTATGGTCGGCGTGCCTGCTGTTGCGGGACCCGGCCTGTTCCTGGCGTCGGCCTCGGCGGCCGTCGGCGACCTCGACGGAGACGGCATACCCGACTCGGTCGATCTGGACGACGACAACGACGGCATCCCCGACACCGTCGAGGAGTCCGGCGCCACCTGGCTGACGACCATCGCCAACGCCGACGCAGCCAGTGCCACCAACTGGACCACGACGGTCACCGGCGGGCAGACCTTCGGGACGGCGACGACCGGCACCCTCAAGGTGACGACGATCAACCCGACCGGCGGAAAGGTCGGCAGCGACCTCAAGATCGAGGTCGGGCCGATCGGGCAGATGCAGATCTACTACACCAATATCGCCGAGTTCTACACCTACGGCGGCTCGGCCAGCCTCACCGCAGCGGACATCAACAACCCCGACCAATACAGCGGCGGGAATGTCGCGTCCAACACGGGCGTCTTCATCTCACTTGGCGGCAAGATCTACGGCCCGCGGCAGAGCTACGGCACCGCCGTCGACTGGAGCCCGGTCAAGCAGATCTCGCAGTCGAGCGTCGTCGGCTCGGGCACCCGCACCGACCCCTGGCGGGTCCAGACCAAGTGGTGTTACGACCTCGACGCCACCAACGGGTGCTCCGCTGGTGACGTGACGTACACGCAGATCTACACCTACGTGAAGGACGACCCTTACGTCCGCCGCGACTACAAGGTCGACGTGCCCAAGCTCGCCAGCAAGCTGGGGCTGGCCGACGCCCGCGACACCTACTTCGGCGGGGCGGTCGACGCGGGGATCGGCCAGTATGCCGTGGCTCCGGCCTGGACCGTGCAGACCGGCACGGGGGCTGCGGTCACCAGCCTGGACCTCATCGCGGTGACCAACTCCGCCAGCGGGTCGACTCCGGCCAAGACCCTGGGCTTCATCGGCATGATCGAGAAGACGCCGTGGGAAAGCTGGATGGCCCAGTCGTGGGACGCCTGGTGGACCAACTTCTCGTCGAACACCAACCTCAACGACAAGATCGCCGGGTCCAACTCTGACATCGGCTACACCGTTGTCCACGAGACGCTGCCGGCCAACACCGCGCAGACCTACTACTACACGGCATA
>Ga0208564_1001292_pt1 | contig 21185 bp, 19 predicted proteins | sample AD_UKC073_MetaG_FD_184439 | JGI IMG/M metagenome (GOLD analysis project Ga0208564, IMG submission 184439) | Active sludge microbial communities of municipal wastewater-treating anaerobic digesters from USA - AD_UKC073_MetaG (SPAdes) (version 2) | ecosystem: Engineered > Bioreactor > Anaerobic >... | reverse complement strand
CACTTTCTGAAAAATAACGGCTAAAGAATGTATACAGTTTATCAAACAATTCATCTCTAAAATCTGAATCTGGATACAATTGCAATGCAGATTCAATGTCGTTTTTAAGTATGTTCTCAATCTTGCGGTAGTAGTTAGATTTGATCTTCATCAGATTGACAAAACCGCCTTTGCCTTCAACCTGTGCGCCGATAAACACGTCTTGCAGTGCTTTATAAAACTTTTGTTCTTTAGTGTCTTGTTGTTTGTTCTCCATGACCCCTTATCCTTTCTTTTTACACGCTGGCACGTTACTTTATATAATAGTATGGGCCTCAGCTACATATACGTATATAGCAAAAACCTATCAGACATATAAATTTGTAAATAGTAAATACATTGAATAATCTAATCCTTGAAATCCAATCACTTGTAGAATCGGGTAAAGTTAGTGACTCAGTTAAGCAGAAACTTGCACCTTTAACCGAAGGAGAACAGTGGGATTTATATAACGCCCTCGCCAAGCTGAAAACTGTACAAAAGTCATAAGCCACTGCAGAGAGGTTATAAACACGCAATAAAAGAGATATTTTATTGTATAATGTGGCTTATGGAAGAGATAGAACGGGTATCTAAACAAGGAAACAGCGTGCAGAAAAAACGCAATGAAAGTCTACTGCCCGACCAGATGCAGGATTTCATTCGTGACGTAGAGCAAACGAAAAGCTCGGGCACAGCAAAGACATACACACATTGCCTGCTATGGTTCCTCGACTGGTGGAAACACAACGTAGGAGAAACCTTTGACGCAGCTGCTATCACAAGCGTGGATCTCAAGGAATACCAGCGCTCCCTTGAAGAACAAGGCCTGAAACCCGCTACCATAAACCTAAGGCTGCGTGCTATTGCTTCTTTCCTTCAGTGGGCTCTTGATGTAGGTCTTATCGAGCGGATCCCACGATTCCCGAAAACAATTTCTGAGCAAAAACGACCACCACAAGCTCTCGAAAGAGCCGAAGTCAACCGTCTGCTAAGAGAACTGGAAAAAGAGGGAAAAGCCAGAGATATAGCATTCGTGCGGCTTTTGCTCTCCTGCGGTCTCCGTATCTCTGAGGTCGTCCAGTTACGAGTAGAGGACATCAAAATGTCCGAACGGAAGGGGACGGTTACGGTCAGATATGGCAAAGGCAACAAATGGCGTGTGGTTCCTATACCTGCGCAGACTAGGGAAGCTCTTCAAACATGGCTGTTTGTGAAGCCAGAATCACCTTGGCTTTTCCCTTCACAGAAAAACAGCCTTAAGCCCATAGACCAAACGCAAGGCTGGCGAATCGTGAACAAATACGCACAGAGAGCAGGCCTGAACTTTCACCCGCACACTCTCAGGCATACTTTTGCTTATACACTACTTCGTTCAGGCGCAGACTTAGTCAGCGTTGCAGAGCTGCTAGGGCACTCCAGCTTGGAAACGACAAAAATATATACAAAGCCAAAAATGGAAGATTTGGAACGGTTCGTAGAACAGGCAGAACATTAGCTGACACTAGTCAACAAGCCTTGATTTTTCCAATGCCATGTTTTTGTTTTTAGCCCTTTCTGAGTGTTTTGTGAATGTTCGAAGGAGAAATTACAAATACGTTAACAAATAAATGAAGAGTATTATTCGGGACAACCTCTTTGTAATATTTTACCGTTGCTGTTTCTTTACACTTTTTGCTCTGCGTTCAGCTTCTTTATAAAAGCCTTCATGAGGCCCTACTTTAATCAACCTTATCAAAAAAGCAAGTCCATTGAGCCAAAACACGATATTCTACCGTCATGATAAGTTGGGGACATTAGAACACCTTGTCGGTCCAGAAGTAAGGAAAATTGCAGAGGACATAGTAGTGAATGGTAATACTAGTAAGATGCAAGAACTGAAGAATCTATTGATTGAATCAGTGATACAAGACGAGGGATTTTTGAGTACTTCCTATCGCCAAGATGCATTTGTTTATGAAAAGGGTTTGGAGATACGGATTTACGCGCCCAAAGGTTTCAAGGGCGGGTTATTCCTGGAAGAAATATCCGAATTCCAAAGGGAAAGGGAGTATCTGTTTGCCCCTGGGCAAAAATTTAGGGTGTTGGATGTAGAGGTAGGCGAAATTTACCCATGGGGAAAAAACTTGATACTCCACGTTGTTCCAGTCGAATAACTTTGTTACAAAGGGTGTAATATGGTTAGAAAGAAAAAAATTGAGCGAGGTGATACAATGACTGAGGACAGATCTGTTAGATTCAGATGGGAGAAAGGCGAGGTCACAGCTGAATTTTCGCAGTGCGCATATTGCAAGAACGCCTTGGATTATGCTACCTGTGCGGAATTCGGGGCAAAACCCAAAAAATACAGCGGCAACAAAGAACCCTGTCCAAAACGAATACCTAAACAAATATCTGAATGAAAGGAAAGAGGGCGATGGAGGAGAAACAAAATCAAAATCAGCCAGTTCGGGTTTACGAAAATCCTGCCTCAAAGCGAATTGAGATTCATTCCAGACATCAAAAGCTGGTGGTGCGAGACTTAAAGACTCTTCGCATATTCCTCTATGTTCGTAGTCTTACCAGCCTTATACTCTTCTATGGCCTGCTCAGCTAAAATATCAAACGGATTAATCGCTGGTGCTAGAATAACCACTCCTTTTCCCTTTATGAACTTGACGAAAAAAGGAGTTCCGTCCTGTATGTTTAATTCATCTCGTATTGCTTTCGGAAGAGTGACACGTCCTTTTGCGTCTACTCTCACAATGCTCTCATCAGTCATTTTTCTGCCCTCCTTTTAAGTGGGATATTCCCACATTCATTATATACCCATCTTAGTCAGTAGTGGTACTTTTCTTTCTTCACTGTCCACTGACTTAGAAATATTGGCAACTACCTTAGGATTTATCAATATCGGATCTGCAAAATTATGGGTACTTTTTGTGCCCATTTTGGCTCATGAAGAATATATCGCAATTTTCGTCAGCGAGCCTTCTACACAAATAGTTTTCCACGCTGCCATTTACTTATGTTCTTCGCCCTACACCAAGTTTGTTTATATTTCTGGCACAATGCTCAGTAGAATGACACCTTTTGCGAAGCATCACGGGTTATAGCATCAATGTAGGGGAACCCCAGAATTTATTCCAAGGATAAAAGGTATGACAGGATAACATCTAAACAGTTCTGGAGTCAGAGAGTATAGCATGCTAAAGGCTATCCCATCGCCTATCTTCTAATATGTAAGCCGAAAAATACTATATATGACCCCATACATGGTAGTCATAGTTAAAAAAGACTAGGCAATAGGTGCTGTAAGTGCAGTTAGCTGGGTGCACTGCATGTTGTAAGGTTTAGGCCTGAGAGTGCAGGAGGATCTGTAAGAAATACCGACAAAAGCCTAATTGCCATATCCCCCAGTAAGGCAGAATTCCCATTTGTTATTTGGGATGCCAGAGGAGGAAAAGCTCCACTAAATTCATAGAAAAATCTACTGACACCGTGTCAGTAAAGTAATTTTATTACCAACAATGCTTGTAACAAACTGTGTTTATTAAGGTTTGTGGTTGCTTTGGCGCAAGCATTAAAGAAGGGGAAGTAAAAAAGGCCTTCTACAGAAAGAGAGCTTTAAGGCTATTTTGTGAACACGACGTGCAGAAATTACACGAAATGCACAGAAACCCCCTTATTTTGCAAATATGGCCCTCATAAATCCTAGCGTTCTTGCTTGTTCTAAACCAAGTCCTCAGTAAACTTAGAAAATACTTCCTCAATTCTAGCCAAAAACTCTTCAATCTTGTCGTTATCAGTTAATAGACTGAGCGTTTTCATTACCATGACATTTCCATTATTATCTAGTAACATAAACTTCACCTTATCGTCTTCAAATAGAATGTCCTCTACGTAAAAAACCTTTTCTCCTATTTTGACGGGTATATAGCGGTAGTTTTCTGTGCCTAAAATACGAGAGACCCTAGGCTTGTATTTTTCTCTGAGCTGTTCTAATTCTTGATTCAACGCTTCCTGCCCTACTCCTGCGTAATCTTCTGTTACAGCAGCTTTTAAGAACGCTAAATAATTCCTAGGATTCTGGCTATTAGTGTATTCTATTTGTTTCACTAAATACTCGTATCCGTACTGGTCTAAAGCTTGCATTAAAAACACTCCAAGCCCATTATTCCGAAAAGCAGGAGGCACTGCTTCCAGCAGAGAACCAACTCCTGTTCTATCTTTACTTTCCAAAGATTGGGTCTTATATTTAGCTGCAAGCCTATCTGGTTCTCTTTCCGATTCCGGCTTCGGCTCTATTATGAATTTGATCTTTTCATATCTGTTGCCACTACCTGCCTTGATTAAGGAATAAGAAACCGTGAAAGGAACCTTGCGATTTTCGTTCAGCTCTTTGCAAGCAGGGTCAAGAACAAAACGCCTAATATCTACCATGCGGCTGTATTTCTGATATCCAGTCTCAGGGTCTATCAACCCGAAGATTTTCTTAAACTCTTCCATGGTCATAACAGGAATTTGCACTTTTTCGTAATCCTTACATAAATCGTAGAGGATAGCACTGTATTTGCTTTGCAACTCTTTCTTTATCATTAAGTCGATGACAGCATAGATTGTGTCTCTGGAGACAAGGGCATTCCTGACACGGATTGGTAATGCATAACGTAGCCTTGTCTCTTTACCAGAAGACCTCTCTATTTCCACATCATGTATAGCGCTTGTTATGCCTTCAATACTTGTGTCCTTGTGTAGTAAGTTGTATTCTATGGTGGTCCGAACAAGATCCTCTATCATTTTCCGAAACCTAACATTGTTATTGTCATTTTCGGTGCCAGTCAGCATCTTTACCGTCTTGAGGTCAATTACAAACCAGACCTTCTCTGGGTCTTCCGCCAGCTGCTGTTGAGCAATATACAGAAAAGCATCGTAGGTTTTACGTTGCAGAAGATCCATGGAGGTGAAAATAGAAACAGTCCCACTAGGTTTCCGTAACGTAATTGCCTTTCGTTCGTCCATATTTCCCTCCATATTCCCCTCCCCATTCTCTTGCATGTGGCTATTATACCATAATAGACGAATGACGATAAAGTGTTTTCGTTATACACCATGCAAAATCTCGTCATTACCCATGCAAAATCTCGTCATTACCCATGCAAAATCTCGTCATTCGATCCCAACCGCTACTGTATTTATCATGGCTCCTGAAACCCTAAATATATCTAAATTATTTAAAACACACCCGGCGTGTGTAGCAGTAAATTCTTTTCTTCAACAACAAAACATGTAACCCAAATACGAACATTCACCTAAGGCCTAGCAGAAAGCCTCGCTACTTGGGACGGGGAGGAGTCAGTATGCTTTTCGTAGTGGCTACACTTAATATGGCAACGTATCCAGTAGTCTATCCACCAATTCTTTCAATTCTAATAAAGAGTTTCGTATTTGTTCCCTTTCCTCGGCATCTTCTATAGATGGTATCTTCTTGCTAAGCTTTTTTACAGAGGTCAGTATGGGCTGTATTATGCTTGTTTGTGGCAGTTTGCTTTTTTTCTTCTCCAGTTCTTTTACCAGTTCTCTTGTTTCGCTTGAAGACAAGTTCTGTTTTTCAATGATGTCTGCAACTTGCCGTAGTAAATTTTCATCTTTTATGGAGGACAAAACCTCTATGTGCTTGGCTGTGATAGTAGAATTTGGGTCGTCAATGCGGGCCTGAACATCTTCAGGAAGATTCAACAAGAGTAACCATCTATATATGGTTTTTGGAGACTTGCCGAGTATAGTGCAAGCATTTTTTATCTTTTCTCCTACTTCTTCTTCTGTTCTTCCGAACAAAAAGTCAGCCATGTTCTTAAGAACATCTTCTTTAGGAATGTTCAGCTCTAAGGACAGGTATTCTTGGAGGGCTTTAGCTCGCTCTATCTGAGAAATATCCTCTCTTTGCATGTTCTCTATTATTTGAATCTCAAGAATATCTTTAGCGTCATTTACTGCTTTTACGACACAGGGGATTTTTTCCATTCCCAGTAATTTGCATGCCCTATATCTTCGTTCTCCTGCAATTACTAAATACTTATCTTCAGTTTTCCTGACGATTATGGGCTGAAGCAGTCCTTTTTCTTTAATGCTGTTAGCTAGTTCTTTTATACTACTTTCGTCAAATTTTTTGCGAGGCTGGTTGGGGTCTGGTTCGATGTCTTTTAAATCCAGCATGGAAATATTTTCCACAGATACATGCTTGTAGAAAATGGTTTCATCTGTTAGTGAAACTCTTTTAGGTGATGGCATGTTCTACCTCCTCTGCCAGCGACATATACTGCTGAGATACCGTGCTTGTTGGGTCATAGTAGACAACGGGTAGCTTGGCAGTATAGCTATCCTTGATTTTTGTAGTATAGGAGACCGTTGTTTGGAATATTCGTATTTGATTTCCGAATTCTCTTTCCACTAGCTGCTTGGCTTCTCTTGCATGCAAAGTTCTTTTATCAAACATGGAAATTACAATGCCAAGCACGTTTAAGCTAGGATTGAGCACTTCCTTTACTTTGACGATATGTTCTAGGAGATTTTCCATTCCCCTTAGACTTAGCACATCTGGAGCTACAGGTATAAGGGTATACTCTGCTGCTACAAGAGCATTCGTAGAAAGAACGGATAAACTGGGAGGACAGTCGATTAGCACGTAGTCGTAATCTCCAATTACATCGCAGAGCGCTTTTTTCAAGAAGTATTCTCTCCCCATCTCGCTGATAAGCCGAACTTCACCTTCTGCCATAGAAAGATTTGACGGAAGAACATGAATATTCGGAGTCTGTTCTGGAGCTAGAATAGCTTCTTTCGTGGTTACTCCATGAAAGAAGACTTCGTATATCGACGGATTTAGGAGGTCTGGAAGATAGCCAAATGCGGTAGCAACTGCTCCTTGAGGATCCATGTCAACTATCAGAACGTGTCTACCCTTTTTGGCCATCGCCCCAGCCAAGTTCACTGCTGTACTGGTTTTTGAAACGCCTCCCTTTTGATTAGTGATAGCAATTACTGGCATAAGCTTCCCCTCCCTCATTCCTCGCTTCCCACATTTTTACCCTGTTTCTGGGATCTCTGTATGTAGATCCTTAAGGCATGTCTGATGAGCTCGCTTTGTGTCATGTTTTGTTGTTGTGCTAGATCCTTTATTTGTTTCTCCATCTTAGGCGTTACTGTGAACGAAAGAACCCGAGTTTTTCTAGACATGTTTTGATCCTCCAGTTATTACTTTAGTAATACTTGGTATTATATTATGAGGCTAGCCACTCACGACACTGCAACTGGCATAACACTTAACCTGCCAGACTTACCCCAACCGGAAGTAGGAGAAAAAGACATGGATTGGTTGTTTGATAGCCACCGGGACTACTTCGAACAGCTAGCGGCTTACTAGGCTGAAAAAAAGGGACCGAAAGAAAAGAGGTGATATAAGAATGCTACAAAGGTGTAGCATTTGTATTCATGAAAACGCAGATGAGATAAATTACGAATTGCTACGTGGAACACCGTTGCGGAAGATTGCGGAACAGTATGGCGTGTCTTCTACGGCCTTGTTCCGGCATAAAAAACACTTGATACCTTATAGCAAGACAAAATAGGGCCCTTTTACCTATATAAGGACTCTTACCCTAATTTTTGTATTTAGACTGATTCTAAATCTTTTTGCCAGTAAGTATAGGTAATATCAAGTTTGAATGGCAAAAAGAGGGTGTTACGTCTAAAAAACTAGACGTAACAAAAATTTTCGCCAGAAAATGGCATTTAAGTTAGAGACCAACAAGTGCGAATGGCATTTTTAACTTCGTAAGTTGTGACTTTCAAGCACGTTTTTTGCCCTACGTTTACCCAACTTCTTCTGCAGCTTTCCTATTAAACGGTCAGGGCCAAGGTCCCTATACTCGCAGAAAACACTATATGCTTTACTGCTTTCGCCAGGCAAACTGTCCCAGCTTTCAGTCGTCTTTTCTCACCGCCTTTATTGTATTGTGGTTATGAATGTTTTTAACATCTTGTTTTGCAGCAACCTTTTACTGTAGCCATAGCCACCTTTCTCCTTTATCAAGAATAAAGATGTTTTTTATCGTCAGTACTGTCAGCATTGTCAGAAGTCTGATATTTTCAACGTTTTTCACTGACGATCACTGACGATCACTGATGATGAAATTTATCTATCGTCAGTAGCTCCAGGGCTGATGTTTTCTTAGTTTGTAGGTCTCGATGACGATCACTGACGTAGCTGACGATGTTTTGCAGTCTTATTCTTATCGTTCTGTTATTCTTATAAGACGTGAACCACCAGACCCTTGACGGTAAAATTCAACTTCTAAGCCTGTCTGTCTTAAGAACGTAGCCGCACGTCTTAGCCCGTTGCTAAGTGTTTGTGCTGTCTTGGGCCAGCTATGGGTCTTTTTGGTGTTCTCAGGGACATAGGGCTCTAAGACTTCAAGTAGTTCAGAAGCTGTCCCCTCCCAGCTGCCTTTTTCTTCTGCTAAGCGTCTTACCGCTACAGCTACAGGGTCAGACTCTAGGGCCAGCTCCACAGCTTCAACTCTATTACCGGTATATGCCGCTAAAAAGCCGCCTTGGGGCCAGGGCAGAGCAGGTTCGCACGCTACAACCCACTTTGAAAAGTCAGCCATACGTGGCAGCTCCGCTATTCTTACATGGTCAATGTTTCGCAGGCCTACTGCCACTGCATCAAGGATAGCCCCTAGTATGCGGGGCTGAGCTTCTTGAAAAGCACGCCAAAATGTCTGTTCATCTATTCTTTTTGCCTTATTGATGACTGGTAGATTCAAAACCAGGGCTCTATCTAACAAGTCATGCCGTGTTACCAGGTCATCAATGCCGTTTAGAATCACAGGCCGCATAGCAGAAAAAATTGTCTCTTCATCGTTTTCATACAGTGTTCGAGTAGAAAGCCCCATGCCTGTAACTAGTCTGCATATAGCGTCAGACAGCCAGTTCGGTATACCGCTTAAGTTATCAAACACAATGCACCAGCTATTAGTCCCTGCTATGGCCAGGTCCCTTTCTTCTTTTGGTATGGTTCGTAGTGGGGCTGTAGAAGGGTCTACCAGCTCACGCAAAACCCTGGCAGTGGTAGATTTTGCAGTCCCTTGTTCGCCTTGCAGTATTAACACCGGATAGGGGCCTGTGGGTCTCATTGCTGCAACCAAGAAAGCAACCAACAAACGCCAAGTAGTCTCATCAGGGGCATTTACAAAACATCGCAGCTCTTCAATACTGCCCCCAGGCACAGGGTATGGGAGAGGTAACATGCCCTTAGTTCGCCGAAATTTCACTGGGGGGTCTGATATGATACGCCAGCCATCAGGGGTCACTTCTACCGCTTGCCATTGTTCGTTTGCTAGGTCTAAATAGATAGCGCCATCCTTTTCAGCTACCCTAGTAAAGACTGGTAGCTCTGCCCCCATCAGTGTTGCTTTTGCCTCCAGCACGTTTAAAGCATCTTGCAGTGCCTGGGCATTAGGGGGTTTGTCTTCAACCTCATAAAACAAACCTGCAAGCCACTGCTTAAAGCCTTTGCTTCTAACTGGCCATGTTTCTCTGTGCCCAGCTACAGGCACAGTAGCATAGCCATCGCCTAGCGGTGAGTGAAAAAACCCAGCACCACTGCTTATAGCTAAAGAAACTAGCCTGGCTGATTCTTTAGGCCTTTTTTCTTCAGTGTCTTGATCTTCTTTTTTATAGCGCCAAGCACTTTTTACTATTTGCAGCGCTTCTTTTTCTGCTAACGGTGGGTTACAGCGCCTGGCTGCCTCCAGCACAAGGCTTGTTATTTCTTCATAGCTTAAACCGCGGGCACGTAGCCTGCATGCATACCTGAACAGTGTATTATTTCGCTCGCCTTCAGGCACACCAGCCAGCACTTTTGTTGTCAAGCTAAGCTCCGCCGTAGGGCCTTGTTGCCTTGTGTCTTGCATTGTATCGCTTGTAATTAGGTCTAAAAGCCAAGCTGGGGCTTCAGCCAGCATAATGTCATCATAATTTACCCATTCATACCGCTTACCGCTGATATGGTTACTGGGTGGGGCCACAATGTAACCGCCGTCGCCTCGTATGTCCAGGCCTGGGGCTATTCTAACTTTGTTTTTAATGGGCAGGCCTGGGAGCTGTATAAACAAAAGGTGTCTACCACCGCCGCCTGTAGCTGTTTCTAGTGTCTCCGGTAATGGCCCATATTTGGCCTGTAATTCATTTAAGCTACGCTGCCCTTCTTCTCCATCTACGTCCAGTGCGAAAAAGCCAGATTTGCTGCCGGTAGCTATGCCGATGTTAGCATCAGGCCATTTGGTCCACCATTCGATAATGGTTTTGGGGTCTGTAGTAGCGTCTTTTACACCGTGCGGAGTTCTAGGGTGCTTACCTGGGGATCCACAGTTAGGGTCGCCACAAGAACACTTACCGTCTACAAATGAATGCAGGGGCAGTACTGCCCAGTCAAGGTCTGCATAATCCAACGCTTTTTCTAGTAAAGAATTTACAGACTGAAGATCTTGTGTTACAATCGATTTAGTTGTGTTTTCCAGTTTTAAATTTTCAAGCATTTAGTTTCTCCTTTCCGTTATTTGTTCACCACATCCCATCACTCCTCCTCGAAAAATTCTTGTTTGACTTTTGTACTCTATATATTATACAGTATATATAGAACAAAAAAAGGGAGGGGCATACAATGAAACTAGAAGACTATATCGATGAATATCTGCAGGAAATCACAGCTACAGGAAAGTCACCAAACACAGTGAAAGCGTACAAGCAGCGCCTGTCCAGTTTTGCTCGCTTTTGTAATTATTATGGTTATGACTTTCGCACTTTTAACGGGAAGGGAAGCCGCCATTTCCGTAACTGGTTATTAGATTTAGGCCTGAAGCCTGCCAGCATAAATGCCACAATATCCGCTGTAAAAAGCTTTTATGATTTTTTGGTTGAAGAAGAAGAAGAAGTTAAAGGCAACCCTATTATCACCAAGAGGTTGCGAGTAGCTGAAGAAAAGAGCTTGCCTGCGTTCCTGACTGAAGAAGAAATACAGAAAGTGTTTGCTTATATAGAAAAACTGCAACCACATATCGCTTTAGCCTTTCGCACCATGTATGCCTGCGGTCTGCGTGTGAGTGAAACTGCCAACCTGATACCAGAAGATGTCATTATCCAGCAAGGTAGGGTGTTTGTAATGGTCAGGCACGGTAAAGGTAACAAAAGCCGTATGGTGCCGGTAACTGATGTCGCAGTAGCACATGAACTGCTTAGGCTGGCACAAGAAAAAGAAAAAGAAAAAGGAACGACGTTGTTTGGTGTAAAAAATGTCACGTTCAAGTGGTATGCACAGCAGATTAGTTTTGAAACCGGTGTAGACTTTCACTGCCACAGACTGCGCCATACATTCGCCACTAAACTGTTATCAGAAGGGGTCCCTTTAGATGTAGTCCAAGAAGTGTTAGGCCATGAGAATATCAATACCACCAGAAAATATGCCAAAACTGCCCCAGACAGAATTTATCAGCTCGCCGTGGAAGTAGCCTAGAATGGCCACAATCAGGTTGGAGAAAGAGGTGTATGACAAGTTCAAGGCATTATGCGAAGAAAAAGACTTACCAGTTTCTTGGCAGTGCGTCACGTAATAAAGGATTGGTTACAAAAGCAGTCTGAATATACAAAGGAGGGGAACAAGAATGGTTAGATTCCTCTTGGGATTGGGCGTTGCTGCCATGTTGATTGTTGGGCTGTTTATATTGGGTACATGTGCTGTTTTGTCTTGGCTCCATCTGAGACCAAAACAGGACCAGCAATAACCGAAACCACAACATCAACTACAACACCTGCGCCAGTACCAGTAATAACATGGAAGAAGGTTATTAGTTGGGAAGGGAAATCCAGCAAAAACACAGAAACATTCCATATCTCATCCGATGAATGGAGGATCCGATGGAGCACAAAAACAGGTGAATACGGCGACATGAATTTTATAGTTCTTGTCTATAAAGCTAACGACACTCTTCTAGATGTTGCTATCAATACTATTGGAGAAAACAGCGACGTTTCTTATATGAGAGGCTCAGGAAACTACTACTTAAGTATTGATACATTGCAACCTTACACCATCATCGTGGAAGAGAAGATCGTTGAAGAGAAGAAATAGATTGGAACTGACCATTATTGCTGACACTACACCCTGCAGTAATAAAAGGAGGCAACTGATGCAATGATAGACAAGAGTAAGTTTAGCCAGGCTGTAAACCATATGTAAAAGATGTGGCGACAATTTATTCAAGTGGGAACTACAGCGAAAAGACCTTCCGCACTCCTTTGGAAAACTTCTTAAATGCGATAAAGCCCAGCGCAGAATATGAAGTAAAGCAGGAAGCAGCTTCTTCACCGGCGAACATAGGTATACCAGACTACACGGTTACACATCGGGGGTCTTTTGAAACCATCGGGTTTATAGAAACAAAGAATATAGGCACAAACCTTGATAGCATAATCAATGAAGAACAAATTGCACGTTACAGATCGGCTACTAACAACATTCTTCTTACTAACTACAAGCGTTTTATCCTTCTGCAGGATTCATCAATGGATTGCTCGTTTTCACGTTGGATCCGCTGAGTAAGAGTAAGCCTAAACTTAACCCTAAAGCGATAGGCATTTTAGAAGAACTGTTTGACGTATTTTTCAATTACAACGCACCATTAATCGAAAGCCCAGAGGTTTTAAGCAAAGAACTGGCAACAAAGCTAAGCTGGTTAGGTGGTATGCATTGCAGGAGTTAAAAACCGACAAGCCTTGCTATGCGATTGAGAACTACAAACTGGATTTGAAATCGTTAATGCCAGATGCGGATGATGAGCAAACAGCAGATGCTTACGCACAAAACACAACCTACTGACTGTTTTGGGTAAAGCTTTCATGCTGGCTCAGAAGCTTTGCGACTTGACACCGCTTTTGCACATATCCCAGGCAATGAAGGTGTAATACAAGCTATTTTCAAAAACGCTTCAACGTCTAACATTTCAGAAAAATTGCGGCGGGCAGTGCAATGCGTAGAAGAAATAAGCCTTAGGTTGTTATAATCCGAGCAACTGTTTTTTCTTTTTTTCAAATTCTTCTTGAGTAATTAGACCATCATCAAGTAATTCTTTATACTTTCTTATCTCATCCGCAGGGCTTAGCTGGTTTATATATCCTGTGTGTTGTCGAGATATCAATTCTTCAATTTTCGATTTAATTTGATCAACCAATTCATTATTTTTTTTGCTGAATATTACTGTATTCTCATCTTGCGTAGCATCAAATAAACCTTTCTTGCTCTCTAAGCCCCCAGGTACTGTAATTTGTATATACCCATTTGTCCATAATGTTCCAGGCTTCACTTGTATTGCTGTAATTTGATTAATGTATATCGTCTTATCTCCTTTAAAAAACCTTGCGTCATTTTTGATAAAACGCCTTCACGTTTTATAACTATTTTATCTTCATACAAAAAAAGCTGGCCATTAATTCCTTTTAGTTCATATAATAACTCGCTCATAGCGCATTGCCTCCTGTCTAACAGAAATTTTATTACTCCTCACGGTTTCTGATTTGATCCTTGTTGTTTTTTTTTCTGATTGCCGAATAACATCTCTTCTAAATTATTAAAGTTATCAAACCAATATGGCTTGTATGCATCTAAAACACCAGCTACTCCTTGTTTAGGTTTGAGTAACAGCTTTGTGGTTATAGTGTATTTGCCGTATGTAAATTCCTTGCTCTTTTTATCTGAAGTTTCAAAGATCTTTGAATACCCATCAATCTTTCTGTATGCGTCCGTGTGTTCTGTGCCTTTGGGATCGATAAATAGAATAAGGTATCGGTTGTCTTTTTGCATCCAAAAGATGAAGTCTGGTTTGAACTTTGAAATTTCGTTTGTTTTCGGATTGTAGTAAGGGATATACACCTCGTCAAGCGTTTCGTCCAGCTTAGAAAACATCCACCAGTCAAACTTAGAAAAAACATTGTCAGAGGTTTTTAAGTAATTCTTTAAACCCTCCATAAATTCTATTTCGCTTTCGACATTGATGATGTGAGTTAGATAATTAGTTTTTTCTTGGTCTGGAATTATCACAGGAAGGTAGTAATGGTTGGCTAAATATTCTATCGCAATTCTTTGGTTGTTCATTTTAAACTCTTCAGTTGATACAAGTGCTTTTTGCTTTCGGTCATATTCTTCTTTGTCGACTATACCGTAGAGTTTATCTACATTCTCTTTTTCTTTTGGGTACTTCGATACTCTGTCGATTTTATCCCTAATCTCATTGTATTTTTCGCCGTCAATGAATTTGATCCTCTTGAAATGAACGATCTCATTCTCTAACTGCTTAAAGCCGTCGACTTCTTTGCTTTGGACATGAAGGTAATTAAAGATACGCCCGAGGATTAACTCTGGATTGAGTGGCGTATGTGAGGTATCTAAACTGTAGTATTGTTCTCTTTGATTAAAGGTTTCTTTGGCTTTCTCTAAAACCCTCGGCTCACAATTGTATTTAACTAAAGCGATCTTGTCGCCTATAAGTTCAAAAAACTGTGCCACTAAATCTAAATTGTCTTTGCTTATAGTGTATTTCTGTGTTTCAGCTACTATGTTTTCTGTGGTTTTGTAAACTGGTATCAACAAAAGATGTTTTTCTGCTTCAGGATTTAGAATAAACACATTGCCTAAGTTTTGCTCTTGTTTCTCTGCTTTTAGCGTTGCGATTATTTCTTTTAAGTTGTTGGCATTTGTTCCAAAGACGTACAAACTCTCGATTGGTAGAATCAAATTACTGATTTTTTCAAATAACTCTGGTTTGTCAAATTGATGTGCATTGTACAACTCCAGTAGTCGTTTTCTCTTATTTTTTTGCGGTTCGATTCTTACACCTCTGCCTACAGACTGCAAAACAAACTTTTTAGCATCGTTTCCAATGCCGATGTTTATGAACAGTATAACATTGGGTCTGTTAGAATCCCAGCCCTCGTAAAAAGAACGTGAACCCATCAGAATGTTTATGTCGGAATCATCATCGTTTATCCGTTTGAAGTAGCTTTCATTTTCAAAACTTTCGTTGATCTCGTATCCTTCAAGCTTGTTCTTCAGCCAGCCTGAAATATCGCCGATTTTAATTAAAGCAAACGGTTTATCAGCAGTCATTAACCTAAACACAAGCTCTTTGCTATTGCTCGGTATTTTCAAGACTTCGATTTTACCTGGGGTTTCAGCATTAAAAACATACCTTAGAATATCTTTGTAGTCTAACTGAGAGATTAACTCAGTGTCTACGGTGCATTTAATGTTCTCGAATGTGAATGTCGCATTACTGCTAAATTCCTGTACAAGTTCTTCTTTTGCTATTTGAAGCAAGTCAGTGTTTACCGCACCATTTGCTATCTTCTCCAGCTCTCTAAAAAACAACTCTAAGTCGGAATCTTCTACAGAAACGGAATTAACAAGTGTTAGCAGTAATGGTCGATGGTATAAAGTGCTATCAATATCTCTAATCTTTTCAAAATGCTTGTCGATGTAAGTTAGAAGCAAAAGAGTTTTTAAAACAATTTTTTGCTTTTCAATGGACGAGAAATCATCACGTTCACGGAAAGCCTCAATATCGCCAGATGATACGTATATATGTTTCCCGTACCCTTCTTCTATAAACTTTGCAAGGTTGAAGTTAAATACACACGTTGCAAAATCTCTTGGGTCAGTAAATGTAGCAGAAAAGTTAAACAAGAAACCGTTCCTTGATAGTATGGAATACAACATTTGTCGTTTGCTGTCTTCTTTATCTCCTTTATGAGCTTCATCGAGTAAAACGTACCATTTACCGTCGTTATCATAGTTGCGGAAATTCACTATCTTTGCTTTCTGTTCATCAGAGATTAAATCAGAGCGGTAACAAAAAACAGTAATTTCGTTCTTTGATTGTGGTAGGGTATTATTATGTTTAACATCGGCATATTCTTTTAAGTCTCTGAGTTTTATTTTTATGTCAAAATCATAGCTGTTAAACTCATCAACGTGGCTTTTGAATTGATCTAACAGATCGTCTCGATACGTTAAGAAAAGAATATCGTTATTCGGTATTTCTCCTCTTGACATAAGTGTTCCCAGAAGTTCGATTAACTTAACTATCACAAGCGTTTTGCCAGAGCCTGTAGCCATCCAGAAACTCATCCTGTTGATGAAATATGAAAACGGTATCTTGGAATCTACAGCGGGATAGTCCTTGTCGTATTCTAAAAGATACTTTACGGTTTTGCTGTCTTGTTTCTTCTTTAAGTCGTAGTCAAGATCTTCCTCAAGTCCATTTAGCCTATAGCGGTTAAACATGCTTTGTTTATCTGCGTTTTTATCTTTATAAAAGAGCCATAGCCCCCGCAGAGCGTTTTCAAGTGCTTTCTGCTGGAAGTCAAACAGTGTCTTGTCTTTAGAAAAACGGCTAAAGTCAAAACCTTGCCATTGTTCAGGCAAGTCCTCTAAACAAATATCGTTTACAATGTTTTGTAAATATAGGTCTGCCATACCATAGCCTCCTTTTCTATTCCCACCATATCAAAGGCTTGACAAGCTTGTAATCCAAATCCTTGGTGTTAATTTTGGTTCCATCTTCCAATTCCACTTCTTCGTCCGTAATTCTCTTAATCCATTTACCAGTAAGATTTGAGAGCGTTTCTGCGATGTCTATGTTCGGGTATAGTTTGTCCAAATCTACTTTGACTTTGTTGTTTTCATAATCAATTTCCAACGCTTTAAGCATCTTCTCGTCTTTCATGAAGACGTATTCTTGATAAGGCGTTTTTGAAGGTGAAGTAAATAAGTCTCCATCCTCATATTTGCAGTTTGCCAGCGTTTCTTCATACTGTTCAAGTTCGTAGTATTTGAAGAAGCCTCCACCTTGGTATTCTTTAACTTCCTTAGAGATCCCAGATTTATCGTAAGCCAATACTTTCTTCATTCGATGCAGAATTACATCGTAGAAATGTTCTCCCATTTCTACACCGATCCACTTCCTGCCGAGCTTGTGAGCAACAGCCGTGGTGGTGCCAGAACCGAGGAAAAAATCAAGAATAATATCCTTAGAATTAGAAGAAGTTTTTATAATGCGTTCAAGTAGAGCTTCGGGTTTTTGAGTAAAAAACGCAACTCGTTCTATAGCCATATTGTTGATACTCGGAATATCCCAAACATTATCCATTTTCTTAAACTTTCCTTGCATTAATTGTGAAGAAGCAGGCACTAAGATGGGATTAAATACCCATTCACTCCCTTTAGAATAAAAAAGAATATAGTCATGTTTCAGAGGAAAATTTTGAGCTGAACTGCCACCTAATCCGTAGTGCCATACAATTCCATTTCGGAAATTTTCTTCCCCAAAAATCTGGTTCATAATTATCCTACCGTAATAATCAGCATGATAATCAAGGTGTAAGAATAAGCTACCTCTTTCATTAATTAAATCTCTTGCTTTTTCTAATCTATTAAACATTAAGCTTATCCAACTTGAATTTTGAAATCTATCTAAATAGGCAAAATCACTACCTGTATTAAACGGCGGATCAATGTAAATTGTCTGCACTCGCTCTTTAAATTTCGGCAGAATTGTGTTTAATGCCTGATAGTTTTCACTTTTTATTAGCCAGCCGTCTAAAGCCTTGTCCAAATTATCAAACTGGCCTATGATTTCCAGTTCCAAGTCTTTGAAGTACTTCGTATCAATAGGAAGATGTTTGTATTTATCGGACAGTTGACCGTCGGCAAGCACGTCCTCTATCGCGAAGTCTTTGTCTACTATACCTAAATCCTGCCACTCTTTGACTTGCTCAGTGATATTCCTATGAGTCAGTATAGCCTTGATAAGGTTAATGTTTTGTATTCTGTCAAGGGTAATTACATAGTTTGAGTTCTTAACAAATTTGGGTTTGTTCCAAATCTTTACCAGCTCATCCTCAAACTGTGCGATGAAATCAATGATCTTGAATGCGATGTCTTTGATTATCTGTAATTGATTGACTCTGTCAGAGCTCCATTCCTTTGCACCCTCCCAAAAGTACTGGTAGTACCATAACTTGAATTGTTCTTGCAAAAACGCTTTGGCGTTCTTGTTGATAAAGAAGTCGACTTCACTTTGTTTCTCAAATGTCCTAAAGGCACGCTCCAGTTGTTCTTCGGTGATTGCAATGTTATTTTTCTTTAACGCTTTAAGTATTTCTTCCTGCTTGGTTTTTGTGCCTTTTTCTGAGTAAAATACATCTAATACGATTGTTCCATTTTCGTTAACTTTATTAAACTTATAAACCAGGGATCGCTTCTCATTCGCCTTTTTGTTCTCTATCTTAGACGCATCAAAGAAGAATTTAACACCGTCTACATCCACATCTAAACTTCTGAATATTCTGTCTGTTTTAACATAGTAAAGCATCTGTGTTTTCCAGAATAAGACAACGTCTTTGTCGTCTGTATAGACCTTTTCGTAAATGTTGTTATGGAATGGGGTTGAATTGAAATAAATGGAGCCACTTTCTGAAAAATAACGGCTAAAGAATGTATACAGTTTATCAAACAATTCATCTCTAAAATCTGAATCTGGATACAATTGCAATGCAGATTCAATGTCGTTTTTAAGTATGTTCTCAATCTTGCGATAGTAGTTAGACTTGATCTTCATCAGATTAACAAAACCACCTTTACCCTCAACCTGTGCACCGATAAATACGTCTTGCAGTGCTTTATAAAACTTTTGCTCTTTGGCGTCTTTTTGCTTGTTTTCTACGCTCATAATTCACTCCCACCAAATCAATGGTTTGACAAGCTTATAGTCCAAGTCCTCTGTATTGATCTCTGTCCCATCTTCAAACTCTACCGTTGTGCCTGTGATTTGCTTAATCCATTTGCCTGTGAGATTAGACAGCGTCTCGGCAATATCTATATTGGGGTATAGACTGCTTAAGTCTACTTTGACTTTGTTATTCTCATAGTCTATGTCCAGTGCCTTAAGCATCTTCTCATCTTTTAAGAAAACATACTCTTGGTAAGGTGTCCTTGATAGCGAGTTAAACAGGTCACCATCTTCATACTTGCAATTTGCGAGTGTTTCCTCGTATTGCTCAAGTTCATAGTACTTAAAGAAACCGCCTCCTTTATATTCTTTGACTTCCTTTGATATGCCCGACTTGTCATAAGCCAAAACTTTCTTCATTCTGGGTAGAACTACGCTGTAGAAATGTTCACCCATCTCTACGCCGATCCACTTCCTGCCAAGTTTGTGTGCTACGGCAGTAGTAGTGCCAGAACCAAGGAAGAAGTCCATTACCAAATCGCCTTGGTTTGATGTGGATTCTATTACACGCTTTAAAAGAATTTCAGAGTTTTCAGTTTTAAAATTTGTTGTAGATGAATATCCAGGTATATCTAGCCAATTGTTATCAAGTAAAACGGATTCTTTTGGCTTAACCCAATATTGAATAGAATTCTTATGTCTCCTAACAAATTCTGAAATCCCAGTTCTATTTGAATAATCTTCTAACCTTTCGCCAGTCTTTTCACTTACCTTTAAATATTCTTTATAGTTTTCAATCGCTTGGTATGTTCTTTCTTTATTCCACATCCATTGTCCTTTTTCTAAAGTAATACCTTCTATCTCATACCGCATAGTTGGTCTATCGTATATTTTTTTAAAACTTGTCCAATAACCTTCTCTTTTATCACTCAAAATTTTAATAAACCCTTTCCAGCCTGTCTCAGGTATCTTTGAATATAAATAAAGGTTGTCATACATTACTCCGATACTTTTTAATTCACCGAATTGTTCAAATAACCCCGCTTTAGGAGAACCTCTTTTTACAATTATTTCGTTTCTGAAATTTTCTCTTCCGAATATATCATCCATTATCGGTCGCACAATCCAATTGCCGTTGTAGTCGCAACGCACAAAGATACTTCCTTTTTCGTTTAACCAATCTTTGGCAAGCCTCAATCGGTTTTCTAACAGCGTTGCCCAATTAGCATCTTTGTAATTTGTGCGATACATGAACTGATCAGAAGAATCTAAATTGAATGGCGGATCAATGTAAATTGTCTGCACTCGCTCTTTAAATTTCGGCAGAATTGTGTTTAATGCCTGATAGTTTTCACTTTTTATCAGCCAGCCGTCCAAAGCTTTATCTAAATCCTCAAACTGGTTCAGAATTCCCAGTTCTAAGTCTTTGAAATACTTCGTATCAATGGGCAGGTGTTCATACTTTTTGGATAACTGTCCTTCAACCAGAACATTGTCTACTGTGAATTTATCATCTACTACCCCAAGCTCTTGCCATTCCTTGATTTGCTCGCCAATGTTTTCGTGCTTCAGTATTTCTCTGATTAGATCGATATCCCTTATTCTGTCCAGCGTGATCACATAGTTTGAGTTTTTAACAAACTTCGGCTTATTCCATATCTTTACCAGCTCATCCTCAAACTGTGCGATGAAATCGATGATTTTGAAAGCAATATCCTTAACTATTTGTAACTGGTTTACCCTGTCAGCACTCCACTCCTTTGCGCCTTCCCAAAGGTACTGGTAGCTCCACAGTTTAAATTGCTCTTGCAGAAATGCTTTGGCGTTCTTATTGATAAAGAAGTCAACTTCGCTTTGTTTTTCAAATGTCCTAAAGGCGTGCTCCAGTTGCTCTTCGGTGATTTTAATGTTCTTTTTCTTTAACGCTTTAAGTATTTCTTCCTGCTTGGTTTTTGTGCCTTTTTCTGAGTAAAATACATCTAATACGATTGTTCCATCTTCGTTGACTTTATTCAACTTATAAACCAGGGTTCGTTTCTCATTTGCCTTTTTGTTTTCTACCTTGGATGCGTCAAAGAAGAATTTGATACCACCTGCATCCACATCCATGCTTCTGAATATTCTGTCGGTTTTAACATAGTAAAGCATCTGTGTTTTCCAGAACAAGACAACGTCTTTGTCGTCTGTATAGACCTTCTCATAGATATTGTTATGAAATGGCGTTGAATTGAAGTAAATAGAGCCACTTTCTGAAAAATAACGGCTAAAGAATGTATACAGTTTATCAAACAATTCATCTCTAAAATCTGAATCTGGATACAATTGCAATGCAGATTCAATGTCGTT
>Ga0208564_1001291_pt1 | contig 21187 bp, 22 predicted proteins | sample AD_UKC073_MetaG_FD_184439 | JGI IMG/M metagenome (GOLD analysis project Ga0208564, IMG submission 184439) | Active sludge microbial communities of municipal wastewater-treating anaerobic digesters from USA - AD_UKC073_MetaG (SPAdes) (version 2) | ecosystem: Engineered > Bioreactor > Anaerobic >... | reverse complement strand
ACGCCCGTCCGCCTGCTCGCCCTGGCCACGAAGGTGCCGCGGATGATCGCCCAGCCGGTGCTGGTCAAGGCCCTCGGGTCCGGACGCGGCGACAAGATGCCCAGCTTCCACGTCGACCTCTACGGCGGCCGGGGACGCACCGAGGTGCACTGGCTCAACGGCGCGGTCGTTCGGCACGGCGCCGAGGTGGGCGTCCCGACGCCGGTCAACGCCGTCCTGACGGAGACCCTCGAGTCGCTGACCGAGGGCCGGATCCCCCTCGACACCTTCAAGAAGAATCCGGACGCCCTCCTGCGGCTCCTGCCGTGACGGCGATCCTGTGGCTGCGTCGCGACCTGCGCCGCGGCGATCACCCGGCGCTATGCGCGGCGGCGTCCCAGGGGCCCGTGCTGCCGGTCTTCGTGATCGATCCGGCGTTCTGGGACGCCGCAGGTCCCGTCCGACGGGGCTGGCTGGCGGCGACGCTGCTGGCCACCAACGACGCCTACGGCGGGCGGCTGACGCTGCTGCGCGGTGATCCTCGCGAGCGCATCCCCGCGCTGGCCGCGGTGGTGGGGGCTGGATCGGTGCACGTGTCGACCGAGACCGAGCCCCAGGGGCGGGCGCGCGACGTCGCGGTGTCGGCGGCGCTGGCCGAGGGTGGCGTTGGCTGGATCGAGACCGGGTCGCCCTACGCAGTCACGCCCGGGCGGATCGTGACCGGCCAGGGCACGGGATTCAAGGTGTTCACCCCCTTCGCCAACGCCTGGCGCGGGCACGGCTGGCGCGGACCGGCGATCGAGCCGGACGGCGTCCGGTTGCTGGAGGGGGCGTCCGACGAGGGGGCCTGGGCGGTCGTCCGGCAGGCGCTGGCGGACTGCCCGATCCAGCTGCCCGAGGCGGGAGAGCCGGCGGCGCTGCGGCGGTGGCGGCGCTTCGTGGACGAGGCGTTGGAGGACTACGACATCGATCGGGACCGTCCGGACCTGGACGGGACGTCCTGGCTGTCGCCGTACCTGAAGTTCGGCGTCGTCCACCCGAGGACGCTGCTGGCTGACCTGGCCGGACGCCCCGGACCCGGCGCCGCGCGGTTTGTCACCGAACTTGCCTGGCGCGAGTTCTACGCCGACGTGCTGTATCACCACCCCGACTCGCTGTGGCACGACCTGCGTCCGGAGCTGGCCGACATGAGCTACGACGATCAGGACGAGCGCTTCGACGCCTGGCGGGAGGGGCGCACTGGCTACCCCATCGTGGACGCCGGCATGCGGCAGCTCCTCGCCACCGGCTGGATGCACAACCGCGTCCGGATGATCACGGCCAGCTTCCTCACCAAGGACCTGCACGTGTGGTGGCCGCACGGCGCCCGTCACTTCCTGGACCACCTGATCGACGGCGACTTGGCGTCCAACGCGCACGGCTGGCAGTGGACCGCCGGCACCGGCACGGACGCCTCCCCCTACTTCCGCATCTTCAACCCCGTCAGCCAGGGCGAGCGCTTCGATCCGCACGGCGACTACGTGCGACGCTGGGTGCCGGAGCTGGCTCACCTGCCGGGGGCGTCCGCGCATCGTCCGTGGAAACACGCCGACGGTTACGCCCACGACTACCCGCGCCCCATCGTCGATCACGCGGCCGAGCGGGCCGTGGCGCTGGAGCGCTACGCCGCGGCGAGGGGCAGGTAGTCGCGGTCCCTGAGCTTGTCGAAGGGCTCAGACCCAGTCGGTCGGACCCGCCCAGCCGGCGCGGTAGGTCGACATGGGCACCGCTCCGGACGCCCATGCATCCAGGACCGGACCCACGATCCGCCAGCACTCCTCGGCGACGTCGCCGCGGACCGACAGGATCGGGTTGCCCTCGAAGATGAACTCCAGGATCTCGCCGTAGGGACGCAACGGGCTGTCGTCGAGGTCGGTCGAGAGCACGGTCTCTTCGAGGTCGAACTTGTCTCCGGCGCCGTTCGTCGACAACTGCAGCGCGATGGTCTGCGGCTTGATCCCGATGGAGAGCACGTTGCGCGGCGCCTCGCCTTTGAACCCGACCGGCACGTGCGCGACGGGCTTGAAGATCGCGGTGATGCCGTTGCGCTCGTCGCCCAGCGCCTTGCCGGACCGCAGCGTGAACTTGACCCCCGCCCAGCGGGCGTTGTTGACGCGCAGGTCGACCTCGGCGAGCGTCTCGGTGTTGCGGGCCGGATCGACGCCGTCCTCGGCGGTGTAGTCGGGCACTTCGCGGTCGCCGATGTGGCCAGCCGTGTAGCGGGCGCGGCGCGAGCTGGTGACCGGGTCGCCCGTCCACAGGCTCGTCGCCCGGAGGGTGTGGGCCACGAGATCGCGCACCTCGCGCTCGTCGATGGACGCCACCTCCTCCATCGCAAACAAGGCCATGACCAGCAGCAGGTGGCTCTGGATCATGTCGCGCAGGGCGCCGTTGCGGTCGTAGTAGCCGGCGCGGCCTTCGAGGGCCAGCACCTCGTCAACGACGATCGCGACGGACTCGATGTTCTCGCCGTTCCAGACCGGCTCGAAGATCCGGTTGGTGAACCGGAGCCCGAGCAGATTCAAGACCGTCGCCTTGCCCAGGAAATGGTCGATGCGGAAGATCTGCCGCTCCGGCACGAGCTTGGCCAGCAGGGTGTTGAAGTCGTGGGCTGTCGAGCCGCTGGTGCCGAACGGCTTCTCCAGCCCGAGGCGGAGGCCCTCAGGCAGAGTGACGCCGACCAGGGCCTGACAAGCCTTGATGGTGACGGCCGGCGGCAGCGCGAAGTACAGCACCGAGTTTGGCGGCAGCGTAGACACGAAGGGCCCGATGGCCTGTGGATCGGTGACGTCGATCTTGACGTACCGCGTCCGCGCGACGATCTCCTCGATGCGGGCGGGCTTGGTCTTGGCCTCGGTCAAGGCGTCCCGAACGAGCTGCTTCCACGCGTCATCGCTGACGTCGTCCATGGCCGCTCCGATGACCGTCACGGCGAACCGTCCGGTCGAGTTGAGCAGGGTGCCCAGTCCGGGCAGTAGCAGCCGGTGGGTCAGGTCGCCGGACGCCCCGAAGATGACGAGCGTCACCTCCTGGGCCGCGCCGGGGGCGGTGGTCGAAGCGGCCGGGACGTTCGCGAGGTCGGTCACCAAGTCATTCAACACCGGACGCCTCGCGCGCGCCATCCGCCTCGGTCGGGTTCACGGCCGCCGTCGCCGGCTTCGCAGGCGCGTCGCCGACCGCTGGTGGCTGAGCCCCGGACGCCACGACGGGCGGTGCTGTCGTCACGTCCGTGGCCCCTCGGCCACCCTTGCGACCTCAGCCCCCGACGCCACCACGGACGGAGCCACGCCAGCGGCGTCCGGGATGGGTCGGGTGGTCCGGCCACCGTCGCGACGGAGCCGCTGTCCGGCAGCGGCGAGTTCGACCTCAAGCAGCGACGTGCTCTCGCGCTCCGCGTGGTGCGCCTTCGCGCCGCCGCGGACGCCGAAGAGCCGTTTGCTGAACACCAGGTAGGCGACCAAGAAGAGGTTGACGACCAGCGCGCCGATGCGCAGGGGCGTGATCTTGACGATCAACTCGTGGATCTCCAAAGGCAGGAACAGCGAGGTGGCGATCACCGCGACGTACTCGCCCCACCGCTTCATCAGCCACAGGCCGACGCCCTCGACGATGTTGAGGCAGGCGTAGAGCCCGATGCCCAGGGCAGCCAGGCGAACGGTCGACGCCGGCAGCGCCAACGCCTGCTGGATCCAGTGCATGGCGTTCAGGTCCTCGATGCTGATTCCCAGCTGGGCACCCAGCGGACGCAGCAGCGGGAGGTACGTGTCGAGGGTTTGCCGCACCGAGTCCTGGTGGCCGTTGAACTGGAAGATGCCGAACGCGATGACCCCGATCAGCAGGCCGCGCAGGGTCTTGTCGACGGCCAGCACGCGCAGGATGACGGCGTCCCGCAGCGCCTTGCCGCGCAGGATGACCGGGGCCTGGTCCGCCGGCCCGGCTCCGGCCGGCTTGCCGATGACGTAGTCGCCGCAGCGCAGGCAGCGCCAGGCCTCGCCCCACGGGGTGGGGATCCGCAGCCGGGCGGCCAGGTTGGCCTCGGACGGCGCGTACGTGACGTGCCCGTGCAGTCCGCAGCTGCGCACCTCGAGGCTGTAGTTCTTGAACACGACGGTCAGCGTACAAGTGGGCTTCGTGGGTCAAGATAGAGCCATGACCGACGATCGCTTCCTGTACCGAACCGTCATCGACGCCCTCGTCGTGCAGTGCCGCGACGGCCAAGGGCAAGTGTCCGCGCACCGCGTCCGGGCGGGCGTCTGGAACGAGAACGCCGAGGCCGTCGACGACGCCTCGCCCGACCAGCACGAGATGAACGTCCTGCTCGCGGGGCTGACCGAGGAGCAACGCCAAGCGTTGGCCGTGCTCTTCGCCGAGGAATTCTCCTCGGGCGTCTACAACGCGCTGCAGGTGCTCGAGTTCGCCCGCGTCGTGCCCTTCGACGCGGGCACGGCGTCCGACCACTTCCTCGACCGGATGGACGGCTGGTCCTGGCCGGAGGACTGATCCGGCCGGCGGCAATCGCTGAGAGGTGGGCCGCGAGGCCTCCGTCGGCTGAGCCTGTCGACGCCCTGGCCGCTGCGGCTTCGACGAGCTCAGCCAGCGATGAAGCAGACTCACACAGAGCCAGAGGTCAGGACGTCCTCAGCCCACGGCCCGTCGGACGCCCGCCACCACTCGACCCAAGTCGAGGCCATAGGTGGGGCCTGACGTCGCCTCGTACTCGGCGAGGCGTCCAGCGCCGCGTTCGACCAATCTGGACGCCCCGCGCGCGTTCCCGCGTCCGGCGTGGGTGAGCGCGACGGCCAATTGAGCCAGCCCCTGCCATAGGCCGCGCTCGGCTTCCGGGCAGGACTTCCAGCGGCCCTCCAACACCTCGTGCGCCGCGAAGGGACGCCCCGAGGCGATCAGAGCACGTGCGGCGTCCAGGGTCTCGATCGGGGGTCGGGGGGAGTCGTCGACCGGCGGTACGCCGACGGCGTCCCAGTCCAGCGGACGCCCCAGCGCATCCCGAGGACGGGTGCGGCGCGCGGCGGGCTCGGACATGCGACCACCGTAGGCGCCGGGATCGCTCCCGGCACCTACGGTGTCCGACGAGTCAGGCCGAAGCCTGCGCGAGCTTTTCGTCCATGCGGGCGGCCAAGAGGCTCTTGGCGTACTGCAGCAGCGCTAGTTGATCGCGGAGGTCCGCGTACGGCGTCCGTTTGAGCTGCATGTTGAAAAGCTCGCCCTCGGCCTCCATGACGCGGAGGCGGGCGTAGTAGAGCGTGTCCTCGGTGAGGTGGGCCAGGACGACCATGCCCGTCAGCAGCGGATGGTTCATGGTGACGTTCTGGCCACGCTCGCGACCGTGCTCCAGCTCGACGGCGAGGGCGTACGCGAACTCGTCGAGGTGGCCGAGCGTGACCGTCACAGTCGCGCGGGTCGACGACACGCTGATGGTGACGGTCGCTGACGACGGCCACGGACGCGCCGGCATCGACGGAACCGGCACCGGCAGCATGCGCGAGCGCGTCCGGCTTGTCGGTGGCACCTTCCGTCGGGACGCCAGCCCCGGAGTGGGCACCACCGTGGCCATCGAGGTCCCGTTCGCTGTCTCGGGCGGCACCGAGTGGGGCCCTCCGACCCGACCCATCCCGACGATCAGCATGTTCCCGCCGCCCGCCTGGGGAGAGACCGACGACTGATGGGGCGCGCCGGTTTCGGCCGCGACTCAGCGCCCAGGTAGCCTGACGGACTGTGAATTCGAGAGCCATTCTTCCCGGCGTCCGGGGTGCGGTCGGCCTGGCCAACGATCTGTGGCGAGGACACGTGCTCACCGTCGACGGCGTCCGCGCCAAGAGCGAGGGCGGCTTCTACCTGCTGCCCGGCACCGACGGGCAGCCCGTCAAGGCGAAGCTGAAGGGGCGCTACTTCACCGACCAGCCGGTGCTCACCATCGGCGACGCGAGCTATGCCACCGGGGAGCCGAGCCCGCCGTTCCTGTTCTTCATCGCCTTCCTGCCGGTTCTGTTCTTGTTCGGAGGGAACCCCTTCGCCATCGCGCTCGCCGCGGTCGGCATGTTCGTCAACTTCTGGGTGATCCGGGCGCAGCGGGCGGAGGCGTGGAAGTCGATGACGATTCTCGGGCTCTTCGTGGGAGGCGTCCTGTTGATGGCCATCTGGGCGTTCGTGTCCAGCTGGGTGATGAGCCTGCTGCCGCACTGACGCCCGTTCAGGTGCCAGCCTCAGAGCGAGGCCGGCGAGGCGTCCGCTCTGTCTTCAGGCCGCCGGGCGGACCCGGGATCAGAGGGCGAGGCCGACGAGGCGTCCGATCCAGAAGGTGACGCCCATCGCGACCAGCCCGCCCACGACGTTGCGCGCCATCGACTTGCCCACGGGCGTGCCGCCCCAGCGGGCCCCGAAGTAGCCGGTGAGGGTCAGGGCCGCCACCACGGCGGCGATCGTCACGTAGAGCTTGGACGCCGTCGGCGCGAGCAGCATGGCGGCCAGCGGCAGCATCGACCCGGCGGCGAAGGCCAGGGCCGACGAGATCGCGGCGTGCGTGGGGTTGGCCAGCTCGTTGGGGTCGATGCCCAGTTCGGCCTCGGCGTGCGCGGCGAGGGCGTCGTGGTCGTGGAGCTGCCGGGCAACCTGAGCGGCCAGCTCCGGGGTGAGTCCCTTGTCGACGTAGAGCGACGTCAGCTCGGCCAGCTCCTCCTCGGGCATCTCTTCCAACTCGCGCCGTTCCTTTGCCAGGAGCGCCGACTCCGAGTCGCGCTGGGCGCTGACCGACACGTACTCGCCGACAGCCATCGACAGGGCGCCGGCCGTCACGCCCGCGACGCCCGCGGTGAGCAGCGCGGCGAACTCCATGGTGGCGCCGGCGACGCCGGTCAGGATGCCGGCCGTGGACACGATCCCGTCGTTGGCGCCCAGCACCGCCGCGCGGAGCGCGTTGATCCGGGGTGCGTGCGAGCCGGCGGACGCCTCCTTGGCCTGGTAGGCCTGGGGGTCTTCCGCCAACGGTTTGGTGTCCGGCATGGGTCCTCCTGTCCGACGGTCAGCATCTCATTGTGGTGGACGCCGCCGCACGGCGTGGCTGCCCCGGGCGGTGAGGCCCCGTCGCGATGGGTCGCTGCACGAGTCGACCGACGACCCGGTGAGGCCTGCGCACGGTGCCCGGCGCGGCGGCGTCCCACAGGACCCTGTGCCGATGATCGGGCGCGGCTAGCCTGGAAGGCGGTTCGGCGGGAGGGAAAGCGATCGCTACGAGGCGTCCAGCTTCTCCGTGGTCTTCGGCGTGCTGACCGCGCTCATGGTGGGGATCAGCGTGCTGTCGCGCTTCCCGCGGGTGTTCAACGACTCGGTGGCCGTGACCGAAGGGAACGCCCAACGGGTGTATCGGGCGGGGGAGCGGCTCATGGTGTGGCGGCTGGGGGCGCTGGGGATCATCGTCCTCGGGGCTGACCTCGGCCTCGATCGAGCCTGACGGCATCGGCATGCCCATCGTGTGGGGGGTGGTGGCGTTGACGATCCTCGCCACCGTCGCGGGGGTCGTCGGGACGGTCCGCGCTGGCCTCGCTGGTGGTCTGTGGGTGATGCCGCAGCACTTGCCGGTCCGTCCGGGCCAGTGCGGGCGATCTCTTGCCCAGGAGTGAGGCGAGGCGTCTGGGCGGCGTCCAAGACTCAATGTGGGCACGATCAGGGTGCTTCTCAGGCCGCTCTAGGCGTGATCTCAACGTGGGTCGCTAGTCTTTCCGCGGAACCAACCAGCCCACCACCCACGAAACGGCAGGTACTTCATGCTCCACAGGCGCGCCCTCATGGGCCTCGGCCTCGCCACCAGCGCTGCGGGCCTTGCGGCGTGCACCGCCCCAGGGGCCCCCGTTGTCACGACGCCCTCGACCGCGTCGGGCTCGACGAGCGCGGCCGCGTCCTCAACCTCGACCTCGGCCAAGCCGAGCCAGACCACGCCGGCGGCGACGGCGTCCGATGGTGCTTGGGGGGAACCGGACGTCAAGCTCGGCGACCCGATCGGGGACGGCTCCCAGGCGCCGTCGCCAGACCCGCAGCCCTTCCAGCGAGAGATCAAGAAGCTGGCCAAGGGCGAGAAGCCGCCGCAGTTCGTGGTGTTCAGCTGGGACGGCGTGTCCGGCGACGAGAACCGGGTGCAGGCCTACATCAAGGCGGCGCACGAGGTGCAGGGCACCCAGACGATGTTCCTGTCGGGCCTGTACTTCCTGCCGCAGTCCAAGAAGACCGAGTACCACCCGCCCAAGCGCAAGCCGGGGGCGTCCGACATTCCGTACATGTCCGACCTGACCGTGCGCCGGACCATCGAGAACGCAGCGATGGCGTGGAAGTACGGCAACGAGATGGGCACGCATTTCAACGGGCACTTCGACGGCGGCGCCAAGACGTGGACCAGCGACGACTGGGAAGTCGAGCTCAACGAGGCCATCAAGCTCGTGACCCACTGGCGCACCAACACCGGCTGGACCGACATCGATCCGCTGCCCTTCGACTACACGAAGGAACTCGTCGGTGCCCGGACGCCCCTCCTGGCAGGTGCCGCCACCCTGATGCCCATCGCGAAGAAGCACGGGTTCCGGTACGATTCGTCCGGCGTCCGCAAGAAGGGCTGGCCGGTCAAGAACAGCTACGGCATCTACGACATGTCGATGTTCGCCGTGCCGTTCCGGACCGGCTCGAGCCTGCCCATGGACTACAACTACTACTTCACCCAGGCGGGCGGTAAGAACACCGGCACCCCGGCCCAGCGTGCGACCTGGCAGGCGGAGCACCTCGACTCGCTGCGAGCCGGGCTCAAGATGTGCATGTCCACGAACCGCGCGCCGCTGATCATCGGCAACCACCTCTCGCCCTGGCTCGGCGGTATCTACCAGCAGAACCTGCTCAAGCTGATGACCGAGTTCGGCAAGACGCCCGGCGTCCAGTTGGTGTCGTTCCGCTGGCTCTGCGACTGGTTGGACGCCCAGGATCCTGAGGTGCTGGCGGATCTACAGAAGTCGTAACTCGCCGATCGCCCTCGAGTTCCGGATGCCGGCTAAAGGCCTGCGCGAGCGTTTGATGCAGCACGTCGTAGCCTGAGGCCATGGCAAAAGAACCCCCACGATTCGAGGTCGTCCATTCTGAGGGCGCGATCTACAAGACCCAGATCCTCCGTGATACCGAGACTGGCGTGAACTACCTGTGGCGCACCGAGGGCTACGGCGCGGGGCTGACCCCCTTGCTCAACGCCGTCGGCGGCGTCGTGATTACGGGACTTCCAGAGCGCCGCTGACGCCCGTGCGGTCCCGCGGGCGCGCCCCGCTTCGATCTCCTGGGCCGAGTGATCCCGGGTGGGACGAACTCGCCGCACGCGCCCTTGGGCCGTGTGCCTGCCTGCCCTCGACGCCGAACGGCGCCGTCAGTACAGGGACGCCTCGCGCAGCAGCTTGAGCGCCTCATCGCGGGGCGTGAGCTTCATGATCAGCAGGGCGCGGCCGAGGCGTCCGGCTAGCTCGGCGTAGAGGTACTCGATGCTGACGCTCGAGCCTTCGAAGACGTCCAGCAGCTCGGCCAGCCCGCCCGCGTGGTCTGGCACCTCGACGCCCACGACGTCGGTCAGCTTGGTCCGGAACCCGGCGGACTCGAGGGCCGCGACGGCGGCGGCCGGGGAATCGGTGATGACCCGCAGGATGCCGAACCGCTCCGTCTCGGCGATCATCGCCGCCCGCAGGTTGACCTCCGCGGACGCCAGCGTGCGGGTGGCGTCGGCCAGCACGCCCGGACGGTTCTCGAGGAAGACCGAGACCTGGCGAAGCTCGAAAACGTGCTCGTCCTCAAACATGGGTGGTGACCTTTCGTCGATCGAACACGCGCTTGGCCTTGCCCTCTGAGCGCTCGATGGTTTGTGGGTTGACCAGGACGCACCGCGCCTGGATGCCGGTCTCCGCGTGCAGTTCCCGCTCGATCTCGCGTTCCAGCGCCAGCACGTCGCCGAGGTCGTCGCTGAACAGCGACTCGCTCATCTCGACCTCGACGGTGAGGGTGTCCATGCTGCCGTCGCGGTCGACGATGATCCGGTAGTGCGGCTCGACGTCGGCCACGCGCAGCAGCACCTGCTCGATCTGCTGCGGGAACACGTTGACCCCGCGGACGATCAGCATGTCGTCGGTGCGTCCCATCAGCCGGTGGATGCGCCGAGACGTCCGCCCGCACGCGCAGGGCTCCGGCATCAGGTAGGTGATGTCGCGCGTCCGGTAGCGCAGCACCGGCGTCCCCTCGCGGGTCAGCGTCGTCAGCACCAGCTCGCCTCGTTCGCCGTCCGGCAGCGGACGCCCCGAGTCCGGGTCCACGATCTCGGGGTAGAAGTGGTCTTCGAAGATGTGCAGGCCGTCCTGACCAGGGCATTCGGCGCCGACGCCGGGGCCGATGATCTCGGTCAGCCCGTAGATGTCGAACGCCTTGATGCCCAGCCGGCGCTCGATGTCGGCGCGCATCTCGAGGCTCCAGGGCTCGGCGCCGAAGAAGCCGACCCGCAGGGGCAGCGCGGCGGCGTCCACCCCGTGCTTGGCGGCGTACTCGGCGATGTAGAGGGCATACGAGGGCGTGCAGCAGAGCGCCGTCGTGCCGAAATCGACCAGCGTGTCGAGCTGGCGGTGCGTGTTGCCGGACGAGACCGGCAGCACCATGGCCCCCAACGCCTGCCCGCCGTAGTGGGCGCCGAAGCCGCCCGTGAAGAGTCCGTAGCCGTACGCCACCTGAACGATGTCGGATGCCCCGACGCCGCCCATGTCGAGGGTGCGTCCCATGACGTCGCCCCACAGCTCGAGGTCGCCGCGCGTGTAGGCGTCCACGACCGGCTTGCCCGTCGTGCCGGACGACATGTGCGCCTCGACGATCTCGGACCGGTCGACTGCGAGCAGCCCGAACGGGAACACCTCCCGCATGTCGCCCTTCGACGTGAACGGCAGCCGCGCGATGTCGTCGAGTGTCTCGATGTCGTCGGGCCGGACGCCCGCGGCGTCCAGTCGCTGGGTGTAGAACGGCACCCGCTCGTACAGCCGCCGCACCTGCGCTCGCAGGCGCTCGGCCTGCAGCCGCCGCAGCTCCGCGACCGGCAGCGTCTGGACCCCGTCGTTCCACATGGCTACACGGTGCCGGACGCCGGGGTGTCGCTTAGCTCGTCTCAGACTCCAAGCGGACGCCGAGGGCGGAGGCCGCCACGCGGCGTCCGACCTCGAAGCCCTTCAGGTTCGCCTCGGCCGTGCCGGGCGGCACCAACTCGGTGATGGCTTGGGCATAGGCGTCCAGGGGCAGGTCGGTCAGCATCGAGACCGCGCCGAGCAGGACCGTGTTCTTGGCCTTCGGGTTGATCTGGCTGCGGAGCTCCCGCATGTCGAACCGGACGACCCGTCCGAACCGGGACGCGATCTCGTCGTCGATGTCGGCCGGGTAGGCGGCGATGCCCGTCGGCAGCATGTCGGTGTCCGCGTAGATCGCCGCCGCCCCGGGACGCGCCCACGGCGCCCAGCGCAGCAGCTCCATGCGCTCCAGCGCGTAGACCACGTCGGCCTCGCCGCGGCCGATGACGGGGGAGTGCACCTCCGGCCCGAACCGGACGTGGCTGAACACCGGTCCGCCGCGCTGGCTCATGCCGTGCACCTCGGACTTCTTGGCGTCCAGACCGGCGAGCATCGCAGCCTCGGCGAGGATGTCGGACGCCAGGATGATGCCCTGGCCGCCGACGCCGACCATCAAGACGTTGGTGACGTTCTCAGCCACGGTCGGCCCCCTTGCAGACCGCGCTGAGTTCGAGCGCGCGCCAGGCCTTCTTCTCTTCGAGCTTGCCGGACTTCGACAGGTCCTTGGCCTCCATGATGCAGAGGCCGACGGCCGCGAGGAGTTTCACGCCCGGCTTGGCGGCGAGTTCGTCGATGGTCTGGGCGATGAGCGCCTTGTTGTTGCCGTCCACCACCGCGACGTTCTCCTCGGGCATCCCGAGGGCCCGGCACAGCAGGGTGTAGTCGACGTGGGTCGAGTTCTCGTGGCCCATCCGTTCGCCGGACATCGGGTTCTCCTGGGCGCCGGTCATCGCGGTCGTGCCGTTGTCGAGGACGACGAACAGGCCGTCGCGCTTGTTCCAGATGGCGTTGAGCAGGCCGGTGATGCCGGAGTGCGCGAACGTCGAGTCCCCGATGACGGCCGAGACGTGGGCGCGCTCGGTGTGGCTCTGCCCGGCCTGGGCCAGCACGATGTCCATGCCGTGGGCCATCGTGAACGACGCACCCATGTCGACGAGAGTGTCCATGATCCGGTAGGGCGGCAGGACACCGAGGCTGTAGCAGCCGATGTCGCCCGACACGTAGAGCCCGCGCTCGCGCAGCACGTCGAAGACGTGGCCGTGCGGGCAGCCGGTGCACAGGCCGGGCAGCCGCGGGGGCACCTCGATGTGGCCGTCCGGCACGGACGCCGGCACGCTCAGTCCGAGCGAGGCGCGCAGCACCTCGGGCGAGAACTCGCCGATGGTCGGGAAGGTGTCCTTGCCGTGGCAGGTGATGCCCCACGCGCGAACCTGGGTCTCGATGATCGGGTCCAGCTCCTCGACGACGTACAGCGTCTCGACGGACGCCGCGAAGTCGCGGATCAACTGCTCGGGCAGCGGATTGACGATGCCCAGCTTGAGCACGGACGCGTCCGGCAGCACTTCACGGACGTAGCTGTACGGGACGCCGGAGGTGATCACGCCGACGCTGCCGCGGCGCTCGAGGATGTTCGCCGGATGCGTCTCGACGACCCGGGCGAGCTCGCCCATGCGGGCCTCGACGGCGAGGCGGCGTCCGCGGGCGTGGCCGGGGATCATCACGTACTTGGCGGGGTTCTGGTCGACGCCGACCGGGTGCTTGGCCGGCTTGATGGTCAGGTCGACGTCGTCCACGACGCCCTTGCTGTGCGAGAGGCGGGTCGTGGTCCGGACGAAGCACGGCGTGTCGTGCCCCTCGCTCAGCTCGAAGGCCCAGCGGGTGAACTGCCGTGCGTCGGCGGGGGTCGAGGGCTCGAACATCGGCAGCTTCGCGGCGATCGCGTAGTGCCGGTTGTCCTGCTCGTTCTGCGAGCTGTGCATGGACGGGTCGTCCGCGGTCACGACGACCAAGCCCGCGTTGACGCCGGTGTAGGCGGCCGTGAACAGGGGGTCGGCGGCGACGTTGACGCCGACGTGCTTCATCGTCACCAGGGCCCGCCCACCGGCGATGCAGGCGCCGAGGCCCACTTCGAGGGCGACCTTCTCGTTGACCGACCACTCGGTGTAGAGGTCGGGGTAATGGATCAACGCCTCGAGGATCTCGGTGGACGGCGTCCCCGGGTAGCCGCAGCCGACGGCCACCCCCGCCTCCCAAGCCCCCAGCGCGATGGCTTCGTTGCCACTCAACATCTTGCGCACGGTTTCGACCTTTCTTGCGACCGCCTGCGAGCCTACGCGGGCGTCGGTGCCCGGTTCGGGAATTCCTAGCGCCATTCGCTACAGCGGCGGCTAATGCTCGTGATCGTGCCCGCAGGAACCATCGCATTCGTGGTCCTCGGCGTCGACCAGCGGGGTGTCGACGACGATCGGTTCGACCACGATCGGGGCGTCCGCTTCGCCCGACCAGGACGCCTTCAGCCCGTTCTTGGTGAGGGTCCGGACGGCCTCGGCCGCGACCGCCGGCACGGCCGCACTGTCGGCGTCGAACGTGCCGAAGGCGATCTCGAGGCGTCCGTGCAGCACCATCTCGTCCAGGTCGCCGATGAGCGAGTAGAGGTAGCCGCGTAGGCGTCCGCCGCCGGCCTCGATCTGCGCCAGGGCGTCCTCGAGGTCCTCCATCGCATCGGACGCCTCAAAGGCGTCCCCGTAGCTGAACAGGATGCCCGCCTCGAAGAGTTCGTCGAGGGACGCCATGAGCGCGGCCGCGTCCGGTGAGAGCTCGGTGACGACCTCGTTGTAGGCGTCCACGACCTCGTCCACGACCGCCGGCACGTCGGCCGGGGCGACGGGGGCGTCCTCGGGGAAGAACTCGGCGAAGTTCTGGGCGAACTCGGTGAACTCGTCGACGAGCTCCTCCACGTCCGCCCCGCCGGACGCCAGCCGCATCGTGATGGCCCCCCGGAACGTGGTCTCGGACGGCGGGTACTTGCTGGAGAAGGCGGCACCGGTCATGCCCGTTACGTTATCCCTCGGGCGCGGACGCGTCCGGCCGTTCGGTGCGCAGGCGCCGCCCCTGGGTGACGAACTTCTCCTCGGCGGCCACCACCGCCTTGATCATCGAGACGTCCCGGGGCGGGAGCTGGATCGACCGTTCGGCCTCGATACCCGCCAGCAGCTCGCGAACGCGCTCGAGCTCGGCGTCCACCTCGCCGCCGAAGAGCAGGGCGACGTTGATGATCCAGAGGCCGAGGAGCAGGACGATGAACGATCCGACCACGCCGTAGGTCTCGTTGAAGGTCGAGAAGCGATCGACGTAGAAGTTGAAGCCCAAGACGGCCGAGACCATGCCGGCGATCGCCAGGACCGAGCCCGGTGTGACCCAGCGGAAGCGGCCCTGCTTGACGTTCGGGGTGAGGTGGTAGAGCGCGGTGGTGTAGATCACGGCGGTCAGCAGCAGCACCGGCCAGCGGGCGGCGTCCCACTGTTCCAGCAGGGTCCGCGGGCTGCCGCCCGTGGCGCCGGGCGTCGGGAACGCGCTCGGCCGGGGCGTCCCGGGCGTGCCGCCTGAGCGGGGCGTGACGCCGTTGAGCATCAGGATCAGCTTGTTCGACGTCACCATCGCCAGCAGCGTCACGCCCCCGATGGCCAGGGTGCCGGCGGTCAGCATCAGGTTGTAGGGGATGATTTTCCAGATTGGACGCCCCTCGGCGACGTCGAAGACGCGGTTCATGGCGCGTCCGAATGCGCTGACGTAGCCGTTGGCGCCCCAGAGGGCCAGCAGCAGCGACACCACCAGTACCCAGCCCGCGTGCTGCGCCTGCGTCAGACGCGTGATCGGGTCGCGCAGGAGTTCGACGACGTCGGCGCTGAGGTACTTGGTCGCCATCTCCAACAGCCAGCGGGCCGTGGCCTGCTGTTCGCCGACCAGGCTGAGCAGCGTCAGCAGGGCCAGCAGCGCCGGGAAGATCGACAAGACGGCGCAGTAGGTGAGGTTGCCGGCGGCGTCCAGATGGAGGTCGACGACGAAGTTGTGCAGCGCGCGCCGGAAGGCGTACCGCCACGCCGAGGCCGGCAGCGCCGCAGCGGCGGCTTGCGCGGGTCCGTGGGGGACGGCGCCGTGACCTGCTTGGTGAGGGTCTCGACCTGCTCGGGCTCCATCCGTCCTCCTTGGCCGGCAGGCTAGTGCGCGCTGCCGCCGGTCGCGTCCGGTGTGGACGCCCGCGTCCCGCTCAGCGCCTCGCGCAGGTAGACGGCCGAGCCGATCCAGACCAGGACCAAGCCCAGCCAGTAGGTGGGCGTGACGTGCTGGCCGACGACGAGGACGCCGATCATGAACTGGATGGTCGGCGCCAGGTACTGCAGGATCCCGACCACGCCCAGCGGCAGCCGGGGGGCGGCGATGGCGAAGAGCCACAGCGGAATCGCGGTGATGGGTCCGGTCAGCATCAGCAGCGCGTCGGCCGGGACGGACGTCCCGAACTGGCCGGTGCCCGTGGCCGCCAGGACGATCAGGAAGGCCGCGCAGGGCACGACCAGCAGGCCCGATTCGACCAGGAGCCCCTGCAACGCGGGCAGGTGCGCCTTCTTCTTGGCGACGCCGTACAGCCCGAACGAGAGGGCGAGCGTCAGCGAGACCCACAGGGTCTCGAAGCTGCCCCAGGCGATGACGACGACCCCAGCGACCGCGAGCAGTCCGCCTAGGCGACCGCCGCGTCCGAGCCGTTCGCCGAAGAACAGGACGCCGAACAGCACGTTGGCGAGTGGGTTGATGAAGTAGCCCAGGGACGCCTCGACGACGTGCCCCGAGTTGACGGCGAAGATGTAGGTGACCCAGTTCAGCGCGATCAGCAGGGTGGCGGCCAGCAGTCGGGGGAAGTTGGCCCGGGTGAAGACGCCAGCCACCCACCGCCACGACTGGCGCAACACCAGCAGCACCAGGAGGACCGACACGAACGACCACACGATCCGGTGCGCCAGGATCTCGAACGCCCCGGCCGGCTTCAGCAGCGGCCAGTAGAGGGGAAACAGGCCCCACAGGAAGTAGGCGGTGACACCGGCGAGCAGTCCGGTTCGCTGGGCGTCGGAGGAGCGGGTCACGAAGAACTACTCAATCACCAACCGTTGACGGCGCCCAATCCCGTCCGGACGCAGGCGACGGGTGTGCACTGTCTCGTAGGCGGGGCACCCAGAAGATTCGCAGTCTCCAGCGGCCAGGCGCTGTGGACCGCACCACACCGACGTGAAGGCCGCCCGGAATCGGGAGCTGGATCGTGGTGGATGAGCTCCCGACTACGGTGTCGAAGTCACCACCATCGGTGAACCCGGTGGGCGCGGTGCGGAGTGATCCACAGGTTTGAAACCCGCCGCCCCTATTGTTGGCGTGCATCAGACAGTGTCGTTGACCCCGGACATTCGGGCGCTCCTGACTACCGCCGCGACAACATCCACGCATCCTCGCTGCTGACGACCTTGCGCTAGGGCGGCTACGACGTGCGGAGTGATCCCTGTTCCGTGGCCCACCACGTGGGCTCGGCCTTGAGGGTGCGGGGGTGGGCCGAGGGTCCGGCGGTTTGCCTCAGTTGCCGGTCTCGCTCGTCCCTCCGCGGATCGTGGTGGAATCTCCACCGACTACGGTGGCGCACCCACCGCCATCTCCGCAGAGCCCGGACAGCGCAATAGGGTGAGCCACGTGCTGCTCTGCGATCGCGACATCTTGGCCCGGGTGGACGCCGGCGACATCGGCCTGGACCCGTTCGACCCCGTGTTGGTCCAGCCCTCCAGCGTGGACGTCCGCCTGGACCGCTACTTCCGCCTCTTCGACAACCACCGGTACCCGGCGATCGATCCGGCCGAGGAGCAGCCGGAGCTGACCAGGCTCGTCGAGGTGGACGCCGCCGAGGCGTTCGTCCTGCACCCGGGTGAGTTCGTGCTGGCCTCGACGCTGGAGGTCGTGACGCTGGCGTCCGATCTGGCAGCCCGGGTGGAGGGTAAGAGTTCGCTCGGACGCCTCGGCCTGCTCACCCACGCGACCGCCGGCTTCGTGGACCCGGGGTTCTCGGGGCACGTGACGCTGGAGCTGTCCAACGTGGCGACCCTGCCGATCAAGCTGTGGCCCGGCATGAAGATCGGGCAGCTGTGCTTTTTCCAGTTGAGCTCGGCGGCGGAGCATCCCTACGGGATTGGCGTCCGGGGCTCGCACTACCAAGGGCAGCGCGGGCCTACGGCGTCCCGAAGCTGGGAGAACTTCACCGTCAGCGGGCTCTGAGCGACGCCTGGGCCGCGCGGGTCGCGTCCGAGGCGGCGCCGGTCATGAAGGTATCGAGGTGCAGTTGGAACACCTGGTTGGGCAACCTTTCGGCGCCGCCGGTGATCTCCAACATCACCCAGCCGTGCACCGCGGCCCACATCGAACGGGCCAGGAGCCGGGCGTCCGAGGGGCGCAACGTGCCGGCTTCGATGAGATGCGAGACGGCGTTCAGCAGGGGCTCGAACGACTGGAAGGCGATGTCCGGCGGGGGCGCCTCGGGGGGGCAGCCGAACATCACCAGGTAGAGCGAGGAGTGGTCTAGGGCCCAGCGGCGATAGGCCATGCCCAGGCGCTGCAGGCACTCCAACGAGTCGCCGGCGCCGAGGGCCTCGCGCTGCGCTGCGCTGAAGCTGTCATGAGCCTCGCGGACGATGGCCTCGATCAGCTCCGCCTTGCCGCCGAAGATCGTGTAGATGGCGCTCGTCGACGTGCCCTGGGATTGCGCCAATTCGCGCAGCGACAAGGCGTTCGGGCCGTGGTGGGCCAGACGGTCGGCGGCCGCCGAGACCAGTCGCTGTCTCAGGTCGGAGGGGTAACTCTTCGGACGCGCCACGGGTAGCCGGTAGCCCCTACAGCGCGGTGAGATTGGGACTGTGACTAGGAGTTTCGTCCTTGCTCAGGTGTTTCATCGCCTCTCGCCTACTCAGCGGCGACAGCCCCGAGGAGTGCGAGAAGACGAATGAGCGCACCCAGTCGGCGTCCGTATACGCGTACTGGCGCAGCGCCCACCCGATGCCCTTGCGGATGAAGAACTCGCGTCCGAACGTGCTGTCGGTCAGGTTGAGCAGGACGACGTCCCGCAGCAGCGCGGTGTCGGTGGCCGCTTTGGACCCCAGCTGGCACACGATGGCCGCGCGGCGCAGCCATAGGTCGTCCTCGTCGGCCCACGATCGCATCCGCGCGCCCTCGGTGACGGGATGGGTCCGCAGGATTCCTCCGATGAGGTGCGGTGCGACCCAGTCGACGAGATCCCACCAGGCGCCGGTCACGACGAGGTGGCGGTACAGGCCCATCGCGTCCGGGGTCTGGTGGGCGCGGTAGAGGCGGTGGCCGGCCAGCTCGAGCGCCGCGTAGCGCTCTTCCCTCTGGGACGCCTCGTCCCAGAGTCGCCGGACGGCTGCCTCCCAGGCCAGTGCGGACGCGAGCGGGTGGGCCTTGATGATCGGCCGGACGATCCGGCGCATGTCGGGGTTCGACACGCCGTAGAAGGGCAGCGCCGACTTCATGTAGCGCTGCATCGCCGGTGCGCGCTCGGGGTCGGCGGCTGCCGCGAGCGCAACGCGGAGCTGCTGGACGAGGTCGGGCATGACCCCAGTCTGGCGGCTCAGCGGCCGCCGAGGTACTCCTCAAGGGCCAGCGTTGAGTTCGGCCCGAACGCGGCTGCGGCGTCCGGCCCGATGTCACGGCCGACCAGGGTACGCGATGGGCCGGTGGGTACTGGACGCAGGCCGCTTGAGGAGGCAGACCATCTCAGCCTCGGTCGATCGGGCTCGCGACCGACTCCGTACCAGCGACGGTGATCAGGCGCTCACGTAGTCCAGGCCGATGTCGAGCACGCGGGCGCTGTGGGTCAGCGCGCCGGACGAGATCAGGTCGACGCCCGCCTCGGCCAGCGGCACCGCGGTCTCGGCGGTGATGCGTCCGGACGCCTCGGTGATGAGGCGTCCGTCGACGATCGCCACCGCCTCGCGCAGCAGCTCGGGGCCCATGTTGTCGAGCAGGACGGCGTCCACCTTGAGCGTCAGCAGCTCGCGGAGCTGGTCGAGCGAGTCGACCTCGACCTCGATCTTCACTAGGTGGCCGCAGTTGGCCCGCGCCGCCTCGACCGCCTGCCGGACGCCGCCGGCCACGGCGATGTGGTTGTCCTTGATGAGCACCGCGTCGTCCAGGCCAAAGCGGTGGTTGGCGCCGCCACCGCAGCGGACGGCGTACTTCTGCAGCGCCCGCAGCCCCGGCACGGTCTTGCGGGTGTCGGCGATCTTGGCACCTGTGTGCGCGATGGCGTCCGCAATCTTCGCGGTGCCGGTGGCGACGCCGGACAGCTGGCCCAGGAAGTTCAGGGCAACGCGCTCGCCCGTGAGGAGTCCGCGCGCCGGACCGGACGCCGTGGCGATGATGCTGCCCGGCTCGACGCGCGAGCCGTCGGAAAGGTGCACGGTGACTTCGATGCGCGGGTCCACCAGCTGCCAGGCCAGGATCGCGCAGCGGATGCCCGCCGTGACGCCGTGCTCGCGCGAGGCGATCTGGACCGTCGCGTGGGCGTCCGCCGGAATGAGGGAATCGGTCGTGACGTCCCCGGCGCGGCCGAGGTCCTCGATGAGGGCGGCCCGGACGGCAGGCTCGATGACGAAGTCGGGCAGTTCGCGCAGCATGGTGTGGCTCCTAGCGGGGGTCGTCGAGGACGTCGGCGAGGTCGATGAGCGTGTGCTCGGCGTGGGGGTCGAGCTGGGCGTAGTCGGTGCGCGTGTGGCCGCCTCGCGACTCGCGCCGGGTCAGCGCTGACGACGCCAGCATGTACCCCACGAGACCCTCGTCGGTGTCGACGTGGTCGCGTAGTTCACGCAGAGCGGCCTTCAGCCCGGCCTCGTCGCGCAGGACGCCGCAGTAGCGGCTCATGACCGCGCGGACGGCGTCCACGTCGGCCTTGGGGGTCTGCGTGCGGGCGGGTCCGATGTTGACGGTGTGGGTGATGACCGGCATCGGGTGCGGGTGCTGGGGGTGGCCCTTGGCGAGATCCGCGGCGACCCAGCGAGCACAGACGATCGCCTCCAGCAGCGAGTTGGACGCCAGCCGGTTGGCCCCGTGCAGGCCCGTCGAGCTCACCTCGCCGACGGCGTACAGGCCCCGGACGGTGGAGCGTCCGGCCTCGTCAACCAGCACTCCACCCATGTGGTAGTGGGCGGCCGGACGCACCTTGAGCAGGTCGACGGCCGGGTTCAGGCCTGCATCGCTCAGGATCTTGCTGATGCCCGGGAAGCGCGCGGCGAAGCCCGGACCTGGGTGCGTGCGGGCGTCCAGGTAGACGGTGTGGCCGGCCTGCAGGGCGGCCCACTCGGCGCGAGAGACGACGTCGCGGGCGCTCAGCGGGTTCTCGATGACCCGGTCGCCGTTCTCGTCGATCAGGATGGCTCCCTCGCCGCGGACCGCCTCGCTGACCAGCGGCATCGGGTCCAGTCCGACGTCCAGTCCGGTCGGGTGGAACTGCACCATTTCGACGTCGCGTAGCACGGCTCCGACGCGCGCAGCCAGCGCCAGGCCGCCGCCCCGGGAGCTCAGGGGGTTGGTGGTGTGTTGGAACAGGCTGCCGATGCCGCCCGTGGCCAGCACGACGCGATCGGTCTGGACGACCACGGTCCGTCCGCCGGTGCGGTTGCGGCCCGGACCCGAGGCGTCCATGAGGGTGTCGAAAGACGACTCACCGCCCAACTCGACCCGGAGGCCGACGACGGCGCCGTTCTCGGTCAGGATCTCCGAGCCCCACGCGTTGTCCCAGAGCTGGATGCTCGGCAGGGTCCGGGCCTTCTCGACGCACGAGCGCAGCAGCTCGGCGCCCGTCATGTCGCCCTGGGCGTGGACGATCCGGCGGCGGCAGTGGGCGCCCTCGAGCCCCAGGATGTAGCTGCCGTCCGGGTTGCGGTCGAAGCGCGTGCCGATCTCGGCCATCCGCTCGATGGCGTCCGGGGCGGCCTGGGTGATGC
>Ga0208564_1001289_pt1 | contig 21192 bp, 24 predicted proteins | sample AD_UKC073_MetaG_FD_184439 | JGI IMG/M metagenome (GOLD analysis project Ga0208564, IMG submission 184439) | Active sludge microbial communities of municipal wastewater-treating anaerobic digesters from USA - AD_UKC073_MetaG (SPAdes) (version 2) | ecosystem: Engineered > Bioreactor > Anaerobic >... | reverse complement strand
CACCCACAGGCGCCGGCCGTCGGCCGTGGTGTGCACCGCCTCTTCCAGCACCTCGATGCCGCCGAAGGAATGGTCCACGAAGGCCCGGGCGAATTCATCATGGTTGCCCGGCACGAACACCACCCGGCAGCCTTTGCGCACGCGGCGCAGCAGCTTCTGGACGACGTCGTTGTGGGCCTGGGGCCAGTACCATTTGCGGCGCAGTTGCCAGCCGTCGATGATGTCGCCGACCAGGTAGAGGTTGTCGCTGGAGTGGTGCTTCAGGAAGCTTTGCAGCGCGGCGGCCTGGCAGCCCGGGGTGCCCAGGTGCAGGTCGGAAATGAAGATGCTGCGATAACGGTGGGCCTGCAGGCTCCCATCGTCGCCCTCCTCCGGGATATCCATGCCTGCCCAATGGCGGGCCATGGCGGCGCCGCCAGCCGAGAGGTCAACCGCCGCCCGCACTGTCAGGCCCCCAGAAAGTGCTTGCGGTAGCGCGCCGGTAGTTCGGCGATGCGCATCATCATGGGCAGGTCGGCAGAGTTGAAATCCGGGTCCCAGGCGGGGGCGCCGAGTATCTTGGCGCCCAGGCGCAGGTAACCCTTGATCAGCGCCGGCGGCTCCACCGGGGCCAGCGAGGGCGCACGGTCCACCGGCAGGGGCAGGCGGGGCAACACATGGTGCTCGATGGGTGCCAGGTGGGTCTGCCGGAGCTGGTGCCAGATGCTCACCGCCGCGTCGCTGCTCATCACGCCGTTGTGCACCATGGGGATGCTGGCGCAGCCGATCATGGTGTCGAGCTGGTTGCGCACCATGAAGTCGCCCAGCGCGCTCCACAGCGCCATGATCACGCCGCCGTGCCGGTGGTCGGCATGCACGCAACTGCGGCCCAGTTCCACCATGCGCGAGCGCAGGTGGCGCAGGCGGGTCAGGTCGAATTCGGTGTCGCTGTAGGTGCTGCCCACGCGCTTGGCCTGTGCCGGGGTCAGTACGCGGTAGGTGCCGATGACCTCCTGGGTGGCCAGGTCGCGCACCAGCAGGTGTTCGCAGAAGTCGTCGAACAGGTCGATGTCGTGTCCTGGCTCGCGGCATGGCAGGTTGGCGCCCATCTCGCCGGCGAAGATGGCATAGCGCAGGCGCTGCGCTTCGCGTACCTCGTCCTGGTGCCGGGCCCAGGCCACCGCAATGCCGGCTGCTGGCCTTACCTCCGCCGGCACAGGCACCACCACGCCCTGGGGCAGCCGGGTGGGCACGATGCCGGAGGTCAGGATGGGCATGGGGGGGCGGGTCAGTTCGGTCATGGAAGCTCCTGGGCACACGGGTTGCCAGGCAGTTTCGGCGCCTGCGATGACGACCCCATGTCAGAACTGCGTCGATTCGGTGACACCCACCTGCGGCTCCCGCGAAAATGGCTCTGAACACCCGAAAGGGCCCAACATCTTTGAACCAATGAAAACCAGAGGCACAACAGCAACAACACACAGTGAAAAATGCATGTTTTCGCTTGGAAAGTGTTTTTTTCTCCAGTAGCATGCGCAGAGCCAGCCGAGACGCAATTTTTGCTGGTGATATGTCAACTTCCAAAACAAGGAAATCAATCATGGCAACTGCAAAAAAAGCGCCCGCGAAAAAGGCGCCTGCAAAGAAGGCCGCAGCACCAGCAGTGAAGGCTGCTCCCACAAAGAAAGCTGCTGCTCCCGCACCGGCCAAGAAGGTAGCCGCCAAGGCTGCCCCCGCCAAGAAGGCTGCAGCACCTGCCAAGGCAGCTCCCGCCAAGAAGGCCCCCGCAGCCAAGAAGGCGCCCGCCAAGAAGCGCACCCCCAACGCCGCCTTCATGAAGGCCCTCACCCCCAGCGCCGCCCTGGCCGCCGTGGTGGGCTCGGCTCCCCTGCCGCGCACCGAGGTGATCAGCAAGCTGTGGGTCTACATCAAGAAACACGGCCTGCAGGACAACGTCAACAAGCGCCTGATCAACGCCGACGCCAAGCTGAAGGAAGTCTTCGGCAAGGTGCAGGTCACGATGTTCGAGCTGGCCGGTCTGGTGGGCAAGCACCTCAAGTAAGACACAGCTTCGTTTTCCCCAAAAGCCGGCGCATGCCGGCTTTTTTCATGGCCGCGCGGCGATGGAGCTCCCTTGGGAGACACATCATGGCATTTTTGTTGCACCTGCACAACAAAAAATGCATACGCCAATGAGAGAGACTCGCATTCGCGTTACACTTGCCGAGGCTTCACCCCCGGCCAGCCACGCTCCATTCCCAGGAGGTGTGCCATGCATTTTGGCGCACAGATCTTTAGCCAGCCTTTTCTTGCAACCTGCACGTACCGCAAGGTACGGCATGCCCATTTCGGAGGCCACCTTGGCTAAATCCACTCGTTCATCCGGCAAAAAAGCGCCCTCGCCCGCGCGCGCCCCCACCGCCATGGCCAGCGGTTCCGCAGCCCGCCATGCTGCTCTGCCCCTCAGCACCCTGATGCTGGCCGCATCGGTAAGCAGCTGGGCCCAGACGCCCGCACAGCCCCAGGAAAAGACCCTGGGCACCGTGACCATCAAGGAAGCCGCCGAAGCACCCCAGGGCAAGGACGCACTGCAGACGCGCCAGACCACTATCGGCAAGGGTACGCAGGACATCCGCGACATTCCCCAGTCGATCAACGTGGTGACCGAAAAACTGATTGACGACCGCAAGGTGGATACCCTGAACGAAGCGTTGCGCATGACCGCCGGCGTGACCTTCTCGGCCGCGGAAAACGGCACGATGCAGGACACCTTCATCCGCGGCTTCTCCGTGGCCCAGGTGGGCGACCTGCTGATCGACGGCATGAAAGACCCCTCGCTGTACGAACGCGAAACCTTCAACCTCGACCGCATCGAAGTGATGCGCGGTTCGGCCTCCATGATTTTCGGCCGGGGCTCCACCGGCGGCGTGGTGAACCAGGTCAACAAGAAGCCCATGCTGATCGACCAGCACGATGTGGACTTCACGGTGGGCTCGCGCGGCTACCTGCGCGCCACCGGTGACTTCAACCTGCGCACCGGCGAAGATGCTGCCCTGCGCCTGAACGTGATGTCCACCCAGGCCCGCAACAACGGCGCATCGGTGGACCGGCACGGCCTGGCTCCGTCCTACAGCTTCGGCATCGGCACGCAGAACGAATTCACGGTGGGCCTGTACTACCTGGACTACGACAACACGCCGCGCAACGGCCTGCCCTATGCCACGATCGGCTCGATCATCCGCCCGCAGGACTTCTACGGCACCGCATCCGACTTCTCGCGCGGCGAAGCCAAATATGGCTACCTGCAGCACACCCACCGCTTCGACGACGGCGGCGAACTGCGCAGCCAGTTCCGCGCCGGCAACTTCAAGCGCTCGCTGTGGGGCACCCAGACCCGCATCACCGGCACGGCCTCCAGCATCACCGGCTCCACGGTCGTCACCCGTTCGGGCCTGACCCCGCGCAAGGACGCCTATGACGGCGCCTACCTGCAAAGCGACTACAGTAACAAGTTCAACTGGTTCGGCGTGAAGCATGAGCTGCTGACCGGCATCGACGCGGCCCACGAAAAGGCAGACCGCTTCACCCAGTCGGTGGCGGGCGGCAACAAGGGCACCACCACGGTGGGCAACCCGAACGACGGTTTCCGTCCTGTCGAGCCGGTCTTCGGCTCGGCCGCCACCGGTGGCTACGAGTCCAACTCCATCGGCGCCTATGTGCAGGACCTGGTGCAGGTGGCCCCGCACTGGAAGCTGCTCGGCGGCCTGCGCGTGGACTCCATCAGCGGCGACTTCCGCTCCACCACCACCCAGGGGGGCGTCAACACCTACAGCAAGGCATGGATGTCCGACACGGTGGGTAGCTACCGCGCCGGTGTGCTGTACCAGCCGACGCCCACCAGTTCATTCCATCTGTCGTATGGCACCTCGTTCAACACGTCCGCCGACACCTACCAGTATGTGACGCAGCAGACAGCCAACACGCCGCCCGAGAAGAGCCGCAACCTGGAACTGGGTGCCAAGATCGACTGGCTGGAAGGCAAGCTGTCCACCCGCGCCGCCATCTTCCGCACCGAGAAATTCAACGAGCGCACTACCGACGCCGACTACGCCGGCGACGCCTACCTGCTCTCCGGCAAGCGCCACAGCGCCGGCCTGGAACTCGAAGTGGTCGGCCGCCCGACGCCGAACCTGGAGGTGTACCTGTCGTATGCCTTCATCCCCACCACCCGCATCGACCGCGCTGGCAGCACGGCACAAAACTCGGTGGGCCAGAAGTTCGGCCTGGTGCCCAAACACAGCGGCAGCGCATGGGTGACCTACAACGTCACGCCCCAGCTGCGCCTGGGCGCCGGCCTGACCGGCTCGTCGGAAAACTACTCGATCAGCGGCACCAGCCCGGTGCGTGGCGCACGCGCCCCTGGCTACGTCGTCGCCGACCTGCTGGCCGAGTACCGCTTCACGCCCGAAACCTACCTGCAGTTCAACGTGAGCAATGTGAACAACACCTTGTACGCAGCCGAGCTGTACCGTGGCTTCTATGTGGCAGGTGCGCCCCGCACCTACAAGCTGACCATCGGCACCCGCTTCTGAACCTGAACTTGGATTCACCTCCGACCACCATGCTGCTCCAGATTCCCAAGGTACTGACCTCCGACGAGATCCGGCAAGCCCAGGCCATCCTGGCCCGGGCGCCCTGGGCGGATGGGCGCGTGACGGCGGGCGTGCAATCCGCCCAGGTGAAGAACAACCAGCAATTGCCGGAAGACTGCGAGGAAGTCCGCGCGCTCCAGCAATTGCTGCTGGCCGGCCTGGACCGCCAGCAGAGCTTTTTCTCGGCAGCCTTGCCGAAGCACATTTCGCCCCCCATGTTCAACCGCTATGGCGGGGCCACCAACACCTTCGGTAACCATGTGGACAGCGCCGTGCGCTACCTGCCCCGCGGGGCTGGCCGCGTGCGGACCGATATCTCCTGCACCCTCTTCCTTGCCGAACCGGACGACTACGAAGGCGGCGAGCTGGTGGTGGAAGACACCTTTGGCACCCAGCGCGTCAAGCTGCCTGCCGGCGACATGGTGATGTACCCCGGCACCAGCGTGCACCGGGTCGAGCCGGTCACCCGCGGTTTCCGGGTGGCCAGTTTCTTCTGGATCCAGAGCATGGTCCGCACCGACGAACAGCGCCGTCTGCTGTTCGACATGGACAACCACCTGATCGACCTGCGCATCCGCATGGGCGAGACCGACCCGAACGTCATCGGCCTGACCAGCACCTACCACAACCTGCTGCGGATGTGGCTGGATGTGTAGAGAACATCCCCCCAGGCCGCTGGTGGTCGCTTGCTTGGCCTGCTCCGCGGCCTTTAGAACGTTGAGGGCGTGCTTGAAGTGAAGCACGTGCCTGCTCTCGACACCCTTCCTCCCGGCGTGGTCACGCTGGAAGACCATGCGCGCCATGCACAGACCCACCTGGATGACAACGCGTGGGCTTACTTCAGCGGCGGCGCCGGGGATGAAATCACCCTGCGCGCCAACCGGGCGGCCTGGGACCGGATCTCGCTGAACCCCCGCGTGCTGCGCGCCATGGCCGGTGGCAGCACCCGTGTGGAACTGCTGGGCCACACGCTGGCGCACCCCATCCTGCTGGCCCCCGTGGCCTTCCAGCGCATGGCGCATCCGGATGGTGAGCTGGCCATGGCCTATGCCGCCGCAGCCCAGTCCGCCGGGATCGTCCTGAGCACGCAGGCCAGCCTGCCGATGGAAACCGTGGCCCAGGCCGCGCGCAGCAACCCGCAACGCGGGCCGCTGTGGTTCCAGCTGTACATCCAGCAGGATCGGGGGTTTACCCATGCACTGGTGCAGCGCGCCGAAGCCGCCGGGTTCGAAGCCCTGGTGCTGACAGTGGACGCCCCCACCAGCGGAGCACGCGACCGTGAGCGCCGGGTGGGCTTCCAGCTGCCGGCGGGTGTCTCTTCCGTGAACCTGGCGGGTTTGGCCACGCCCGCCCCGGTGGGGCTGCGCCCGGACCAGAGCGCGCTGTTCGACGGCCTGCTGGCCCACACCCCCACCTGGGCCGACGTCGAGTGGCTGCAGTCCATCACCCGCCTGCCTGTGCTGCTCAAGGGCATCCTGCACCCTGGCGACGCACGCCTGGCGCAGCAACTGGGCATTGCAGGTCTGGTGGTATCCAACCACGGCGGCCGCACCCTGGATACAGCTCCCGCCACAGCCACCGTACTGCCCCGCATCGCACAAGCCGTGCCCGGCATGCCCCTGCTGGTGGATGGCGGCATCCGGCGCGGCACTGATGTGCTCAAAGCCATGGCGCTGGGCGCCTCGGCGGTGCTGGTCGGGCGGCCCTACATCTACGGCCTGGCCAATGCCGGCGCGATGGGTGTGGCCCATGTGCTGCGCCTGCTGCGGGACGAACTGGAGATCGCCATGGCGCTCACCGGCTGCGCCCGATTGCAGGACGCATCACCCGCGCTGCTGGGCGACTCCCTCTGACTGCCGTGCCCCGTGGATGCGGATACGGTTGCCGCATTTATCCCTACACCTCGATAGCCATTGCAAATGCGATGGATTCGTATTTATAATCGTAACACCTTCAACAGCCAGCCGCTTTTAGCCTGCCGCCATGATTGTTTGTGTCTGCAACCGGGTCTCTGATCGTGACATTGCGCGCCATGCACGTGCTGGCATGGGCTTTGACGATATCCAGTTCGAGTTGGGTGTCGCCACGCAATGCGGCCGGTGTGAAGGTTGTGCCCGTGAGGTGATCGCCCAGTGCAGTGTGCTGCACCCCGTCGCAGCGCTCCACAACGACATCGAGACCAAGGTTGTTCAGCTTGCCAGCTCCATCACGGAAAGCGCAGCATGGAACTCATCGCAACATTTGGCGGCAGCCTGATCCTGGTGGTTGGCTCGACCTGGTGGATATTTCGTAAATAAAGCCGCACCCCCTGTTTCGTCCACTACGCCTGCTACAACGTAGGCGTTATTTATGAGAGACACCGGGATGTGCCCAACCCTGATCTATGACGACCTCTTCTTCCCGCTTTGCCTCCGGCCCTGGCATCAGCCGTAACGCCGCCATCGCCGGTGGTGTGGTACTGCTGCATGTGGCCGTACTCTGGGCCATACAGTCCGGCCTGCTGCGCCGCGCCGTGGAAGTGATCGTGCCCGTCGAGATCCTCACCGAGATCATCGAGCCACCCACCCCCAAGGTGGAACCACCACCACCCGCCCCGAAGCCGGCCCCGGTGAAACGCACTACACCCAAGGCCCCCACACCGCCGCCGGCCCCCCGGCCCATGGCGATAGCAGACCCCACGCCAGCGCCCAATGCCCCCACGGGGGTGCTGACGCCCCAGCCACCGGCACCGCCTATCGACGCTCCCGTGGCCCAGACACCGGCGCCCCCCGCGCCGCCGGCAGCCCCACCGGCGCCGCCCAGCATCGTGCTGCCCTCCAATGACGCGGACTACCTGCAGAACCCCAAGCCTGCCTATCCGCTGATGAGCAAGCGCCTGGGCGAGCAGGGCAAGGTGATCGTGCGGGTGTATATCGGTGCGGACGGCATCCCGCAGCGCGCCGAAATCGGCAAGTCCAGCGGCTATGACCGCCTGGACCAGGCCGCCCTCTCCAGCGTGATGCGCTGGAAATTCATACCAGGCAAACGCAATGGCGTTGCAGAGGCAATGTGGAACAACGTGCCTTTCAACTGGGTTCTGGAATAGTTCGTTTTGAATAGTTCTGTTTTTTGGGAGTAAGTATGGATTCGCAATTCGGTCTGGCCAGTGTCTGGACGCAGGGTGACATGGTCACCAAGGGTGTGGCCATCGTGCTGCTGGCCATGTCGCTGGCATCGTGGATGGTGATCATCCTCAAGGCGCTGGACATCATCAAATACAAGAAACACGCCAGGCAGGCCGAAGACTTCTGGCACAGCGAGGACTTTGCCGCCGGTGTGGCCAAGCTGGGCAACGACCCCACCAACCCCTTCCGCCACCTGGCCCTCGAAGGCCGCGAAGCCACGGCCCACCACCGCAACACCAAGGTGCACCTGCATGACAGCCTGGACGTGAGCGACTGGGTCACCCGCAGCCTGCGCAACACCATCGATGAATTCACCGCCCGCCTGCAATCGGGCCTGGCGATCCTGGCGTCCGTGGGTTCCACCGCGCCGTTCATCGGGCTGTTCGGCACCGTCTGGGGCATCTACCACGCGCTGGTAGCCATCGGCACCTCCGGCCAGTCCACCATCGACAAGGTGGCCGGCCCCATCGGCGAGGCCCTGATCATGACGGCGCTGGGTCTGGCCGTGGCCATCCCTGCGGTGCTGGGCTACAACACCCTGGTGCGTGGCAACAAGTCCATCCTGATCAAGCTCAACAGCTTCGCCCACGACCTGCATGCCTACTTCGTGACCGGCGCACGCGTCCACACGGGCGGCCAGGCCAACGTGGTGCCCATGAAGAAGGGCAGCTGAAATGGCCTTCGGTACCCAGGACGAATCCGATGAGGTCATGAACGAGATCAACATGACGCCCCTGGTGGACGTCATGCTGGTCTTGCTGATCATCTTCATCATCACCGTGCCGGTGATGAAACACGCCGTCAACATCGACCTGCCCCGGGCCACCAACCAGCCCGAGGACACCAAGCCGCAGACCATCCGGCTCAGCGTGGCATCCGATGGCAGCTACTACTGGAACGAGAACAAGATCGACGACGAATCCATGCTGGCTCGCATGAAGGAAGAAGGCGCCAAGGATCCGCAGCCCGAGCTGCATATCCGCGGTGACCGCGACGTGCGTTACGAGCGTGTGGCCCAGGCCATGGCGGCCGCCCAGCAGGCCGGGGTGCGCAAGATCGGTTTTGTCACCGACCCCAAGCCCTGACCCGGCACCTGGTAGCCCGGCACAGCTTGACCACCGTTTTTTCAGACATTGCCTCGATTTCTCTGGACTTTTTGTTGAGAATAGTTATCATTAACAAAAATCCAGACAGACAGGAAATTCACCATGCACGCAACACTCGCCGCTCATAGCCTGTTCAGCTCCGTTGCCCCACGCCAGGAGCGGTCTGCCAAAGAGCCGTCACTTCCTGCCGTGAACAGCATGGACTTGATGAAGGGCCAGAAGACCATCGAGATCATGCACAACGGCGCGGTGTACCGCCTGCAGGCCACCAAGCTGGGCAAGCTGATCCTGACCAAATAATCCGGTTTCATCGTGGGGCGACTCCGGGACTGTTCCAGTCTCCAAGGGTCGTTTTAGCTAGCCAACGGGGTGACCCGACTAGCCAAGCTTTTTTTCACGAAGCCTCTCCAGCAAAAAAGCCGATCTGCTCCAGATCGGCTTTTTTTTGGGCAGAGCACAACGGGCCAGGTGGCCCGTCCGCCAGCCTGCGATTACAGGCCCAGGGCCGCGATGCCCGCCTTGGCGATCTGGGCGTCTTCGGTGGACTTCACGCCGCTCACGCCCACGGCGCCCAGGCAGAAACCGTCCTTCATGATCGGCACGCCGCCTTCGAGCATGCCCTGCACATCAGGCGCCGTCAGGAACGAGGTGCGGCCACCGTTGATGATGTCCTCATAGACCTTGCTCTCGCGGCGCCCCAGGGCCGCCGTGTGGGCCTTGGCCGGGCCGATGTGGGCCGAGATGGGGGGCGCACCGTCCAGGCGCTGCAGCCACAGCAGGTGGCCGCCCTCGTCCACGATGGCGATGGTCACGGCCCAGCCGTGAGCGATGGCCTCGGCCTCGGCAGCAGCGGCGATGGCCTTGACGTCGGCGAATTCAAGTACGGATTTGGTTTTCATGCTGGTAAAGGGGAAGTGGAAAGGGAGATGGAAACAAGCGGACGAGCATAACCCGTGCCTACAGGCGCACTCCACCACTGCCAGTCACAAGTACCCTTACGAATCCTCGGAAGTTTGGCCCGGATAACCCGCTTGCCCCCTAGAATTCCCGGACTTGCCCCCATCTGCGGGGCTACCAGTAAAGGAGTGACCCATGACCGACCAGGTATCCACCATCCAGACGGCCGATGGCTATGGCTACGCCGTCTCGCAAGAGCAGCGTAACCGCGTGATGCGCAACACCTACTGGCTGCTGGCGCTGAGCCTGCTGCCCACCGTGCTGGGCGCCTGGGTGGGCGTGGCCACCGGTATCACCCAGTCGCTGCGCGGCGGCATGGGCCTGATCGTATTCCTCGGCGGGGCCTTCGGCTTCATGTACGCCATTGAGAAGACCAAAAACTCCGCCGCCGGTGTGCCCGTGCTGCTGGCCTTCACCTTCTTCATGGGCCTGATGCTGTCGCGCATGATCGGCTCGGTGCTGGGCTTCAAGAATGGCACTGAGCTCATCATGCTGGCCTTTGCCGGCACCGCCGGTGTGTTCTTCACCATGGCCAGCCTGGCCACCGTCATCAAGCGCGACCTCTCCAGCATGGGCAAGTGGCTCATGGTGGGCGCCATCGTGTTGATGGTCGGCGGCATCATCAACGTGTTCGTGGGCTCCAGCACCGGCATGGTGGTGATCGCGATGCTGGCCATCGGCATCTTCAGCGCCTACATGCTCTACGACCTCAAGCGCATCGTGGACGGCGGCGAAACCAACTACATCAGCGCCACCCTGGCCCTGTACCTGGACATCTTCAACGTGTTCCAGAGCCTGCTGGCCCTGCTGGGCATCTTCGGCGGCGAACGCGACTGACCTTCTGAAGCCTCAAAACCCAAAGCCAGTCAGCTCTCGCTGACTGGCTTTTTTTACGGAGTGCAGCCGCCTGGGGGATGCTTCAAAGTTTCGCGATCGACACTTCGGTGGACTTCACCAGCGCCACCACGTCCGAGCCCACCACCAGGTTCAATTCGTCCACCGAACGGGTGGTGATGACGGACGTGACGATGCCCCAGGGCGTTTCCACATCCACTTCCGAAACAACATCCCCACGAATGATCTCGCGGACCTTGCCCTTGAACTGGTTACGCACATTGATTGCTTGGATGGACATACTTTTCTCTTTCAGGTTGATTGACGGTTTCGCTATAAATTAGGTAGCTACATGCGGAGGCAGAACCTCCTCATCAGGGGTATTTTTTTCACAACATCGTGCGCCCAGCCTGCGCCAGCGCAGTAGCAGCACACCCCTGCTCATATGGCCCAGCGCAGGCCATGCGCAGGTGGGCCGGGCCAGTGGGGCGTGCCGCTGGCCGGTGTGGCGTCGGCCGCGTCCGGCTTCTGCAGCACGCGGTCGAGGATGCGTTTCTCGATGGCGGCAAACGCCGGGTCGCCCTGCGAGCGGGGCCGGGCCAAGTCGATGCGCTGGTCCAGCGCGATCCGCCCGTCCTCGATCAGGATCACCCGGTCGGCCAGCGCCACTGCCTCCTGCACGTCGTGGGTGACCAGCAGCGCGGTGAAGCGGTGCTGCTGCCACAGTCCTTCGATCAGGCGGTGCATCTCGATGCGGGTCAGCGCGTCCAGCGCGCCCAGCGGCTCGTCCAGCAGCAGCAGGCGGGGCTGGTGCACCAGCGCACGGGCCAGGGCCACACGCTGGCGCTGGCCGCCCGACAGGCGCGCCGGCCATTCGCCCTCGCGCTCGGCCAGGCCCACCTGGGCCAATACCTCGCGGCCGCGCCCACGCTGCTCGCGGGGCAGGCCCAGCGCCACGTTGTCCAGCACCCGGCGCCAGGGCAGCAGGCGCGCCTCCTGGAACATGATACGGGTGTCGTCGTGCAGGCCGTTCACGGCCTTGCCATCGGTGCTCAGCGTACCCGCTGAGGCCGCCTCCAGGCCGGCCACCAGGCGCAGCAGCGTGCTCTTGCCGCAGCCGCTGCGGCCCACGATGGCGATGAACTCGCCGGGCTCGATCTTCAGGTGCGTATTGCGCAGCACATCGCGTGTGCCATAGCGCTTGGACAGACCGCGCGCTTCCAGCTTTACGCCGCGCGGAGAATCGGATGTGGTGGTGTCGCTCATGCTCATGCCGCCTTCTTTTGGTACCCGGGGTGCCAGCGCAACCACCATTGTTCGAGGCCACGTGCAAAAACGTCAGCCAGCTTGCCCAGCAGCGCATACAGCAGGATGCCCACCAGCACGATGTCGGTCTGCAGGAATTCGCGGGCGTTCATGGTCAGGTAGCCGATGCCCGACTGCGCCGAGATGGTCTCGGCCACGATCAGGATCACCCACATCAGGCCCAGCGAGAAACGCAGGCCCACCAGGATGCTGGAGAGCGCGCCGGGCAGGATGACCTCGCGGTAGAGCTGCCAGCGCGACAGGCCATAGGTGCGGCCCATCTCGATGAGCTGCGGGTCCACGTTGCGGATGCCGTGGAAGGTGTTGAGGTAGATCGGGAAGAACACCGACACCGCGATCAGGAACAGCTTGGCCGACTCGTCGATGCCGAACCACAGGATCACCAGCGGGATCAGCGCCAGCGCCGGGATGTTGCGCACCATCTGGATGCTGGAGTCCAGCAGTGTCTCGAAGAAGCGCACCGAGCCGGTCAGCAGCCCCAGCACCAGGCCCAGGCCACCACCGATGGCCAGCCCCGCCAGCGCCCGCCCGGCACTGACCTTGACGTGGGTCCACAGCTCGCCCGACAGGGTCAGCGTCCAGAAGGCCTTGACCACATCCACCGGCGCCGGCAGCACCCGGGTGGAGAGCCAGCCCAGGCTGGACGCCACCTGCCAGAACACGACCAGCGCCACCGGCACCAGCCAGGGCAGCAGCCGCGCGCCCACACTGCGGGCAAAGCCCCAAACTGCACCGGTCCCTGCCGTCGAAGGGTCCTCCGCCGTGGCGGGGATGGGGGTCACTTGCAATTCACGCACCTGGGTGTTCATACGAGGCTGGCCTGATGCGGGTCAGGCTCCAGAAATTCCAGCCGGTTGCCGGCGGGGTCGTTGACATAAAAGCGCAGGTAGCCGGGCAAGGGCTGGTGTTCTTCCAGCGCCACATCGGCCTGTAGCAGCTGGTGGCGCAGGCGCGGCAGGTTCTGCACCTCGAAGGCCAGCACCGCATGGGCGGCCGGGGCCTGCCAGGTGGTGGTGGGCACCAGGTCCACCCGCTGGCTGCCTGCCACGAAGTGCAGCGACTGGTCAGCGGGGTACTTCAATTCGGTCAGGCCCACCAGGCTGCCGTAGAAGCGCCGCACCTGGGCTTCTTCCCCCTGGGGAAAGGCCAGCTGTACGCGGTTGATGGAGTGGATACCCATGGCTCAGCTCTGCGCGACCTTCAGCTGCACCTGCGGCAGATGCTGGTTCGCCACGATCTCGCCGAACGGCCCGTTCAGCGTGGCGCCCGGCAGACGGCTGCGCAAGCGCGCCGGTAGCAGCGGGAACACCAGTTCGGCGAAGCGGTAGGCCTCTTCCAAGTGCGGGTAGCCCGAGAGCACGAAGGTGTCGATGCCCAAGGCCGCGTACTCCTCGATGCGCGCCGCCACCGTCTTCGGGTCACCCACCAGCGCGGTGCCGGCACCGCCGCGCACCAGGCCCACACCGGCCCACAGGTTGGGGCTGATCTCCAGGTCGGCCCGGCTACGGCTAAACGTCGACGGGCCGCCCCTAGACGTTTGCGCCCCCTCGGGGGGCAGCGAGGACACGCCAGTGCCGAGCGTGGGGGCTTTGTTTCTTGCCCCTGCGTGTAAGGCGGCCATGCGGCGCTGGCCCTCTGAATCCATCTTTGCCAGCGTCGCCTGCGCCCGCGCCACAGTGTCGTCGTCCAGGCGGCTGATCAGGTTGTCGGCGGCCTTCCAGGCTTCGTCCTCGGTCTCGCGCACGATCACATGCAGGCGGATGCCAAAGCGCACGGTGCGCCCGTGGCGTGCCGCACGTTCACGCACGTCGGCCAGCTTCTTGGCCACTTCGGCCGGGGGCTCGCCCCAGGTCAGGTAGGCGTCCACCTGCTCGGCGGCCAGGTCATGGGCGGCGTTGGACGAGCCCCCGAAATACACCGGCGGATAAGGCTGCTGCACCGGCGGGTAGAGCAGGCGTGCGCCCTTCACCCACAGGTGCTGGCCCTCGTAGTCCAGGCTTTCGCCGGTGTGGCTGCGGGTCAGTATCTCGCGCCAGACGCGGATGAATTCGCTGGACTGGGCATACCGTTCGGCATGCGGCAGGAAGACACCGTCGCCCTCCAGTTCGGCCTGGTCACCCCCGGTGACCAGGTTCACCAGCAGCCGCCCGCCGGAAAGGCGGTCGAAAGTGGCGGCCATCCGTGCGGCCAGCGCGGGCTCGTGCAAACCGGGACGCAGCGCCACCAGGAACTTGAGCCGGCGGGTCGCGCCGATCAGGCTGGAGGCGATCACCCAGGGGTCTTCGCAGGAGCGGCCGGTGGGGATCAGCACCCCTTCATAGCCCAGGCTGTCGGCAGCGCCGGCCACCTGGCGAAGGTAGTCGTGGTCCACCTGGCGGGCGCCCTCGCCGGTGCCCAGGTAGCGGCTGTCGCCGTGGGTGGGGAGAAACCAGAAAACTTGCATGTGTACTCTCGTCGTCAGAACAGATTCAGATGGCCATGCGCCAGGCCATGGTCCAGCCCAGGCCGGCAGGCCGGGCGGCCTGCGCCCCATGCCGGGCGGCACGCGCGGTGCGAGCCTGGGGAGGACGACGCGCGATGCAGGGCTGCAGGCCCCAGTGCGCAGCGGTCACCGTCAGCACCCGGGCGGCCGGTGGGGGCAGCAGGTCGTCAAGCAGGGTGTGGCGCATGGTGGTCTCTCTCAGGGTTGCGGCACGATCACGGCTTCACGCACCTGGATCGCTTTGGGGATCAGCTTGAGGGCGTAGAAGGTGTCAGCGATACGCTGCTGGTCGGCCACCACCTCGGGGGTCAGCGGCTTCACGTTGAAGGCGTAGCGGCGCAGAGCCAGCTCGACCACGTCCACCGGCAGGCCTTGCAGCGGCGCGATGATCTCGGCGGCCTGGCGCAGGTTCTTCTTGAGCCAGATGCCCTGCGTCACCGAGTCGTCGAACAGCGCCTGGATGACCTTGGGGTTCTTGCGCACGAAGCCGCGTTCACCCAGGTAGTACTGGTAGTTGTTGACCACGCCGGTGCCATCGGCCAGCACACGGGCGCCGGCGCTCTTCTCGGCAGCGGCCTGGAACGGGTCCCAGATCACCCAGGCGTCCACGTTCTTGCTTTCGAAAGCGGCACGGGCGTCGGCCGGGGCCAGGTAGACCGGCTGCACGTCGGTGATCTTCAGGCCGTGCTGCTCCAGCACGCGGACCAGCAGGTAGTGCACATTGCTGCCCTTGTTCAGGGCGATCTTCTTGCCCTTCAGGTCCGCCACGGTCTTGATGGGCGAGTCCTTGGTGACCAGGATGGCCTCGGCCTGTGGTGCGGCCGGGTCGTGCCCGATGTAGACGAACTTGGCGCCCGCCGCCTGGGCGAAGATGGGGGGCGCTTCACCCACATAGCCCACGTCCACGGCGCCCACGTTCAGGCCCTCCAGCAGCTGCGGGCCGGCAGGGAACTCGACCCACTTCACGCCGAAGCCCAGCGGGGCGAGCGACTTCTCCAGCGTGCCCTGGGCCTTCTGCAGTACGAACAGGCTGGCCGATTTCTGGTAACCGATCCGCAGCTCGGGTTTGGCCTGCGCATGGGCCGAGGCGAGGGTCAGAAAGCCCAGCACCAGCAGCACCGCTGCCAGCAACACCGAGCCGATGCCCACGTTGCGCAGGGCCAGCAGCCAGCAGCGCGGGGAGTTCAACAAGGAAACATGTGCCATGAAAATACCTCTTGGGTGGCGGGTGGGGGTGTTTCAGGGCGCAGCACGCCCCACACCCCCACGGGATGGACAACAAACGGGAAGCTGGGGAAAAAGAAGCGGCACCACAGGTGCCGCAGCGTCAGACGCTACATCGCACCCGGGCGAAGTCGATCGGCTCGAAGCTGCCGGCCGGTGCCGTGCGCTCCAGCGCACTGCGCAGGCTGCTGGCCGCGTCGTCCAGCCGCACCCCGATCTCGTCGCCCACGTGGTAGGCGCCCTCGGGCGTCACGGTGATCTGGGCGTCGGAGGCATAGATGCCGGGCAGGATGTGCCGCGGCCCCAGCGACTGCAGCACGGGCCGCAGCGCATAGTCCAGCGCCAGCATGTGGTGCGGGCTGCCGCCGGTGGCCAGCGGCAGCACCAGCTTGCCCTTCAGCGCCGACTGCGGCAGCAAATCCAGGAACACCTTCAGAAACCCGCTGTAGGCCGCCTTGTAGACCGGCGTGCCCACCACAATGGCGCGGGCCCGGTCCACCTGGTCGATGGCCTGGCTCACGCTGCGGTGGGCCACGTCGGCCAGCAGCAGGGCCTGGGGTGAAAGGTCGCGGATACGCAGCCGCTCCACAGCCAGCCCCCGGCCCGAGAGCCGTTGGCCCACAGCCTCCAGCAAGGCGGCGGAGCGGGAGCGTTCGGACGGGCTACCAGCGATCAGGAGAATGGACATGGAGCAGCAATCAGCGTGGAAAGTTGTCGGGCAGCGGCCAGGGGCTCACTTCTTGGAATAGATCTGGTCGAACGTGCCGCCGTCGGCAAAGTGGGTCTTGCTGGCGTTGGGCCAGCCACCGAAGGCCTTGTCGATGGTGAACAGGTCCAGCTTGGGAAACTGCGCTGCGTACTTGGCCTTGGCCTTGTCACCGCTGGGGCGGTAGTAGTGCTTGCCGGCGATGTCCTGGCCTTCGTCCGAGTACAGGTACTTGAGGTATTCCTCCGCCACCTTGCGGGTGCCCTTCTTGTCCACGTTCTTGTCGACCACGGCCACCACGGGCTCGGCCAGGATGCTGGCGGAGGGAACCACGATCTCGAACTTGTCGGCCCCGAACTCCTTCAGCACCAGGAAAGCCTCGTTCTCCCAGGCCAGCAGCACGTCGCCCACGCCGCGCTGGGCGAAGGTGATGGTGGAGCCGCGGGCACCGGTGTCGAGCACCGGCACGTTGTTGTAGACCTTGGTCACGAAGTCCTTGGCACCAGCATCACTGCCGGACTTGCGCTTGCCGAACTCCCAGGCCGCCAGGTAGTTCCACTGCGCGCCAGCCGATGTCTTGGGGTTGGGGGTGATCACCGCCACGCCGGGCTTGACCAGATCATCCCAGTCCTTGACGCCCTTGGGGTTGCCCTTCTTCACCAGGAAGATGATGGTGGAGGTGTAGGGCGCGGCATTGTGCGGCAGGCGTTTCTGCCAGTCGGCATGGACCCAGCCGCCGTTCTTGACCAGAGCGTCGATGTCGGGCGCCAGGCCCAGGGTCACCACGTCAGCGTCCAGCCCGTCGATGACCGAGCGGGCCTGCTTGCCCGAGCCGCCATGCGACTGCTTGATGGCCACGTCCTGGCCCGCCTTGGCCTTCCAGTACTTGGCAAAGGCAGCGTTGAAGTCCACATACAGCTCCCGCGTGGGGTCGTAGGAGACGTTGAGCAGGTTCACCTGCTGCTGGGCCAGAGCCGGCACAGCCGACAGGGCCAAGGCGCTGGCAGCGGCCAGTGCCAGGGGAAACTTGATAAAGTGGCGGCGATGGGTCGTCATGGCTTTCCTGGAGAGGGGTTGATCAATGCCCTGGATTCTGGAAGTCCGCGATCCAAACTGGAACGACTGAGTTTTCAGTTTGTTATTTGAAAAACATCTAAGGCCCCGATTCCATCCGCGTCCATCCGCGCCGGTGGGGCCCCATCCCACAAAGGCACGACCTATGGCACGCACCGTCAACTGCATCAAACTCGGCACCGAAGCCGAAGGCCTGGACTTCCCGCCCTACCCCGGCGAACTCGGCAAGAAAATCTGGGAAAACGTCAGCAAGCAGGCCTGGGCCGACTGGGTGAAGCAGCAGACCATGCTGGTGAACGAGAACCGCCTGAACCTGGCCGACCAGCGCGCCCGTGAATACCTGAAGCGCCAAATGGAAAAGCATTTCTTTGGCGACGGCGCAGATCAGGCGCAGGGCTACGTCCCTCCCTCGGCCTGAGCTCTGCCGCGGCCCATGGCCGAGACCATCGACTGGCTACCTGACGGCACCCCCTACAGCACCCGCTTCCAGGACCGCTACCGCAGTGAAAGCGGCGGCCTGGAGCAGGCGCGCAGGGTGTTTCTGCACGGCTGCGGGCTGCCGCAGGCCTGGGCTGGCGCGGCGCAGTGGCGCATCCTGGAAACCGGCTTTGGGCTGGGCCTGAACTTTCTGGTGGCCTGGGCCGCCTGGCGGGCCGACCTGCCGGAACACCGCCCGCGCCTGCTGCACTTTGTCTCGGTCGAGGCCTATCCCGTCACCGCCGACGACCTGCTGCGCGCCGCCCAGACCCACCCCGAGCTGCTGCCGCTGGCCACCGAACTGCACGGCAAGTTCCACGGCCTCACCCCCGGCTTCCACCGCCTGGCCTTCGACGGCGGCCAAGTGCTGCTGACCCTGTGCATCGGCGACGCCCGCGCCCTGCTCCGCGAGATGCACTTCAGCGCCGACAGCATCTTCCTCGACGGCTTCAGCCCCCAGCAAAACCCCGACATCTGGGACGCCCACACCCTCAAGGCCGTGGCCCGCTGCTGCCGCCGGGGCACGCGGCTGGCCACCTGGACCATCGCCCGCAGCGTGCGCGACGCCCTCACCCAATGCGGCTTCGAGGTGCACAAGATGCCCGGCGTGCCGCCCAAGCGCGACAACCTGCAGGCCCTGTTCAACCCCCGCTGGGAGCCGCGCCGCACGCCCGGGGCTTCTGCCCCAGTGCAGGCCAGCCCTGCCCCAGGGCGCTGCCTGGTGGTGGGCGCCGGCCTGGCCGGCGCCGCCGTGGCCCACAGCCTGGCCCGCCGCGGCTGGCAGGTGCAGGTGTGCGAGGCCGGCGCCCAGGCAGCTGCCGGCGCCTCGGGCCTGCCGGCCGGCGTGCTGGCGTCCCATGTGTCGCCCGACGACAGCGTGCTGTCGCGCCTGACCCGTGCCGGCGTGCGGCTGGTGCTGGAGCACGCCCAGCGCCTGCTGCATGCGGAGCAGGACTGGGCGCCCACCGGTGTGCTGGAGCACCGGGTGGACGGCCACGGCCATGGCCTGCCAGCTCGGCCAGACGCCGCCGCGCTCGACTGGAGCCAGCCCGCTACCCCTGCGCACCTGGCCCAGGCACAACTGCCCGCCGACGCGGCCGCCTGCTGGCATGCCCTGGCCGGCTGGGTCAAACCCGCCCGGCTGGTGCAGGCCCTGCTGCAGCCCCCCGCCACACCGGGCGCCGGCAGCATCACCCTGCACCTCAACACGCCGGTGGCCCGGCTGCAGCGCCAGGGCGAGGACTGGCTGGCTCTGGATACCAGCGGTCAGCCGCTGGCGCGGGCCGACCTGGTGGTGGTGGCCGCAGGGTACGCCAGCCGCCACCTGCTGGGCGCCATGCCGCTGGATTTGCCGCTGCAAGCCCTGCGCGGCCAGCTGTCCTGGGGCCTGCAAAGCCCTGCCGATACCCTGCCGCCCTTCCCCGTGAATGGCCACGGCAGCCTGATCGCCCATATCCCCACCCCCGATGGTCCAGCCTGGTATGCCGGCGCCACCTACGAGCGCGACTGCGCCGACCCTGAGCCCGACGCCGAGGCCCGCGCCCGCAACCAGGCCGCCAACCTGAACCACCTGCGTGATCTGCTGCCGGATGCCGCGCGCCAGCTGCAACCGCATTTCCATGCTGGCGTGCACCACTGGAGCCAGATCCGCTGCGCCGCCCCCGACCGCCTGCCGCTGGTGGGCCCCATTGGCCCGCTCCCCGGCCTGTGGGCCTGCACCGCCATGGGCTCACGCGGCATCAGCCTGTCCCTGCTCTGCGCCGAGCTGCTGGCGGCCCGGCTGATGGGTGAGCCCCTGCCGCTGGCGCAGCGCCTGGCACTGGCGCTGGGCACCGAGCGGCTGGCCACCAAGGCTTGGGCGGCCCAGACTGCCTCCGACCCCGTGGAATTGATATAAAAACGCCCCATGCGCTCGTTTTACCAGCGCATATAGCTATCATTAAAATAGCAAAAATCACACTGAACCACGCCAGCTTCATGACGATTCAGTCGGTTAAATGCATTTTCTTATTCCAAATTCTGCATAGCGCCATCACCAAAAAGTAGTTTGGGTTCTAAGGACTGGCCGCTACAGTCTGCCCCCTATGCATGATCTGGCGTTCGTTTTGGCGGGGTTTGCGGTGGGGCTGATCGTCGGCCTCACCGGTGTGGGCGGCGGTTCGCTGATGACGCCCATCCTGATCTTCTTCTTTGGCGTGAAGCCCTACCTGGCGGTGGGCACCGACCTGCTGTTCGCGGCCTTCACCAAGATGGGTGGCACCCTCAGTTTCGCCCGCCAGCGGCTGGTGCCCTGGCGGGTGGTAGGCCAACTGTGCGCGGGCAGCATTCCGGCCTCTCTGCTCACCCTCTACCTGCTGCACCGCGTGGGCCCGGCCCAGCCGCAGGTGCAGGCCGTGATGACGACCACGCTGGGCATCGCCCTGCTGCTGACCGCCGCCGCCACGCTCTACAAGGCCGTGCGGGGCAAACAGCTGCCGCGCACGCTGGCCACGGCCGACCTGGACCAGGCCACCCGGCCGCGCCACTGGAGCCTGCCGCTGCTGTTCGGCGCGGTGATCGGCACCCTGGTCACCCTGACCTCGGTGGGTGCGGGCGCCATCGGTGTCACCGTGCTGCTGGTGCTGTATCCGCTGCTGCCGCTGCACCGCATCGTGGCCGCCGACGTGGCCTATGCCGTGCCGCTGACGCTGGTGGCCGGGCTGGGCCATGCGTCGCTGGGTTCGGTGGACTGGCCGCTGCTGCTCAAGCTGCTGGCCGGCTCCATTCCCGGCATCTGGCTGGGCTCGCGCCTCACCGCCAAATCGCCCGAGCGGCTGGTACGCTCGCTGCTCTCCGTTTTGCTGGCCTACGCGGGCGCGAAACTCATCACCATCTAAAAAGACCGAATCCTTCACGATGTACCAATACACCGCATTCGATCGCCAATTCGTGCACCAGCGCGCGGCGCAGTTCCGCGACCAGCTCACCCGCTGGCAGAAGGGCAAGCTGAGCGAAGATGACTTCCGCCCCCTGCGCTTGCAAAACGGCTGGTATGTGCAGCGCTACGCGCCCATGCTGCGCGTAGCCGTGCCCTACGGCGAAATCGCCAGCCGCCAGCTGCGGGTACTGGCACAGGTCGCCCGCGACTACGATGAGCCCGAAGCCGCCGTCTTCAAGGCCGCCATGGACGGCCAGGGCCTGCTGGGCACCACCTTCCTGCCCAAGAACTGCG
>Ga0208564_1001285_pt1 | contig 21227 bp, 18 predicted proteins | sample AD_UKC073_MetaG_FD_184439 | JGI IMG/M metagenome (GOLD analysis project Ga0208564, IMG submission 184439) | Active sludge microbial communities of municipal wastewater-treating anaerobic digesters from USA - AD_UKC073_MetaG (SPAdes) (version 2) | ecosystem: Engineered > Bioreactor > Anaerobic >... | reverse complement strand
GCCGATGCCCGCCACGTTCATCAAAATGCGCGCCGGGCCATGTGCGGAGGCTGCCTTGTCGAGGGCGGCATTGACGCTGTCGGTGTCGGTGATGTCGCAGGCACAGGCGATGCCGTTGATCTCGGCTGCCACCTTTTCGGCCAGCGCCTGGTTGCGGTCGAGCACCGCCACCTTGGCGCCCAGGCGGGCCAGTTCGCGTGCGGTGGCCTCGCCGAGGCCCGATGCGCCGCCGGTGACGAGGGCGGCTTGTCCTTGGATCTGCATGGTGTGCTCCTCAGGCCTGGGGGGTGTAGATGCCGGCGGCGCTGCCGTCGTGCAGTGCTTCGACCAGGGCGGCGCGGTGCTTGAGCACGGCGCGCTGGTTGACCGAGCCCTTGTCGGTGATCTCGCCCAGCACGGGCGAGGGCGGCTCGGCCAGCACCAGGGCACGGGCGATGCGGCTGGCGCTGCCGGTGGATTCACGGGCCAGCTGGTCGATGATGGCCTGCATGCGCTGGCGCACCGGGGCGCTGGACAGCACGTCCTGCAGGCTGGCGTCCGGCCCCAGGCCGCTGACCTCGCGGCAGGCAGGGGCGGGGAAGATCAGCGCGCCCACTTCCTTCATGTTGAGTCCGGTCACCACCACATCCTGCACATAAGGGGCGCCAGCCACGATCACCTTGGCGCGCAGGGGGCCCACACTGACGAAGGTGCCGGTGGAGAGCTTGAAGTCTTCGGCAATACGGCCATCGAACTTCAGGCCGCGGTGGATGTTGTCGGGGTCTATCCACTGCACGGCGTCGCCGGTGCAGAGGTAGCCCTCTTCGTCGAAGGCGTCCCGTGTAGCGGCGTCAGAGCGCCAGTAGCCCGGGGTGACGTTGGGGCCACGGTAGCGCACCTCGGTCTTGCCGTCCACGGGCACCAGCTTCAGCGTCATGCCGGGCACGGGCGCGCCAATGTCGCCGGCCTTCACGTCGATGCTGTTGACGAACATGGCCGAGGGGGCCGACTCGGTCATGCCCAGGCCGGTGGCCATCACGATGCGTTCGCCCAGCTCGGCTTCCTGCGTGGTGTGCAGGCTGTCCCACACCGGCTGCGACAGGCCAGCGCCGGAGTAGAAGAACATGCGCACCCGCGACAGCAGGGTCTGGCGCAGCTGGGCGTCGGTTTTCATCGCCTCGGCGATCATCTCGAAGCCGGTGGGCACGTTGAAGTACACGGTGGGCGCGATTTCGCGCAGGTTGCGCAGGGTTTCGCCGATGGCTGCGGCGGTGGGCTTGCCGTCGTCGATGTAGAGCGTGCCGCCGTGCTGCAGCGTGATGCCGAAGTTGTGGTTGCTGCCGAAGGTGTGGTTCCAGGGCAACCAGTCGATCAGCACCGGCGGGGCTTCGGCCAGCACCGGCAGCGACAGGCTGATCTGCTGCAGGTTGGCGCACCACATGCGCTGGGTGTTGATGACCGGCTTGGGCAGCTTGGTCGAGCCACTGGTGAACAGGAACTTGACGATGGTGTCGGGCCGGGTGGCGTGCATGGCGGCATCCACTGCCGGGGTGGCCTGCGTGGCGCGCAGGTCGTCAAAGCGGGTGGTGGTGCGGCCATCGATGCGGCCCTGGCTCAGCACCACTTCCACGCTTTCGTCCAGGGTGGCTTGCAGGGCTTTGCCGAAGCGTGCGGCGTCGGGGGCATAGACCAGGCCGGGAGTGAGCGTGCTGACCACATGGCGCAGCTTGTCGTAGTCCTGGCTGGCGGTGGCGTAAGCCGGAGTCACTGGGCAGTAAGGCACTCCGGCGTAGAGGCAGCCCAGTGCCAGCAGGGCGTGCTCGATGCTGTTCTCGCTGAGGATGAGCACCGGGCGCTCGGCGCTCAGGCCCCGGTTCAGCAGGGCCTGGCCGATGCTGCGGGCGCCTTCCAGGGCCTGGGCGTAGCTCAGATGCTGCCAGTCGCCGTGGCGGCCCTGGTCGGTGGCGGCGCGGCGGGCGATGAAGCTGTGCTCGGGGGTGGTCTCTGCCCAGTGCACCAGGAAGTCGGTGACGCGCCGTGCATAGGCGCCCAGCGGCAGGTCGGCCTGCAGGTAGCGCACGCCGTCTTTGCCCTCGCGCATGTTCACGCGGGTCACGCCGAAATGCACGGGGCGGTAGCGCGCCGACGGCGTGGGTTTTGTCTCGTCCATGGTCTGTTCCATTTTTTCTTGTGGCCGATGGTTCAGTCCTTGCGGACCTTTTCGGCGCGACCCTCCAGGAAGTCGCGCAGGCGGCTCTTGGCTTCGGGGGCGCTCTGGGCGATGGCGGCCATCATGGCTTCGGTGAGGTAGCCCTGGTCGGCGGGCTGTTCGGCGATGCGGGGCAGGGCGTGCATCAACGCGTAGTTGGTCAGCGGGGCGTTCTGGGCGATGCGCGTGGCCAATTCGATGGCTTTGTCCACAGCCTGGCCGGCGGGCACCAGGTACTGCGCGAAGCCCACGCGGTCGCCGTCCTGGGCGTTGTAGACACGGCCGGTCATCATCATGTCGGTCATGCGGGCTGCGCCGATCAGGCGGGGGATACGCACTGCGCCGCCGCCGCCCACAAAGATGCCGCGCGAGCCTTCGGGCAGCGCGTAGAAGGTGGTCTCGTCGGCCACGCGGATGTGGCAGGCGCTGGCCAGTTCCAGCCCGCCGCCCACCACCGCACCGTGCAGGGCGGCCACCACCGGCACCGGGCCGTACTGCACCCGTTCCAGCGCGGCGTGCCACATGCGGGAGTGGTGCAGGCCCTGGCCTGCGTCGCGTTCCTGCAGCTCGCTCAGGTCCAGGCCGGCGCAGAAGTGCGGGCCTTCGCCGTCGAGCACGGCGGCGCGCACCGTGGAGGGCAGTTGCTCGAAGAGATTGCGCAGCCCGAGCACCAGTGCGTCGGACAAGGCGTTGCGTTTGGCGCCACGGGTGAGGCGCACCACGGCGATCTCTTGCTGGTCACCGAGGATGTCGAGCTGGATGTCTTGGTAGGTCATGGTTGCTTTTCTTTCTGGAGTGAATTATGGTTATGAAAAATAACCAATTCAAGGAAGTGAAACAGGCTTTTGATTGGTGTTTTCCCTAGGCGCCGGGTAGGCCGGGTTCCATTCAAACTGCAGTTCAGACGGAGACACATATGGACTTTGACAAGCTGATCGCCATCGACATCCACACCCACGCCGAAGTGAGTTGCTGGAACCCTTTTGACAGCTACGGCGAGGAGTACGACCGCGCTGCCGACAAGTATTTCAAGAGCGGCCGACGCCCCACCATCGCAGAGACGGTGGCGTACTACCGTGAGCGCAAGATCGGCCTGGTGATGTTCACGGTGGATGCCGAATCCAAAATGGGCCGCCGCCGCATTCCGAACGAAGAGATCGCTGAAGCCGCGAAAAACAACAGCGACATGATGATGGCCTTCGCCAGCATCGACCCGCACAAGGGCAAGATGGGCGCACGCGAGGCCGAGCGGCTCATCACGGAGCACGGCGTCAAGGGCTTCAAGTTCCACCCCACGGTGCAGAGCTTCCACCCCTACGACCGTATGGCCTGGCCGATCTACGAGGTGATCAACGCCCACGGCCTGCCTGCCATCTTCCACACCGGGCACAGCGGCATCGGTAGCGGTATGCGCTGTGGTGGCGGGCTGCGGCTGGAGTACAGCAACCCCATGCACCTGGACGACGTGGCGATCGATTTCCCCGACATGCAGATCGTCATGGCCCACCCTAGCTTTCCGTGGCAGGACGAGGCCCTGAGTGTGGCCACCCACAAGCCCAATGTGTGGATCGATCTCAGCGGCTGGAGCCCCAAGTATTTTCCGAAGCAGCTGGTGCAGTACGCCAACACCCTGCTGAAAGACCGGGTGTTGTTCGGCTCGGACTACCCGCTGATCACCCCCGAGCGCTGGATGAAGGACTTCGAGGAGGCCGGGTTCAAGCCCGAGGTGATGCCCGGCATCCTGAAGGGCAACGCGATGCGGCTGCTGGGGATGGGCAAAACACCGGTGTGATGTTGCGCTTTTAAAGAGATAGCTGAAGGCCCAAGTATTACCGAGGCATGGGCCGCATTTCATGCATGAAACTCGGCGTCAGCAGGGTTGTGGCTTCAGGCGGAGTCGACGATTTCCACCCAGTTCGGGTTCTTGCCTGCGGGCAGTTGCTGGGGTGGGCCCGGTGCGCCGGTGGCGGGGGCGCTGGGGTGTGTGTGAGCAAGGCAAGTGCGCACAGGCGTTCTTCACCAGGGTGAGCATGTTTTTGTGCACGTGGGTACACTTGCCCGTCACCCCCAGCGGTGCTTTTTCTCCTTACTGCCGAGACTGATCCATGTTCCTGCGACTGACTCTGTCCGCACTCGTTCTGGCTGCCTGCAGCGGCTGTGCCGTGGTGGCTGTGGCCGACGCCGTGGTGACGACCACCGCCGTGGTGGTCAAGACCGGGGTGAAAGCCACTGGCGCCGTGGTGGGTGCGGTGTTGCCGGATTGACAGGCACTCTCTTTTTGATAGCTTCATGCGCCGGTGAAATGGGCGCAGGGGGCCAGTTTCTCTCGTAAAAATGGCCTTCAGGGCCTTTGTCTCCCAGGATGGATTCCATGCGCACCTTGGCCCAGACCGCTTTCTCCATGCTCGACCTCGTGCCCGTGCGTATGGGCGGCACCGTGGCGCAGGCCCTGCACAACGCGCTTGACCTGGCGCAGCATGTGGAACGCCTGGGCTTCACCCGTTACTGGCTGGCCGAACACCACAATATGGACGGCATCGCCAGCTCGGCCACCGCCGTGCTGATTGGCCATGTGGCGGGTGGCACCTCGCGTATCCGCGTGGGCTCGGGCGGCATCATGCTGCCCAACCATGCACCGCTGGTGGTGGCCGAAGCCTTTGGCACCCTGGCTACGCTATACCCGGACCGCATCGACCTGGGTCTGGGCCGCGCGCCCGGCACCGACCCCCACACCATGCGTGCGCTGCGTCGAGACCGCCCCGAGACCGCTGACGACTTCCCGCGCCAGGTGCTGGAGCTGCAGGCCCTGCTGGCCCCGCCCGTGCCCGGCCAGCGCCTGATTGCCATGCCCGGCGCCGGCACCGAGGTGCCCATCTGGCTGCTGGGCTCCAGCCTGTTCAGTGCCCAGCTGGCGGGGCAGATGGGCCTGCCCTATGCATTTGCCTCCCACTTCGCGCCGCGCTTTCTGATGGACGCCATCCGGATGTACCGCGCGCAGTTCCGCCCCTCGGCCGTGCTCAGCAAGCCCTATGTGGCCATGGGTGTGCCGGTGATCGCTGCGCCCGACGACGCCGAAGCCCGCTACCTGGCCACCACCACCTACCAGCGCATCCTGGCGCTGGTGCGTGGCGAGCGGCTGGCCCAGCGCCCGCCGGTGCCCAGCATGGACGGCCTGTGGAACGAGCAGGAACGCGCTGCTGTCGAGGCCTTCCTGGGCGTGGCGGTGGTGGGTGGGCCCGACACGGTGCGGCAGGGGCTGGAGCACCTGCTGGATGCCACGCAGGTAGACGAGTTCATCTTTGTGAGCGACCTGTACGACCATGCACACCGGCTGCGGTCGCTGGAGATTGTGAACGGGGTGAAATAGAAGACAGAGACGAACAAAATCCACACGGCAGGCGCCATGGTGCGCCACGATGCGGTGTTGGCGTGCAAGCGTCTGGGCCGTGGGATAGGGACGCAGTTGAGCGGCTACCACCGCAGGAGCCTGGTGGAGACCAAGATGCACGGCTTCAAGCGACTGGGCCAGAGGATGGCCTTGCTCAACCGTTTCACGCAGCTGGGGCGCCCGACCACGGTGGCGATGCATGCGATGGCAACGCTGCGTCTGGGGTGGGGGCTCCCTCGGGCGGATTCAGGTTCGTGCAACAAAGCCGTGAAGGTCAATACACCGGCCGCCCAAGCCGTTTGCTGGCCCTGGATATCGCGTAATTCACCAGACAGTACAGCGCCGCCACAACGAGGTACACCGGCACCAGCGAGTTGTAGTTGGCGATGAGCACTTTGGCGTTCTGCATGAGTTCACCATAGGTGACGACATAGCCGAAGGTGGTGTCCTTGACCACGATAACCAGTTGCGCGACCAGTGCCGGGACGATGTAGCGCAGCGCCTGGGGAAAGACGATGTGAAAGAAGACCTGGGCTTCGGTCATCCCCAGGCTTCGCGCCGCCTGGGTCTGGCCGCGGGGAACGGCGAGCACGCCCGCGCGGTAGACCTCGGCCACCACGGCGGAGGTGCTTAAGGCCACGGGCAAGGTCAGCATCCAGTAAGTGCTCAGCTTGATACCGACCTGCGGCAGCACCAGAAAACACACATAGATGAGCAGCAGCGTCGGTGTGCCCCGCAGGAACTCGATGACCGCGATGCTCGGCCAGCGCACGAGCCGCGGCCGCGCCAGGCGCCCCAGCAGCAGCACCAGCCCGAGGCTCAGCGCGATGACGGCGGCCATCGCCGCCGATGCCAGCGTGCCGAGCAGGCCTTTGCCCAGGAAGGCCCAGGTCGTCGGTCGGGCGAAGAATTCCCAGAGCCGGGGTTCGAGCTGCCCTGCGGAGTGGAACCGGAACACCACCGCTGCAGCCATCAGGAGCAGCACGACCGCTGCGACCCCACTCACCACCCGTGTGACGGTCTGGGCCTGGGGGCTTGGCGCACCAAACAGAATGTTTTCCAGAGAGCGGCTCATCGCAGTATCCGCACCTTCTTTTCCAGGGTCGCGCCAGCCCAGCCGATGAGCAAGCCGGTCACCACGTACATCGCGGCGGCCACCGCGAACGCAGCCATGCCGGCGGCGGAGTCGGTAGCGATCTTGGACACCAGCGCGGTGAGCTCCCGGCCCGGAAGCGGCACCTGCGACGCCAGCGAGGTTGACAACATCAGCGCAATGAGCAGCGAGGTCATCGGCTGCACCACCGTGCGCAGCGCCTGCGGCAGCACCACCGCCGTGATGACCCGCAGCGGACGCATGCCCAGGCTGAGTGCGGCCTCCGCCTGGCCGCCGGGGACGGTGTTGATGCCCGTGCGCAGGTAGTCCGCCGTGAATGCGGAGCAGACCAGCGACAAGGTCAGGATCACGGCGGGTTCATAGTCGATCAGGACGTTGAGATCGGGTAGCGCAAACACGATGAAGATCAGCAGCGCCACGCTGGGAATGTTGCGGAAGATCTCCACATAGACGGTCAGGACGAAGCGCAGCGGCGGCAGCGGAAGCAGCCGAAGCACCGTCACGACCATGCCCAGCAAGAAGCCGGGCACGAACGACATGAACGTGAGCTTCCATGTTAACAAAAGGGCCTGCCCGAAGGCAGGCCCGTAGTCGACCAGGAGCCGGGAAACACCGCCCATGGGTTACGGCAGGGCGGGTGGCGTGGGAACAGCCGTGTTGCCGGTGCGCTGTCCGATGGACGTGGTCCAGAGTTTGGCCCAGGTGCCGTCGGCCTGGATCTTCTTCAGGAAGGCATTGACGAAGGCCACGCCGTCCGAGCCCTTGGGCAGGCCGATGCCATAGGGGTCTTGCGCACCAAAGGGCGCACCCGCCAGCTTCGCGTCGCCGGTGCCGAGGCTCAGGGCGTTGAGCAGCAGCGTGTGGTCGGTCACGTAGGCATCCACGCGTCCCTGGCGCAGTGCGTCAAGGGCTTCCTGGTGCGTCTGGAACTCTTGCACGACCGCCTTGGGGGCGAACTGTGCCAGGATGGCGGGCCCTGTGGAGCCTGCCTGCGTGGCGACCTTCTTGCCGGCCAGGTCGTTGTACGACTGGATCGTGCTGTTGTTCGACTTGACCAGCACCCCGGCCTGCGAGGTGTAGTAGGGCCCTGCGAACGAGATCTTCTCGGCGCGGGCGGGGGTGATGGAGTAAGTGGCCAGCACCATGTCCACCTGGTCGTTGATGAGCACCTGCTCGCGCGTGGACGAGTTCACCTGGGTGAACTGGTATTTAGCCGCATCGCCCAGGATGTAGCGCGTGAGGAGTTGGGCGATACCTGCGTCGAAGCCGCGCAACTTGCCGTCCTTCTCGTTCAGCAACGAGAAAAGATTCGAGGTCTGGGTGCCCCCCAGGCGCAGCGTGCCGGCCTGCTTGACCTTGCTGGCCCAGGTGCTCGACGCAATGGTCGCCGCATCGGCGACAGGGCCTTGAGCGACCAGCGCGTCAAACGCCGCTGTATTGATGGGCGTGCCCTGTGCGAAAAGCGGCGCACCGGTCACGATCGCCAATGCGACCACGGTGGATTTCAGTATGGATTGGATAGACATGCATTCCTCTTGGGTGGTTTGGGTGTGTGACGCAAACGAATATATAGCAGTTCATATAGCCAGTTGGGATATGCATACTGCTGGCCTGCTCCATCCACCGTGATGCACGGGATACAGTCGCCGGGTGTATGGCCCTGTAAAACGACCCTACCCATAGGTCGCTGCAAACCGCTGCTGCAGATACTCCGCCGCCGTCACAGCCGCATACCGCGGCGTCTCCCCCACGGGCACACAGCTGGGGATGGCCTGCACCAGCGCGTCCGGGTTGGGATCCAGGAAGAACGCGATCGAATAACGCTCCTGCTTCGGCGCGGCCACCCGGTGCGGGGTGGACACGTAGACGTCGTTGGTCCAGCGCATCAGGCAATCGCCGATGTTGCAGACGAAGGCGCCGGGCAGGGCGGGTACGTCCAGCCACTGGCCGTCGCGCCGGCGCACCTGCAGGCCGGCCACGCCGTCGGTGGCCAGCAGGGTGACATTGCCATAGTCGGTGTGGGCACCCGCGCCGGCCTGGCCGGCCGGGGTGTCGGCGCCGAAGGCCACAGGGTAGTGCAGGAAACGCAGCGTGGCCAGCGGTGCGTCGAGTTTGTCCTGGAAGTAATCCATGGGCAGGCCCAGGTCCAGCGCGAAGGCATGGTGCAGGCGCTGCGCCACGGCCAGCACCGCATCGAGGTAGGCTTGAGCGCGTGCACGCCAGCCGGGCAGGGGCGGCCAGATGTTGGGCGGGCGGGTGGTTTCGTCCGTCCAGATCAGGTTGTAGGCCTCTTTCAAGTCGCGTGCGGTCTTCTCGTCCAGCGCTTCGATGCCCAGGCCCACGTAGCCCCGGTTGCTGCCATGGCGGGCAATGGCCAGGGCCTGTTTGGCGTCAGCGGGCAAGGCGAACACTTCGTGCGCCACGGCAAAGGCGTCCTGCATCTGCGTGGGGCCGATGCAGTGGCCGGTGATGGCGAAGAAGCCCGTATCGCGGCAGGCAGCGCCCACCTCGGCGGCGACCCGGGCGTGGTCGGCAGCGGAATTGCTCCAGAGGCCGGAGATGTCGATGGCAGGAATCGTCATGGAAGTTTTAGTACTGTTTCAGCACCAGTAGGGCGCTGTGGTAGCCGGCAATGGTCAGTAGCAACGAGCCCGCCACATGCAGCAGGGCGGTGCCAAAGGCCAGTGCATACCGCGTCTGTTGCAACAGGGTGACGACCTCGGCCGAGAAGCTGGAGAAGGTGGTCAGCCCGCCCAGGAAGCCGGTCACGATGGCCAGCCGCCAGGCCGGGTCGAGGTCGGGCAGGGCCTGGAACACGGCCAGGCACACGCCGATGAGGTAGCCGCCGATCAGATTGGCTGCCAGTGTGCCCCAGGGGATCACGCCGCCCGGCGTGAGCCACAGCCCCAGGCCCCAGCGGGCGAGGGCGCCGATGCTGGCGCCGACACTGATGGCGATGACGGGCCCCATGCGCAGCTCCTAGAGTTCCTTGCCCATCACCAGGTCGGGCAGGATGGTCACGATCTGGGGGAACACGGTGATGAGGGCGATGCAGATGACCATGCAGATGAAGAAAGGGATGGCGGCGCGGGCGATCAGGTTGCTGTCCTTGCCGGTCATATTCTGCAGCACGAACAGGTTGAAGCCAACCGGCGGCGTGACCTCGGCGATCTCGACCAGCAGAACGATGAAGATGCCGAACCACACCAGGTCGAAGCCGGCCTTCTGGATCATGGGCAACACCACCGCGCTGGTGAGCACGATCATGCTGATGCCGTCGAGCGCCGTGCCCAGCACCAGGTAGATCACCACTAGGGCCGAGATCAGTGCATAGGGCGACAGGTGCATGCTGTCCACCCATTCGGCCAGCTCGCGCGGGATGCCAGTGAAGGCCATGGTCTTGGTCAGGAAGGCGGCGCCGGCCAGGATGAACATGATCATGCAGCTGGTGCGGGTGGCGCCCATCAGGCCGTCCTTGAAGGCCTGCCAGGTGAGGCTTTTGCCCCAGGCCGCAATGGCCAGCGAACCCAGCACCCCGAAGGCCGCGCATTCGGTGGCCGTGGCCCAGCCCGCCACCAGCACCCAGACGATGAAGATGATGAGCAGCGTGCAGGGGATCAGGTTCCCCGACAGGCGGATCTTCTGCATGAAGGTGGTGGGAGGGTCGGCGGGCGGCACCTGGTCGGGGTGGCGCAGGCTCCACCAGCCGATGTAGCCCGAGAACAGCAGCATCAGCAGCAGCCCGGGCAGGAAGCCCGCCAGGAAGATGCGGATGATGGAGGCATCCGCCGCCACCGCATACACCACCATGGTGATCGACGGCGGGATCAGGATGCCCAGCGTGCCGGCCGAAGCCAGTGCGCCGATGGCCAGATTCTCGTTGTAGCCCCGGCGCTTCAGTTCGGGCAGCGCCACCTTGGCGATGGTGGCGCAGGTGGCGGCCGACGAGCCCGACACCGAGCCGAACACCCCGCAACCGATGATGGTGGTGTGCATCAGCCGCCCCGGCACCCGGTTGAGCCAGGGCCGCAGACCCTCGAACATCTCTTCGCTGAGCTTGGTGCGAAACAGGATCTCGCCCATCCAGATGAACAGCGGCAGCGCCGCCAGCTCCCATGACGCGTTCGACTCCCAGAAAGCCGAGAACAGGTTCATGCCCGGCTGGGTGTTGGTGAAAAACGCCTGCCCCACCCAGCCGACGATGGCCAGCGTCATCGCGATCCACACCCCCCCGGCCAGCAGCACCAGCATCAGGATGAGCAGAAAGCCGCCCACAAGCAAGATATCCATATCAGTAGCTCAGCTGTTGTTTGCTATAAATTAAGTAGCTACATGCCGAGGTATTTCCTCCGCATTCACCCGTTTTGATACACATCTCAGCCCCCAAACCTTCGATGCGGGCCTGCAGTACAAGGGCCCCCATGGATCTGGCTTTGCCAGTCCACCGGGTGCCCCCCCTTCGCGCAGCAGAAGGGGGGGCGGCGAAGCCGCATGGGGGTTGCTTCATACATCAGAGGAGAAGTCGCCCTTGGCATGTCGCTCTTCCACCGCCCGCTGGAAGCTCGGCGTGCCGCCCTGCAGCACAGTGAACAGGTCTTCCAGCACGGCGGCCAGCAGCAGCCAGCAGCCGATGACGAAGGTGGACTGCGGCATCCAGATCGGAATGGCTACCAGCCCGGTGGCGACTTCGTTGAACTGGAAGCTGTCCCAGGTGAAGGCGGTGGCCCAGTAGGTGAGGTAGGCCACCGCAATCGCGGCGATCACCAGGCAGGTCACGTCCAGGCCCCGGCGTACCCGTGGCGACACCGCTTCCAGCAGCAGGGTGACCCGCACGAAGTCGCCATGCCGGAAGGCATGTGCCATGGCAAAGAAGGCGGCGGCGGCGCACAGCCAGGCCACCACGTCGTTGACGCCGCTGACCTGCAGGTTCAGCTGCCGGCCCACGCCGGCAATGATCATCAGCACGAAGATGCAGAAAACACAGAAGGCGCCCAGGGCGCCTGCTGCATCAATGAGCCGGACAAGGGCTCTTCGCAGGGGATGCATTGTTTACTTCTTCGCCTTGTAGGCGTCCACGATGGCGGCGCCGTCGGCACCTGCCGCCTTGAGCCAGTCGGCCTGCATGATGCTGCCCACTTGGCGCATGTCGGCGTCGAGCTTGGGCGAAGGCTTGTGGATCTTCATGCCGCGCTCGGACAGCAGGCGCTTGTACTCGTCGTTCTTCTCCTGGGCCACCTTCCAGCCACGGGCTTCGGCGTCGGCTGCGGTCTTCAGCACGGCGGCCTTGGTGGCGGGGTCGAGGGCGTCGAAGGCCTTGGCGTTCACCAGCACGGCGTTTTTCGGAATCCAGGCCTGGGTGTCGTAGAAGTTCTTGATGTGCTCATAGGTCTTGGTGTCGAAACCGGTGGAGCCCGAGCTCATGTAAGCCTCGATCACACCCGTGGCCATGGCGGCGCTCAGCTCTGCCTGCTGGATCTGCACCGGCTGGGCACCGATCAGCTCGGCGATCTTGGCGGTGGCGGGGCTGTAGGCACGCCACTTGATGCCGCGCAGGTCGGCCACTGAGCCGATTTCCTTCTTGGTGAAGATGCCCTGCGGCGCCCATGGCACCGAGAACAGCAGCTTGATGCCCTGGGCCGCCAGCAGCTTTTCCATGGCGGGCTTGGACACGTCGTAGAGCTTGCGCGCCTCGGGGTAGCTGGAGGCCAGGAAGGGCACTCCGTCCAGCGCGTACAGCGGGTTCTCGTTGGCGAAGTTGGCCAGCAGGATCTCGCCGGCCTGGGCCTGGCTGCTCTGCACCGCGCGCTTGATTTCCGGCGCCTTGAACAGCGAGGCGTTGGGGTGCACCGTGATCTTGAGCTTGCCGCCGGTGGCCGCGTCCACGTCCTTGGCGAACTGGGTGATGTTCTCGGTGTGGAAGTTGGTGGCGGGGTAGGCGGTGGGCAGGTCCCACTTGGTCTGCGCGGAGGCCGCACAGGTGCCGATGGCAAGGAGGGCGGCAGCGGTCAGCTGGAACAAACGACGGTTCATCGGGTTCTCCGGTAGTGGAAAAAGTCGGTACAGCAATACAAAAAAGCAGAAAAAAAACAAACGAACGAGCCAGAACAATGTAGCGCGTGGCACAGCATGTCCGGCTCGGGGTTTGCCCTTTATGTTGATAAATCGTTGATAAATCATCATGCAACTGCCTACAATGTGTCGCATGCAACATCAGTGCCAGGCCATGCCATGACTTCCCGCAAAGAGACTGCAGCCCAAGGGGGAAAAACGGCCACGCGCCCGGCCATCGTGTCCTCGGCACACCTGGTGTCGGAGCACAGCGCCGAGATGAGCGAGTTCGAATTCGGCCTCATCGTGGCGGGCAACGCCTTCCACCGCTGGGTCGTGCACTGCATGAGTGCAGCTGGCCTGAAAGACCTCACGCCGCTGGACGTGATCGTGCTGCACCACGTCACCCACCGCGCCCGCGACAAGCGCCTGGCCGACATCTGCTTCATCATGAATGTCGAGGACACCCACCTCATCAACTATTCGCTCAAGAAGCTGCTGAACCTGGGCGTGGTGGCCTCCCGCAAGAACGGCAAGGAAGTCACCTACGCCGCCACCGACACCGGCCGCGCCTATGTGCAGCGCTACCGCGAGATCCGCGAGTCCTGCCTGATCGACGCGCTCAAGGCCGACGATGCGTTGAACCGCGACATTGGTGAACTGGCCCGCTTGCTGCGAGTCCTCTCAGGCGTTTATGACCAGGCCGCCCGTGCCGCCGCATCTCTCTGACCCTTTAGCCACACCCATTTCCCTATGGACACCACCCCCAACACCCCCGCCCGCTGGCAGTTCTGGATCGACCGGGGCGGCACTTTCACCGATGTGGTGGGCAAGCGACCCGACGGCACACTGGTCACCCACAAGCTACTGTCCGAAAACCCCGAGCAGTACCGCGACGCGGCCGTGGCCGGCATCCGGCACCTGCTGGGCCTGCGGCCGGGTGAGCCGATCACGCCGCAGCAGGTGGAGTGCGTGAAGATGGGGACCACCGTGGCCACCAATGCGCTGCTGGAGCGCAAGGGTGAGCCCACGCTGCTGGTGACCACGCGCGGCTTTCGCGATGGCCTGCGTATCGCCTACCAGAACCGTCCGCGCCTGTTCGACCGCCGCATCCTGCTGCCCGAGCTGCTCTACAGCCGCGTCATCGAGGCCGAGGAGCGCATGGGCGCGCATGGCGAAGTGGTGCAGGCGCTGGACGAAGCCCATCTGCGCGAGCGCCTGTGGGCCGCCTTCGATGCCGGCCTGCGCAGCGTGGCCATCGTCTTCATGCACGGCTACCGCTACACCGCACACGAAGCGGCAGCAGCACGCATCGCCACCGAGGTGGGTTTCACCCAGGTCAGCACCTCGCACGGCACCAGCCCCATGATGAAGTTCGTCAGCCGGGGCGACACCACCGTGGTGGACGCTTACCTGTCGCCCATCCTGCGCCGTTATGTCGAGCAGGTGGCGGGCGAGATGCCGGGCGTCAAGCTGTTCTTCATGCAGAGCAGTGGCGGCCTGACCGACGCCCATGTGTTCCAGGGCAAGGACGCCATCCTCAGCGGCCCGGCGGGCGGCATCGTGGGCATGGCGCGCACAGCCGGCCTGGCGGGGCACGACGACGTGATCGGCTTCGACATGGGGGGCACTTCCACCGACGTGAGCCATTTCCGTGGCGGGCTCACCGGGGAGTTCGAGCGCGAGTTCGAGACACAGGTGGCTGGTGTGCGCATGCGTGCACCGATGATGAGCATCCACACCGTCGCGGCGGGTGGTGGCTCCATCCTGCAGTTCGACGGTGCACGCTTTCGGGTCGGCCCGCAGAGCGCGGGCGCCAACCCCGGCCCCGCCAGCTACCGCCGGGGCGGCCCGCTGGCCGTGACCGACGCCAACGTGATGGTGGGCAAGGTACAGCCACGCTACTTCCCCCAGGTGTTCGGCCCGCAGGCCAATGAGGCGCTGGATGCCGATGTGGTGCGCACGAAGTTTGCCGAGCTGGCAGAGCGGTCGGGTCGTCAAGCCGAGGAGGTGGCGGAGGGGTTCATCCAGATCGCCGTGCAGCAGATGGCCAATGCCATCAAGAAAATCTCGGTGGCGCGGGGCTACGACGTCACGCGCTACACCCTGCAGTGCTTTGGCGGCGCGGGCGGCCAGCATGCCTGTCTGGTGGCCGATGCGCTGGGCATGACCAAGGTCTTCGTGCATCCGCTGGCCGGTGTGCTCAGTGCCTACGGCATGGGCCTGGCCGACCAGAACGTGATCCGCGAGCAGGCCGTGGAGCTGAAGCTGGTGCCCGAGGCTCTGCCGCAAATCTCCGAGCGACTGGATGCGCTGGCCGAGGTGGCCCAGGCGGAACTCACGCGGCAGGAGGTGAGCACCGGCAGCATCACCACCCACCGCCGCGTGCATGTGCGCTACGAGGGCAGCGACTCGGCGCTCATCGTCCCCTTTGCGGACAACATCACCGCCATCACCCAAGGTTTCGAGGCGGCGTACCAGCAGCGTTTTGCCTTCCTCATGCACGGCAAGGGCCTGGTGGTGGAGGCCGTGTCGGTCGAAGCCGTGGTGGCGGGCGACGCCCCTGCCGAGCCGCAGCACCCCACCCACCCCGTGCGCGAGGTGCCGCGCCGCGAAACGGTGCGCATGTATTCGGGCGGCGCCTGGCACGACGCTGCCCTGGTGGTGCGCGAAGACCTGCGCCCCGGCGACCTGATTCCCGGCCCGACCATCATTGCCGAGAAGAACGCCACCACCATCGTCGAGCCCGGCTGGGAGGCCGCGCTGACCGCCATGGACCACCTGGTGCTGGAGCGCCGCAGCGCCCGCAGCGTGGCCTATGCCGCAGGCACCACGGCCGACCCGGTGCTGCTGGAGGTGTTCAACAACCTGTTCATGAACATCGCCGAGCAGATGGGCCTGCAGCTGCAGAACACCGCCTACTCGGTCAACATCAAGGAGCGGCTGGACTTCAGCTGCGCGTTGTTCGATGCCGAGGGCAACCTCATCGCCAACGCACCGCACATGCCGGTGCACCTGGGCAGCATGGGCGAGAGCATCAAGACCGTGATCCGCGAGAACGCCGGCAGCATGCGCCCCGGCGACGTGTATGCGCTGAACGACCCGTACCACGGCGGCACCCACCTGCCTGACGTGACCGTCATCACACCGGTCTACCTGGCCGAGAGCGCGCAACCCATGTTCTACGTGGGCAGCCGGGGCCACCAGGCCGACATTGGCGGCATCACGCCGGGCTCGATGCCGCCGTTCTCCACCCGCATCGAGGAAGAGGGCGTGCAGATTGACAACTTCAAGCTGGTGGACCAGGGCCGCCTGCGCGAGGCCGAGGTGATTGCGCTGCTGGAAAGCGGTGAATACCCCAGCCGCAACCCGCAGCAGAACCTGGCCGACCTGAAGGCCCAGATCGCCGCCAACGAGAAGGGCGTGCAGGAGCTGCGCAAGATGGTGGGCCAGTTCGGCCTGGATGTCGTACGTGCCTACATGGGCCATGTGCAGGACAACGCCGAAGAATCGGTGCGCCGCGCCATCACGTTGCTGAAGGACGGTGCATTTACTTTGCCGCTGGACAACGGCGCGCAGATCCAGGTGGCGATCCGCGTCAACGCCGCCGAGCGCACGGCCGAGATCGATTTCACCGGCACCAGCCCGCAGCAGGTGAACAACTTCAATGCCCCCACCGCCGTGTGTATGGCGGCGGTGCTCTATGTGTTCCGCACGCTGGTGGACGACGACATTCCGCTCAACGCGGGCTGCCTGAAACCGCTCAAGGTGATCATCCCCGAAGGCTCGATGCTCCACCCGCGCCCGCCTGCTTCGGTGGTGGCGGGCAATGTGGAAACCTCCACCTGCATCACCAACGCGCTGCTCGGTGCGCTGGGTGTGATGGCGGCCAGCCAGTGCACGGTGAACAACTTCACCTTCGGCAGCGCGCGTTACCAGTACTACGAAACCATCTCGGGCGGCAGCGGTGCCGGGCCGGTGTTTGACGCGCAGGGCCAGGTGGTGGGCGGCTTCGACGGCACCAGCGTTGTGCAGACCCACATGACCAACTCGCGCATGACCGATCCCGAGGTGCTGGAGTTCCGTTACCCCGTCCGGCTGGAGAGTTACGCCATCCGCCAGGGATCGGGCGGCACGGGCCAGTGGAAGGGCGGCAACGGCGGCGTGCGGCGGGTGCGCTTCCTGGAGCCGATGACAGCCAGCATTCTTTCCAACGGCCGTCTGCGCGGCGCCTTCGGCCTGGCCGGCGGCGGCGCGGGCGCGGTGGGCATCAACCGCGTGGTGCGCGCCGATGGCCGCGTGGAGGAACTGGCGCATATCGGCCAGGTGGACATGCTGCCGGGGGACATCTTCGAGATCCACACCCCGGGTGGCGGAGGGTATGGCAAGCCACGCTGACGAAGCCCCATGAAGATCCTGCTCACTGGCTTCGAGCCTTTTGGCGGGGACGTGGTCAACCCCTCGTGGGAGATCGCCCGTGCGCTGGACGGCACCACGGTGGGTGGTGCACAGGTGGTGGCCTGCCAACTGCCCTGTGTCTTCGGCCGGGCGCCGCAGGTGCTGCAGCAGGCCCTGGCGCAGGGGCCGTTTGTATTGGTGGTGGCGCTGGGCATGGCGGGCAGTCGCACCGGCCTGTCGTTCGAGCGGGTGGCCATCAACCTCGACGACGCCCCCATTCCCGACAACGCCGGCCAGCAGCCGGTGGACGTGGCGGTGCTGCCGCTGGGGCCTGCCGCCTACTTCTCGACTTTGCCGGTCAAACGCATGCTGGACGCAGTACGCGCCGCAGGCATCGCGGCGGACACCTCACAGACCGCCGGCACCTTTGTCTGCAACCATGTGTTCTACCAGCTGATGCACACGCTGGCCGGCATGCCGAATGCGCCCCGCGCCGGCTTCATCCATGTGCCGGTGCTGCCCGAGCAGCAGGCGCTGCATCCGCTGGGGCAGGCCATGGCGTTGCGCATGCAGGTCGAGGGTGTGCGTGTAGCCCTGCAGGCTGCACTGGCAGGCTGATGGCATTGATTGCTCGTTTTTATGGAGCGCTATGCAAGCGTGAAATAAAGGCTTTCTCATGGGCGAGCATGGTCAGAAAGCCCTCGGCCACAGCCTGCCCCATCTCGCGCGGGTGTAGAACCCCTGCTTTCAGCACATGTCACGAATTCAGGTTCATTGAATCAGGGCCTTTGTCTTGAGGATCTGCCTGATCTCCGAGCGCTTGATTTTCTCTGTGCCGGTGTCATTCCGCGGAAACCTTGGGAAATACACCGCTACCATGCGGCTGAACAGAGGACCGGTCAGCGTCTCCTCGATGGCGGGCCCGTGTTCTGCTGAAGGTGAAGCCTGAAGGGCCACCACCACGACTTCTTGCCCTTGCAGATCTATGCCCGAGAGCAGACAAACCTCAATGCCTCCCAATCGGCGTTGCAGCCTCTGTTCATGGGTCACGGCAGTGAACTTTTGACCTTTGATGATAAGGACATCAGATGTTCTGCCGGTGACTCTGATACCACCGTTGGCCCGCGTGATGGCCATGTCCCCGGGGTAGAAGTAACCTTCTCTGAACATGCTTGAAGTGGCGCTGGGATCCTCCAGATAGCTCTGGAAGTCCAGATGGGTCAACTTCACTCTGAGGGCCCCCTCCTGGCCGGGTGGACAGAGCATGCCGTGTTCATCGACCACTTCTATCCTGTCAGGGGCAGAAGGGGTGTACCAGTAGACGTCGTCACCCTGAAAGTCGAGACGCATGGGAGGGGTGTTGACTTCGGTTGAACCGTAGGTAAACGTGATATGCGGTGTCAGTTTCGCCTGTACTTCGCAGGTGTGCGCTTCGGAGAGAAAACCTGCGCCTATCATCAACTGGAAGTCATGGTGCGTGCCCCCAAGCTGGTACGCCTGGTACAACAGTTCAGCGACTCCAGGGGGGGTGACGTAAGTATGGGTGATCCGGAACCGGTTGAAATCTATCCAAAGCTGACCTGGCACCGAAAACAGAACGCAGCCTCCTGCAGCCCAAACCGCGAGCGGCTGTTTGTAGCCGATTGCAGTCCAGGTACCAATCCCACCGTCCCCAAAGATGGTATTTCTATCGTAGCCAAACCAGTCTGCTCGGGATTTGGCAACAAGCGTATCAGTGATCTCATCGATACGGAGCTTTTTGTACACGCCGGTGGTGCCTGATGTGTAAAGGACATGCCCGGCGCCTGAGCGCGGCTCGAGAGCAGCATGAGCATCGGCTGGCGTGACCGGTTTTGGATAACGAAGTGGAACGACAAGGACAGATGGAATACCCAGGGAGTGCACAGCTTCCCGGCTCAGTGCACCCTGGCCCTCGAACACCAGAAGATGATCGTATTTTTCCAGTCCCAGTGCCTTAATCTGATTCACCTGGGAAATACTGATGGTGCTCACCCCCATGGCCCGCAGGGCTAGCAAAACCAGCCATGTGTGGATTTGCTGCCTCACCAAGATGACCACCGACTGTCCGGTTAGAACACCTGCGTCATCGAGCCATATGCGGCGTTCGTCAATGAGCTGGACAAAACTCCGGTAAGACCAGATACGGCCAGCCTGCATGAGCGCAGGCCGATCTGGATCTTGATGGGCATGTGCCAGCAGCAGCTGATAAAAAGATGAGGTATTTGTTTGCCGTAGGGAATTCATCGTAAGTGCTGACTGAATGCATTTGCGAGATAGCGAAGTGGCGCTGTATCGTGTCCTATCAAGTCGCAACTGGCAAGCACGATACAGGCCACAGACTGGGCACCGGCTGCGATTCAGCACTGGGGCCAAAGCTTCGCGTCGCACGACGGCGGCCTTCCAATGGCAAAACAATGCCCAGCTCCGAGAGCAGGCCGCGGATGCGGTTGAACGTGGCGGTGCACTGCTCGACAAAACCCTGGCGTGGTCCGTGCCGACATGGAATCTGCGTGACCAACGCGCCAATCATTACAAGCGGCAGGCAAGCTGCCGAAAGAGTTTTCGGCGTCTATCGGTGTGGGGTGACCCCGGTGGGCCATGGTGATCGATCAATCTCGCCGCAAGCGTGGATGGGTGTGTGGCTTCTTCTTGTTGACGCAATAGAAAGCTATGATTTGTATAGCTGCATGCCCAGATAAAACGGTCGCAAGCGAGCGATTTCGTTCACAAAAGGCAATAGTCCACCGGCAGCAGCGGCGGCGGCAGATCTGTCTCACCCAGTGACTCGCGCAGGTTGATCTCGATGGTGCGGCAGATGGCGTCCAGGGGCAGGTCGTTGGGCAGCAGGCCGAAGGGTTCCTCGATCTCGTCGCCCAGTGCGTCCAGGCCGAAGAAGGTGTAGGCCACGATGCCTACCACGAAGGGGGTCATGAAGCCGATGGTGTCCACCAGGCCGAAGGGCAGCAAAAAGCAGTACATGTAGGCCGTGCGGTGCAGCAGCAGCGTGTACGAGAAGGGCAGGGGCGAGCTTTTGATGCGTTCGCAGGACGCGGCCGCGCTGACCAGGGCGTTCAGGGTGTTGTCGATGCTGGCGGCCAGCGGTTCGCCGATGTGGCCGCTGCGCAGGCAGTGCTGCAGATCCAGGCCCATGTGGTGCATCAGCATCGAGGTCTTGCTGCCGCTGCGCTGCAGGGCCTGCCACTCGGATGGCTGCAGCAGGGCCTGCACTTCGCCCCGGTCGGGCACGCCGCGCAGCTGCTGGCGCAGGGTGTGGCAGAAGGCGATGGCGCGGTGGACCATGCGTACCCGGATGTCGTCCAGCCCTGCGCCGGGCGGCACGGGCTGGGGCAGGTCGATCAGGCTCTGGCACTGGCGGCTGAGGTTGCGGCAGCGCAGCAGCAGCTCGCCCCAGAGCTTGCGGGCTTCCCAGTAGCGGTCGTAGGCGGCGGTGTTGCGAAAGCCCAGGAAGATGGCCAGCGGCAGGCCGATCAGCGTGAACGGGATCGCGGTGAGGGTGATCTTGTGGCTGAACACGGTGCCGTGCAGCAGCGTGACAACGGTGGCCAGCAGTACGTTGACAAGCAGCACGACCCAGATCTGCTGCAGCACCGAGCCGCGCAGCAGCAGGAACATCTTCAGGCCCGAAGGCCGGTCGCGCACGATCATGGCGGCTTAGAACGTGTTTACGATCTTTACGGGGATCGCGTTGGGATGGAATCGGGATGAGTGGGAGGACCAGATGCGCCGCATGGGCTCATGCCCATGCCAGCAGATGGGGCGCCCAATCGCCCGATTCCACCCCAACCCTTCGGGCAAGTGCCTTGTCGGGCGGTCTGCGGCGTTGCGGCGCTGGTGGATAGCCGGGCTATCCACTGCGCACCGCGCCTTGCAGCCCATCCCGACAAGGTACTTGCGCGACCCCGGAAAGATCGTAAACACGTTCTTACATGTGCCCGGTGCGCAGGTAGCGGCTGTGCCAGGACAGCGCTTCGTCCAGCAGGTGCGGCGTGTGGCGGCCCGGGCCGTCGCGCCAGGCGCGTTCGGTGTAGTCGCGCAGGGCATCCCGGTAG
>Ga0208564_1001273_pt1 | contig 21363 bp, 18 predicted proteins | sample AD_UKC073_MetaG_FD_184439 | JGI IMG/M metagenome (GOLD analysis project Ga0208564, IMG submission 184439) | Active sludge microbial communities of municipal wastewater-treating anaerobic digesters from USA - AD_UKC073_MetaG (SPAdes) (version 2) | ecosystem: Engineered > Bioreactor > Anaerobic >... | reverse complement strand
AAGATGCGAAGGCCAACCCGGCCGTCAAGCAGGCGGCCGTGGATGCGATCCGGCAAATCGTGGTGAGCGATCCGGCGGTGAAGGACGGCCCGGCCTATCAGCTCTTCCACGAACTGGCGGAAGCATACTACGCCGAGGAAGAGTCGCTGGCGGCCGATCCGGCAGAGCCTCGCGCGAACGTGTGGGTCGTGGACGGTCAGGCGATCAAGGCCATTGACGTTCCCACCGAGATCTACTGCATGGTCATGAGCATGCGGGCCAGCAGGGCTTCGCTGGAACTGGCCAAGGATCAGCCGCAGGTCCTGGCCCTCTGGCTGGCCGCCAACTTCCGGCGTGAATCGCGGCTGGGGTTGGACGTGCAGACCGCCGAGAAGGTCACGGTGGACGATCCGAGTCAGCCGGCGGACTTCCCGCGCAGTCTGTACTGGGCGGCGGGCTCCGGTCCGGCATGCTGCAATCTCGTGCTGGCCCGCGGACTCTCCGATATGGATCGCCCGGTGGTCCTGGGTGCCATTGCCGGTCTGGCTTCGACGGCGGGCCCGGCGGCCTTCCAGCCGGAGGCCGGGGGACTGGGTCTGGCCGAAGCGATCCGCTTCCCCGATCAATTGGTTCGTCTGCGGGCGGCGTTGGTGCTGGCCCGTATGTTGCCGACGCAGCCGTTCGCCGGCGCGAACGAAGTCGTTCCCGTGCTGGGCTCGGCGTTCGCGATCAACGGCCAGAAAGCCTACCTGCTGATCGAGCCCGACAAGAAGCTGGCCGAGAAGCTCGCCGCCGATCTGGGCAAGAGCGGCGCCAAAGTCATCGTCTCGGACAACCTGGAGCTCGGGCTCGCCCAGGCGGCTCGACAGGTGCCCCAGGTTGATGGCGTCCTGCTCGCCAGCGACATGACCGAGCCCGGCGTCGTTCAGGCAGTCGCGACGTTGGGTCGCGACGAGCGAGCCGCTCTGGCGCCGGTGGTGGTGCTGGTCAAAGAAGGCGGCATGCTGATCAGCGATCGGGTGGCCGAAACGGACGCCCGCGTGGGTCGCGTGCTGGTGGACGGTTCCAGCGCCGAGCAGATCGTGGCCAAGCTCGAGCAATTGGCGCCGGTATACGGTTATCGGCCGCTGACCGCCGAGGACGGCGTGGCCCTCTCGCTCGAGGCCTGCCTCGGGCTGCAGAATATCGCGGCGAAGCGTTCACCCATCTTTGACGTGCGAGCTGCCGAGGCCGCCCTGGTCCAGGCCCTCAACGAGCATCCCTCCGAAGAAGTGCGGATCGCCACGACGCGCGTGCTGGCCTCGGTGAATACGCCGACGGCTCAGAACGCGGTGGCCAAGATCGCCTTGTCGTCCGAGCAGTCGCCCACGTTGCGAGCTGCGGCGTTCGCCTCGCTGGCCGACTCCGCCCGTTCGGCAGGTGCCCGCCTGAACGACAAGCTCTTCGCCGAGCTCGAGACGCAGGCTCGGTCGGAGCCGAACCTCGAGCTGCGAACGGCCGCGAGCCAGGCTCTCGGTGCGATGATTAATCTGCCCGCCGAACTGGCTGTGATGGAAGGTCCGGCTCAGGCCTTAGGCCCGCAGTTGATTATCGACGCCATCCTCAACAGCCCCAGCGGCAGTTGACGCCGCCGTTGGCGGTCAAGGCGCTGGCGCCGCATCCGGCGGATTCACAAACCTGCAAGGGCTCGGGCCGTTCGTTGAACGGCCCGAGCCCTTTTGATAGCTGTCTTATCTGGCGCGGTCTGACCGCGCGTTCGCGGCCGGATCTTTTCACGCCGTCCCCACGGGCTCCAGCGTCGCCTGCAAGTCGGCCGCGAGCTTCTGATACGCCTGCCAGCCTGCGACGTCGATCCGCAACATCTGAGCGAACTCGAGCAGGTGCGGCTCAACCTCGACGATGCCGGCGGCGAGCTTGTCGGTCCCGATGCGGAGTTTCTCGTCGAGCTGTTCGCACACTTCCAGGATACGATCGACGCGCGGCTGCGTGTCGCACAAGTGCTTGCCGAGCAGGTCGGCCGCGCCGACGACGCGGGCCAGCGGCGGTGCTTCCATCCCCTCCACTTCGAGCGGATGCCAATTTACCGCCTCGCAGACCACCTCGGGCAGCTGCCAGTGACCCAGCACGAGGGCGGATGCCTGGGCGTGCGTGATCCCGACCAGACTGATTTCCTTGTGGGCCAGATCGCACTCGCCGTCCGGCCGGTACTGTGCCGCCACCGGCGCGTAGTCGGTGGGCATGGCCTCATCCAGCACCACCACGCCGACGTCAGCCAGCAGGCCGGAGATGAAGGCCTCCTCGCGGAGCTGCGGCTCGACCTCGGCAGCGAACCGCCCGGCCAGGGCGGCACAGGTGAGCGATCGCCGCCAGAAATACGAGATATCCAATCGCGTCGGCCGCTTGCGATCGAGGCTGTCCACGATGTATCGGCCTAGCACGAGCGAGCGCACCCGCCGAATGCCCAGCAGCGTCATGGCCTGCGATAGCGAGCTCACATGACGCGTCACGCCGAAGAGCGACGAATTGGCCAGGCGCAAGATTTCTCCCGCGGTGCCCGCGTCCGACGACAGCACCTCGACGACTTCACGGTAATCGAAATCCGGATCCTGGATAAGCTCCAGAAACCGAGCTGCCACCTGGGGCATGGAGGGAATCGCGGCGGACCGTTTGAGCATCTCGATGACTGCCGTCTCCATCAGCGGCTCCTTGAGGCAACGGATCGTTGTGGCAACGTTTGAATCGGCCCGAATTCCCGAACCAATTAGCAATGCTCGGCCCGTCTTTTGGAGCACTGACCGGAATGGGGCGATTGCGACCAGACCGCGGCAACGGCCGTCTGCATGAGTGCGGCGAGCGTGCCGATTATCGGACGACTTGTGGCAGATCCATCCAGGGTCCGTTTTTTAACGCAGCGCTGCCCCTCGGTTAACCGATGCAGGCTCAGAAGGAGTGTTGATTTTCGTTGATTCGTGTGGCGGAATCGGGCAGCATGCGATCCGTTCGGATACGCTTCGCCCTTGCACCGAATCCTGCTCGAACTTGCAACACGGAGGCGCATGACGGAAATGGAGTTCCGCGTCAACATGACCATCGAAGTGGACCAGGTGGGCAACGGCCTGGCCATTCAGACCCCCATCCCGATTCAGCTCGTCCACCAGCGCGGCAAATGGCGCGGCGAATGCGAGTCGCCGCCCGTCAGCACGCCGACATTCGATCATCTGGAAGAAGCGCTGGCGGCTTGCGGCCAGCAAGTGGCCGCCGAGGTCCAGGGCGCGGTGATGGAACGACCGCTGATCCTGGCCCGCATCACGCCGGACAACATACCGACGAATATGTTTTCGTGATTGATCAGCGGTCCGTTGTCAGTGGTCAGTGGAAAGAAGCTTGCGCGGGTTTTCCACGCGTCCGAGAATCCGACAACTGGCAACTGACCAGTCAAAAAACACCAGGTCGGCGGCATCTCTTCCCTTTCCCTGCCGCGGTTGCTTCCCCTCCTCATCGAGACGTCGCTGACGCTCGATCGCGTCCTCGTTGATGACGACTACCGCAGCGCACGGGCTGAGCTCGATGCCGCCGACCCGGTTGAACTGATCGGCGCCGCTCAACCGGCGTCGGCGATTGAGCGGCACCGTGTCAGAGTCGCCGCCTGCCGCCCGTGGGAATGGGCAGTGCGCAGGCGGCCGGGCGGTCACGGTGACGTGGTCTCGAGGGTAAGGGTAGGATTCCACTCTTCCGTCCACGAGTACAATACCGTCGCCGGCGCGAATAGCGCCTTTTGCGATATTGTCTCGGCGTGATGATCCATGAACAGGACGTCGTTGCCGGCCGGATGCCGTTTGAACTTCTCAATCGGCGCGCCCAGCTCCTCGGGGATGTTGGCCAGCACGTCCATCCGCGAGTTAGCGCCGGCATTGCCTACGCGGCCTTTGAGCCTGGGCGCGTCGTTGACCACCTTGTCGTGACCGCGGGCGTTGATCCACGCGGAATCGGCGTACAGGAGCGTCTTATCCACGAACTTGTAGGCGGTAGCGTTCGAATTGAAGATCAGACGCTCCTGATCGTTGGATGGCTTGATTCCGGTCATGTTGTTCAGTGCGTAGCTGTACTGAATCGTGTAGTCCGGCGGCAGTTTGTAAAACGTGCCGATGCCCAGAGCGTCGGGATAGGTTCCGATGTCGTCACCCAAAGGATAGACGCGGACCGGATCGGCGTCGGTGGGGCAGGCGAAGATCTCCAGCGGGCGCCGGTCGGACTTGATGATGGTCCGCATGGGCTCGAACGCACCGAACACGCTTCCGCCGCCGGTGGCCGAGCTGGCCGAACGGACGGGATACTGCTCCTTGTTGTTGTTGAGGTAAATCTGCGTGGCCAGGCCCATCGACTTGAGGTTCGAAAGGCAGACCGGCACGCGGGCCTGATCGCGGGCTTTGGCCAGCGATGGTAACAGGATCGCGATCAGCAGTGCGATGATGGCGACCACAACCAGCACTTCGATCAGCGTGAAGCCCGAACGTGGGGTTCGGTGTTTGCGGCTCGAAGTCGCAAGCAACGTGGTTTCAGCATGGTTCTTGAACAATTGAGATCTCCTTGGGCGCGGAGTACCTGCGGGATCGCCTCTCCTCCGGCAGAGCCAGGCGATCGGTTCATGGGTTACGGGTTACGGTTACGCGTGTATGAATGGATGAGTGATGACGGTTTGAGGGTTAACAACAACACAACATGGATAACCTCCTGCCCGGTCCGGCGTAACCCCCCGGTCGGTCAAATCTGATAGTCCTCGACGAATACTTTCATGTTGCGTGGGGTGACAAATACCTGTTCACCGCGGGCCAGACGCAGTTGCTGATAACGGTCCTGGGCCATCTCCACATCGACGCGCTCGCCATCGCCGGCGATGAGTTCGATTTTGACCTGCGGTCCGGCGGCATTCACGTGAGCCACGCGAGCGGGGAAGCAAGGATGCCCGTTGGCGGAACGGGCCAGTTCCAGCTCGTGGGGGCGGACGAAGCCCCGAGCCGCCATGCGAGCCGAAAAGCTCAGCGGGTGCGCATCTTCCACCGGCATCGGGCCGAAGAACGTGCGGTTTCCTTCCACGCGGCCCTGGAACACGTTCACGTTACCCAGGAAGTTCATCACGAATTCGTTGGCCGGATGGTGGAATACCTCGTCCGGCGCCCCGGTCTGCTCAATCCGCCCCTGATTCATGACCACCACGCGGTTGGCCACTTCGAGCGCCTCTTCCTGGTCGTGAGTGACAAACACGCTGGTGACCTGGATCTCGTCATGGAGCCGCCGAAGCCAACGGCGCAGATCCTGCCGCACCTTCGCGTCCAAAGCACCGAACGGCTCATCGAGCAGGAGCACGCGCGGCTCGACGGCCAGAGCCCGAGCCAGGGCCACGCGCTGACGCTGTCCGCCGGACAATTGGGCCGGATAGCGACGAGCCAGGGGTTCGAGCTGAATCAGCTGCAGCAGGCGCGTCACTCGCTCGCGGATTTCCTGACGCGAGGGCCGCTGCCGCCATGGCCGCACCCGCAGTCCGAACGCGATGTTTTCAAAGACCGTCATGTGACGGAACAGAGCGTAATGCTGGAACACGAAACCAACGCCCCGTTCGGCGGCCTTGTACGCCGCCACGTCCTGGCCGTGGAAGCGGATGGAGCCGCTGCCGGGATCCGGCTGCTCCAGACCGGCCAGGATGCGCAGGAGCGTGGTCTTGCCCGATCCCGACGGACCGAGCAGCGCGACCAGTTCGCCGGTCGGCACGTCCAGATCCACGCCTCGCAAGGCGGGAAACTGGCCGAAGGTCTTGCTGATGTTCCGAATCTCGATACTCATGCACCCACACCTGTGTCAGACATCTGTCTCCGAGAGCGAGACTCGACGACGGTCTTGAGAATCAGCGTGGCCAGGGCAAGAAACGCCAGCAATGAGGCCACGGCGAAGGCGCCGACGGAGTCGTATTCGTTGTACAGCACCTCGGCGTGCAACGGCACAGTGTTGGTCAGACCGCGGATATGGCCCGACACCACGGACACCGCGCCGAACTCGCCCATGGCGCGGGCATTGCACAGGATGATCCCGTACAGCAGACCCCATTTGATGTTCGGCAGCGTGACCCGCCGGAACGTCTGGAAAGCGCTCGCTCCCAGGACTCGTGCCGCTTCCTCCTCTTCCACGCCCTGAGCCTGCATGAGCGGGATCAGCTCGCGGGCCACGAACGGCAGCGTGACGAAGAGCGTCGCCAGCACGATGCCCGGCACGGCGAAGATGATCTTGATGCCATGCTCGTCGAGCCACGGCCCGAACCAGCCCTGCATGCCGAACACCAGGACGTAGATGAGACCGGCAATCACCGGCGAAACGGCGAAGGGCAGGTCGATCAGCGTCACGAGAACGCTCTTGCCGACAAACTCGAACTTGGCCACCGTCCAGGCGGCCACGATGCCGAACAACGTGTTCAGGGGGACCACGATCGCCGCGACCAACAAGGTCAGCTTGATGGAGGCCACGGCGTCGGGTTCCGTCAGTGCGGCCCAGTAGGCGGAAACGCCATTCTCCAGAGCCTGTGCGAAGATCGCGACCAACGGAAACAGGAGAAACAAGGCCAAGAACACCCACACGGCAACGATCAACAATGTGCGAACCCAGCGCGGTTCGGCGATCGCCCGTTCGGCGGTGCGAGCGGACCCCGGCGGCTCGTACCGAACCGGTTCGAGGTTCATCGATATGTCCTGAACTTCCACACTCATCCCGTTTCCGCTCCGCGTCAGCCGTTTATCGGTATTTCCGTCCACTCCAGCGCTGCAGCGAGTTGATCGCCAGCAGCAACGTGAACGACAGCACCAGCATGACCACCGCGATGGCGGTGGCGCCCGCGTGGTCGTATTGTTCGAGCTTGATCACGACCAGCAGCGGGGCGATCTCCGTTCGCATGGGCATGTTGCCCGAGATAAAAACGACCGACCCGTATTCGCCGATGGCCCGGGCCAGCGCGAGGGCGAAACTCGTCACCACGGCCGGAACCAGCTGCGGCAGGATCACGCGACGGATGGTCTTGTACCGGCTGGCGCCGAGACTCATCGCCGCCTCTTCCACCTCCGGATCAATCTGCTCCAGCACGGGCTGAAGCGTACGAACCACGAAGGGAAAGCTGATGAACGTCAGCGCGATGACCACGCCCAACGGCGTGAATGCCGCCTGGATGCCCAATGGCTCGAGAAACCGACCGACCCAACCGTTCGTCGCCAGAATCGACGTCAGGGCGATGCCGGCGACGGCCGTGGGTAACGCGAACGGCAGATCGATGATCGCGTCGAGCAAACGCCGCCCCGGGAACCGATACCGCACGAGCACCCACGCCACCAACAGGCCGAACACCACGTTGATCGCTGCCGCGATGGCCGACGCACCGATGCTCAATCGGTATGCCGCGACCGCGCGAGGGTCGCTCACCGTACTCCAGAACTGCTCCCAGCTGAGCCGAGCGGTCTGCAGGAGCAGTGCGGCTAGCGGCAGAAAGACCAGCAGGCTCATGTATGTCAGCGTCAATCCCAGCCCAGGACCGAATCCCGGAAGCACGCTGGGTTGCTTGATTCGCAGCAACGCCATTGCGGTTCTCTCCGTTATCGCCTGGGGCTGTAGATCTGGTCGAACGTGCCACCGTCGTCAAAGTGGACCTTCTGGGCTTTGGCCCAGCCGCCGAACAGCTCTTCGATGGTGAACGTCTCGATTTTGGGGAACTTGTCTGCGTACGCCTGGGCGACCTTGGGATCGCGCGGTCGGTAATGATGCTTGGCGGCCAGTTCCTGGCCCTTCTCGCTGTAGAGAAACTCCAGGTAGGCGGTGGCCACCGCTCGTGTGCCGCGCTTGTCCACCACGCGGTCAACGACGGCGACCGGCGGTTCGGCCAGGATCGTGACCGACGGCAGGACGATCTCCAACGGATCGCGGCCCAACTGCTCGATGGCCAGACGGGCCTCATTCTCCCACGTAATCAGCACATCGCCGATGCGTCGTTGCACGAACGTGGTGGTCGCCGCCCTGGCCGACGGATCCAGCACGGGCACGTTCCGGAAGATGGCAGCGACCAGCTCGCGAGCCTTGACCTCATCGCCGTTGTGCTTCTTGACGGCATAGCCCCAGGCGGCCAGATAGTTCCAGCGAGCCCCGCCGCCCGTCTTGGGATTTGGCGTGATCACACCAATGCCGGGCCGGGCCAAGTCGTCCCAATCCTTGATGCCCTTGGGATTGCCCTTGCGCACCAGCAGGACGATCGTCGAGGTGTACGGCGAGCTGTTAAACTTGAAGGCTTGCTGCCAGTCCGAGCGCACCCGGCCGCTGCGGCTGGCGATTTCGTCGATGTCTTGAGCCACCGCCAACGTGACCACGTCCGCTTCCAGGCCGTCGATGACGGCCCGGGCCTGCTTGCCCGAGCCGGAATGGGACTGGCGGATGGTGACTTTCTGGCCGTGCTTGGCCTCCCACTCCTTTGCGAAAAGAGCGTTGATCTCCTGGTAGAACTCCCGAGTCGGGTCGTAGGATACGTTCAGCAATGTGACCGGATCGGCCGCCAGGGCTGCCGCGCCGAAAGCCCAGACCGACCAGATTCCAACGGCATACCTCATTTAGTCCTTCCTCCACTCGCAGGTTGGCAGCATGCCCGCCACCGCGGAGCTTTCCCGCTGCCCGGGGGCTGTTTTCTGCACCCGGGGGCTGCACTCGGCATCCGGCGTGCCAACACGTATTTCGCGGTCAATACCCCCTTTTTTCGAGCCCGGCGCGAGGTCGAATACGGGGTCCCCGTGATCTATACTGGTAGCAGCCGTCAAATATGATGGGTGGGGATTCGAGCAGACGCATGGAAGAGTGCAATTCATTACTACTGGAGATCTGGCGAGAGGCGTGCAAGCACATCGAGATTGGTGAGGCCGCCGCACTAATGGCGCCCATTCTGGCCCGGCGTTGGCCGCTGGAAATGATGCTGGTGCGGCGCATCGACCCGAAGCGCTCGTGTGTGGAGACCGTAGGCGTCGGGTTGTGCGGCTCGGCGACCGCTCCCGAACACACGCGGAACGAGTTGTCGGCCGGCCAATTGGAGGAACTGCTGGCGTGGGCCCGCCAAGGCCAAATCCTGCACTTCCATCGTCCTTCGTCCGCACCGGTGCCCGTGGGCGTGCTGCCGGAAGCGGTTCGCAACGATATGCTCGTCGGTCCGCTGACGAGCGCCGAGGGGCCCATCGGACTGGTCGTCCTGATCGCTCGCGAAGGGGCGTGCTTTCATCCAGCCAGCCTGCCGGTTCTGGAGCGTCTGCTTGAGCCGTTTTCGGTGGCCCTGGAGAATGACAGCCGGCTGCGGGAACTGCGGGTGCTGCGCGAGGCGGCGGAGGCCGATCGCCGGTCGCTGCTCACCAAGCTGGGCCGGCAGGACTTCCATGAAGAGATCGTCGGGGCGGATGGCGGCCTCAAACCGGTCATGGACCGCGTCCATCAGGTGGCCCGACTGGACGTGCCCGTGCTGATCCTGGGCGAGACCGGCTCCGGCAAGGAAGTGATCGCTCGCGCGATCCACACTCGTTCACAACGGGCGAACGGACCGTTCCTCCGCGTCAACTGCGGTGCCATCCCTTCCGAACTGATCGACTCGGAACTGTTCGGCCACGAGCGAGGCAGCTTCACCGGTGCCATTGCGACGCGCAAAGGATGGTTTGAACGAGCCGACGGTGGCACGCTGTTTCTCGATGAAATCGGCGAGTTGCCGCCCGCGGCGCAGGTGCGTCTGCTGCGAGTGTTGCAGGACGGCGTGTTCGAGCGTGTGGGCGGTCAACGGCAGATGGTCGTGGACGTGCGCATCGTGGCGGCCACGCATCGCAACCTGCAAGAGATGGTAGCGGCCGGCCAATTCCGCGAGGATCTATGGTACCGCATCGCCGTATTCCCCATCGATTTGCCGTCGCTGCGAGACCGTCCGGAGGACATTCCGGCGCTGGCGGCCCACTTCGCCCTGCGAGCCTGCCGTCGGTTCGGCTTCCGCCCACTGGCCCCCACGGCGGCGGACATCGAGTTGCTGCGGTCCTATCACTGGCCCGGCAACGTTCGCGAACTGGCCGCGGTCATGGACCGGGCGGCCATCCTTGGCGATGGCAAGACGCTGGAAGTTTTCACAGCCCTGGGTGCGGCACCAACCGTCGGTGCCGCCGCAAGATGCGCGACTTCGTCGCGGCAGGACAATTCCGCTCCCTCGACGAAGGGGAACGGCCTGCCCACGCTGGACGAAGCCATGGCGGGCCACATTTGCGCCGTGCTGGAGTACACCGGCGGACAAATCGAGGGCGACAAAGGGGCGGCCCGACTGCTCGACATCAATCCCCACACGTTGCGGGCCCGGATGCGCAAGCTGGGCATCGACTGGCAGCGGTTCCGCAAGTGAAACGGCGACTTGGGCGGAAAGAGGCTCGCCAAGCGGGCTGAAAATGGTACACTCATGGCACGCGTGCGGCGGTGCCAGCGCACGTCGCCGGCCGCCGAAGGCTGAGAGTATCCAGAAGCTGGCTCGCATTCGACCGGCCAGCATCGGAGGTGGTGCATGGAGGCGCCTGCCAAGACGGGTGGAACCCGCAAGTCACGTCCGCGTCGCGACCTCATCGGCCGTCTGAGCACGCTACCGCCGATCGAGTTTCTCAAGAAGCATAATCCGCTTCGCCGTCGTCGCCGCCGGCCTCAATTGGGTTTCGATCAGCCGCCCGCAGAGATCCGGCGTCTGGCGCTGCCGCTGCGGCCCGCGCCGCCTTCTTTGTCCATGCGTCTGTACGTGCGGGTCCGGGAGATCGGCGAATGGATGGCCGGCCGGTTGACCACCGCGGGTAAAGCGGCCCGACAGGTGATGCGCGCAGCGATCCTTCGGGCCACTGCTATCGCAGGCCGCACATGGGAACTTGTCAGACCCGCCTTCGTGCGAGTAGCGTCCGCGGCGAACGGGGTTTTCCGTGCACTCGCCCGTTCTCGGCTTGTCCGCTGGCTCGAACACCAGGCGTCGATGGTGAGTGCACGCCTGTCGGCCCTTGCGCCGGCAGACTGGGAGCCGGGGCAAACCACGGCTCTCCTGGCGCGAACGCAACGCGTCCGCCGCACGCTGGTGGGGCTGGTGGTCTGCGAATGGACGGCCTTGCTCGGGCTGCTGATCGTGCTGGGGATCCTGGCGGTGGCTGGCCGTGGTTGGGATCGCATGTCGATTAACGCCTGCGGCCTGATCCTCTCAGCCATCAGTCTGACCGCCCTGGGCATGCAAGCTTGGCACCAACGGCTGGTCGAGGCCTGGCGAGGGATGGAACTGTTCATCTGCGGAAGCTGCGGCGAACTTCGCAACTTCTCTCCTTCGCTGGCTTGTCCGGAGTGCGGCACGGCAGACACGCCGGTGTTCCCCGGTCAGACGCCCGAGGCATGGGCTCGCGGGCGAACGCTGATCAGCCCGCTGGCCGCCGCCGGGCCGGCTCTGCTGGCCAGCATGTTGCTGCTGGCCGCGAAAGTCGTCTGACGAAGCGCAGCCGCCCGCGCCACACGCTGTCACTGGTCCGTCCCCATTCAGGCTCCTACCCTACGAACAAGGTCACGCTGGCGTTACGCGCCGGCGGTTCGGGCCTTTGCAGGCGTTCCCCCGAGGTGAGTGCTGATGAGAGTTGGCGTAGTCAGGGAGACATTTCCCGGCGAGCGGCGGGTCGCTCTCGTGCCGGGCGTGCTGGCGAGCCTGAAGAAGGCGGGTCTGGAGGTGTTGATCGAAAGCCAGGCCGGTGCGGCCGCCGGTTTCACGGACGCCGAGTACCAGGAGAAGGGTGCAACCGTCGTGGCCGATCGCGCCGAAGTGCTGCGGCAGGCAGACGTCCTGTTGCAGGTGCGCACGCTGGGAGCCAATCCCGAGGCGGGTCCATCGGATCTCGAGCACTTGCGGTCCGGCCAGACCCTCATCGGTCTGGCCGATCCGTTGATCGAGGCTGCGGCCGCCGGCGAGTTGGCCCGGCGCGGCGTCAATCTCTTCGCTATGGAGCTGATCCCGCGGATTACTCGTGCCCAGAGCATGGACGTGCTGTCTTCAATGGCGTCCATCGCGGGCTACAAGGCCGTGCTGCTGGCGGCGGCCGAGTTGCCCAAGCTGTTCCCCATGATGATGACGGCAGCGGGAACGATCACGCCGGCCAAGGTCTTCGTCATCGGAGCGGGTGTGGCGGGCTTGCAAGCCATCGCGACGGCTCAGCGGCTGGGGGCCATCGTGCACGGCTACGACTTGCGGCCGGCGGTCAAGGAGCAAGTGCAGAGCCTGGGAGCCAAGTTTGTCGAGCTCGACGTTGCCGCCGCGGATGCCGAGGCCATGGGCGGTTACGCCAAGGCCATGGACGAGGACTTTTATCGGCGTCAGCGTGAGGCGATGGCCCGCGTGGTGGCGGACATGGACGTGGTCATCACTACCGCGGCCGTGCCCGGCCAGAAGGCGCCGGTGCTGATCACGCGCGAGATGCTCACCGGGATGCGACCGGGCTCGGTGGTGCTCGACTTGGCCGCCGAACGTGGCGGCAACTGCGAAGCCACCGTGCCGGGCGAAACCGTGCAGGTCGGCGGCGTGAGCGTGCTCGGTCCGGTCAACCTGCCCGCGACCGTCCCCTTCCATGCCAGCCAGATGTACGCCAAGAACATCACCACTTTCCTTCTGCATGTAGTCAAGAACGGCGAGTTGCAACTGACCGCCGATGACGAAATCACGCGGGAAACATTGGTCGTTCGCGACGGCCAAGTCGTGCATCCAAGAGTGAAGGAGAGACTTGAGGCTTGAGTCAGAGCTCGGCCGCCTAATGTCTGGCTCATGGCTCAAAGCTCACAGCTCATAGCTTAGAGCTTATCGCTCTTTTTGCGGAGCAAAAAGCAAATGGACCCCAATCTGATCATGCTCTTGACCATCTTCGCCCTGGCGGTGTTCGTCGGGTTCGAGATCATCACTAAGGTGCCGCCTACGTTGCACACGCCGTTGATGTCCGGCTCGAACGCCATTTCGGGCATCACGCTGGTGGGAGCCGTGCTGTCGATGAACCAGAGCCATCCCGTGATCACGGGCATCCTGGCGTTCCTGGCGGTGGCTCTGGCAACCATCAACGTGGTCGGCGGTTATCTCGTCACGCATCGCATGCTGAGCATGTTCAAGAGGAAAGGCTGAACCGTGTCACTGGCATACCGTGAAGCACTGCTCAACCTGATTTATCTGGCCGTCTCGATCCTGTTCATCTTCGGGATCAAAGGGCTGACGCATCCGCGAACGGCCGTGCGCGGCAATTTGATCAGCGCCGTGGCCATGCTCCTGGCCGTGCTGGGCACGCTGGTGCTCAAGCAGGTGGTCGGCCTGTGGGTGATCCTGGCCGGGCTGGTGGTCGGATCGGCCGTGGGAGCGTATCTGGCGCTGACGGTGCAGATGACGGCCATGCCGCAGTTGGTCGCGCTGTTCAACGGGTTCGGCGGCGGCGCTTCGGTGCTGGTAGCGTGGGCGGCACTGATTGAAGCCGTGAAATCGGCCGCCCCCGACGTGCTGTCCGCCGCCGCGGATGCCGGCGTCGCCACAACGAGCGTGGCCGGCGGCTATCAGATGGGCGTGGCCACGGCCGCTTCGGGCCTGATCGGCGCGGTGACGTTCTGGGGCTCGCTCGTTGCGTACGCCAAGCTCGAGGAACTCGAGCAGTTCAAGAAACCCGTCAGCTTGCCCTATCACCAGTGGATCAACGCCGGGCTGTTCGTGCTGACCCTGCTGCTGGGAGCGTGGATTTCCGCCAATCCGGCGAGCACCGCCTCGGCCTGGATGTACCTCCCGCTGGTTCTCGTGGCCAGCGTGTTGGGCGTCACGTTGGTGATTCCCATCGGCGGCGCGGACATGCCCGTGGTCATCGCCCTGCTTAACAGCTACTCGGGCCTGGCGGCGGCCGCCACCGGCTTCGTCATCAACAACAACGTGCTGATCATATCCGGCTCGCTCGTCGGTGCTTCGGGCATCATCCTCACGCAGATCATGTGCAAGGCGATGAACCGCTCGTTGACCCACGTGCTGTTCGGCAAGCTGGGGCCCACCGGGAACACGGCCACAGCCGATGAGGTCTACGGCGGCAAGGTGAAGGCGACGACCGCCGAGGAAGTGGCCATGCTCCTGGAAGGGGCTCGCCGAGTGGTGATCGTGCCAGGTTACGGCATGGCCGTCTCGCAGGCCCAGGCGGCTGTCCGCGATCTGTACAACGTACTTGAAAGCCGCGGCACGCAGGTGGAGTTTGCCATTCACCCGGTGGCCGGCCGCATGCCCGGACACATGAACGTTCTGCTGGCCGAAGTGAACATCCCGTACGAAAAGCTGCAGGAGATGGATGCCATCAATCCCACATTCGAGCAGACTGACGTGGCCATCGTACTGGGCGCCAACGACGTGGTGAATCCGGACGCTCGCACCAACCCGCAGAGCCCCATCGCCGGCATGCCCATTCTCGACGTGGACAAGGCTCGCACGGTGGTGGTGGTCAAGCGCAGTCTGAGCCCGGGCTTTGCGGGTATTCCCAACCCGCTGTTCGCGATGGACAACACGCTGATGTACTTCGCCGACGGCAAGCAGGCCATCCTCGACCTGGTATCGGCGGTTAAGCAGCTTTAGTCAGTGGTCAGTAGTCAGTTGTCAGTGGTCAGTTGGTGTGAGCTGGGGGGCGGGCGTCTTGCCCGCCTTATACTCAGGGCCAGGCTCCGACTGCATCCATCCACGACGATTGGCACGTTTAGTCTGAGGCGGGCAGGATGCCCGACCCACGACTTCAACGGACAACGGACCACTGACAACTGACCAACTCACTTCTTTCCTTTCGCCCGCTGTTGGGCGAAGAAGGTTCGCAGCAGGTCGGCGGCATCGGCAGCCATCACACCGCGTTGCACCTGGACGACGTGGTTGAGGCGTCCTTCCTCGACGATGTTGTAGACGGAACCGCAGGCGCCGGCCTTGGGATCGTCCGCGCCGTACACCAGCCGATCGATGCGGGCCAGGACCAACGCCCCCGCGCACATGGTGCACGGCTCCAGCGTGACGTAAATTGTGCACCCGTTCAGGCGCCAGGAACCCAGCTCGGACGCGGCGGCGGTCAATGCGACCATCTCGGCGTGAGCCGTGGGATCCTTGAGTTGTTCGCGCTGGTTACGGCCGCGGCCGATGATCCGGCCCTGGTAAACAACGACGGCCCCCACGGGCACATCTTCGGTGTCCAGGGCGGCAATGGCCTCGTTCACCGCCTGGCGCATGAACTCCTCGTCGGTGTGCCACTGCTGGCCGGGCAGATCGTTCATGTACGGTTCCGCCATCTTGGAAACCTCGCGCAGCTGATAGCCGATAGCTGACAGCTGATAGCTATTCTCAGCCCACCTCCACCGGCTGCGTTGGCGGATACAACTGATCGGCCGGCACGACTCGGCTAGCCTTGTCATCCCAGGCCAGCAGTCGATTTTGGAACCACGACAGATTGGCCATGCGAACGGCCGCCCCCACGTACAAGCCCAGCTCGGGCGGACAGTTCAGCTCCACGCCGTCACGGATGGCCAGGTGATGGTTGTGGTGATGCAGCCGCATGTCTTCGCCGCCCACCCGCTGGTAGGTTTCGAGCACCTTGCCCGTGCGTTCCTCAATGATTTCGAAGCCGCCTTTCCCGCCGCCGAAGAGCAGCGTCGCCTTGTGACCGCGGATCGCGTGGTCGTATCGGAAGCGGTTGGCCATGGTGCCCAGGATGTGCACGGTCATGCCCGGTGTAATGCCCTCGACCGGATCGTAGTCGGCGACCATCTGGAAGTTGTCGGGCAACTCGCGATCGTCCTTCCAAATATACACGCCGCCCTGCCCCAGCACCGTCCGCGGGAACTTCAGGCCGCAAGCCTTGACGATGCGACAGAGCCGGTGCACGAACAGATCGGTGCCTACGCCGCCGGAGTAGTCCTTGTAGTTGCGCCACTCGAAGTAGCGAGCCGCCGACCACGGCCGCTTGGGAGCCGGTCCCAGCCACATGTCCCAATCGAGATCCGCGGGTTTCTCGTGCGTTTCGATGCGGCCGCGCCACGGCCCCTCGTTGATGTCATAATTACGGCAGTACTCGATCTGGGCATGCACCACCGGCCCGAGCTTGCCGGCGGCGATGGCCTCATGGGCCCGGATGTAGCTCTCATCGCTCATGCCCTGCACGCCCACCTGCACCTTCAGGCCGGTCTTTTTCGCCTTCTCGACGACCGCCAGCGCCTCGGGGATGGTGTGAGTCATGGGCTTTTCGACGTACACGTGCTTGCCCGCGTCCAGCGAATCGAGAATGTTGCGGGCATGCCAGTGTTCGGGCGTGCAGAACACGACGCAGTCGATATCCTTCATGGCCAGGATATCGTGGTAATCCTTGAAGACCGCCGGCTCGCCCGCGCCGCCCTCTTTGAACGCTGCCTGGAATTCCTTGGCCCGTTTCTCGTAGACGTCGCACACGGCCAGGATGCCGAGATTGTCGCTCTCGCGCAGTTTCAGCAGTGCGCCGTGGTGTTCCTTGGCGATGCCGCCGCAGCCGACGAGAGCCAGGTTCAGCCGGTCGTTGGCACCGGCGGTCTGGGCGTAACTCCGGGCGGTCATGGCAGTGGCGGCAGCCACAGCACCGCTGGTCCTGAGAAATCGGCGTCGGCTGATGCGGTGAGAAACGTTGCTCATCGGGTGATCCTCGAATGCAAGGGGCCGGGAAACGCGCACAAACAATACTTCCGGCGCTGCGCCGGCATCCTGGTTCCCGAGCCGCGGTTGTGCTACCCAGTTTACGAATTTCGCAGGATGGTGTCGATGCGACGATAGAGATCAGCGGGATCGCCTGGACCTTCGACGGTCAGCGGGCCGTTATAGCCCACCTCGCGCAAAGCGGCCAAAATCGCGGGCCAGTCGGCATCGCCGTCGCCGGGCGGGACGAATCCGGCAGCCGTGCCCACCGCCACGTTGAAGTCTTTCACGTGCACGCGGGCAATTCGCGGGCCGAGCGTGCGGATCCAGTCCTCGGGCATGCCGAACTTCAGGACGTTGCCGACGTCGAAGTACGCACCGATCCACGGCGAGTTGATGCGGTCGATGAGATCGCATAGCTCGACGGGAGAGAGCAGAAAGCCGTTCCACACGTTTTCCAGTGCGATCACCACGCCGCGCCGCTCCGCCTCGGGCATCAACTGACGCAGCGCGTCGTACGACCAGTTCAGCGCGTCGGCATAACCGCAGACAAGCCGGCGCGGCTCCTTATCGCGGCGCACCACGCCGGGTACCACGAGCAGACAGTCGGCACCAATCCAACGGGCCCGATCTAGGCAGGCGATCGTCAATTCGATGGCGGCCTGCCGCACGGCTGCGTCCGGATGCGTGTAGTGCGTCTGCCAGAACAACGCGCTGGCCAGCGAGACCACCCGCAGGCCGGCCGCGCGGATGTCATCGCCGATCCGGCGGCAGGTTGCTTCATCCGTCGTGGGAGTGAGTTCGCCCGCTGAATTGAGCGTCGGCTCGAAGCCCGCAAAACCGGCTGTGCGGGCCAACCCAGCGGCCTGGGCAACAGGCATATCCGCGGCGAAGGTCCAGCCGTTGATGCTTGGGAACATGCCGGAAAGGATAACGGCTCGCGAAGCGGGATACAAAACGATGGCCGGCGCCGTCGATCAGGCGAACGTGTCGATGTGCGTGCCGGCCTCTGCAGCGAAGGCTTCCATGCTCTGGGCCACGCTGTCCATGGTCTCGGCGATCAGGTCGGCCGCCACTTGGTCGGCTCCCTGAGCCATTTTGAGCACCCTCATGGAGACCGCGGACCGCAACTGGGCCTGGCTGAGGGCGGTGCTGAGATTGGCGATGCTTTCGATCGAGTCCATGCGTTCAGTATCGGCGGTTTAACCTGTCGTCTTTGAGTCGGGTTTTTCGTCCGATAAAACCAGCGCGTCAGGCTATCTGCAGTTGGGGATCGCGCGTCTCGGCGGGATGTACCGGGCAAGCGTCGTGACGGCGTCCGACCGGTTCGATCGCTTGCGTGACGATTTCCGACAGCTCCTCGAGCCGCTGCACCCACGAATGAGCGAGCATGAGTCGCGATCTCGCGGCGCGCTCGGCGGGCGTATTGTGACGCAACGCCTGGTCGCAACAGTCGGCGGCCGCGGCGGCGTCATCGGCTAGCCACACAGAGCCGGGAATCGGCTTGACGGCCGGGAGCGACGTGCTGACCGTCGGCACGCCAGCAGCCAGATATTCGTACAGCTTGATGGGGTTGGCGTTGTGCGTGAGCGGCACCTGCCGGAACGGAATCAATCCCACATCGAACGACTTCAGATATCCCGGCAGCAAACGATGATCGCGCGGGCCGAGCCAGTGCAGGTTGGGGAGCGACGGGATCGAGTTGAACGCCGCGCTGCGCGGACCGATCATGACCACGGAAGCACCCGGACGGCGCCGCGCCAATTCCGTCACCAGTTGCACATCCACCCAATCGCCCACCACGCCCACGAAGCCGAAGATCGGCCGGGGCAGCCGGGCGATGTCCTCGGGAACCGCCGTCTCGTCGGCCAGAGCCCGGGCCAGGTGTTGATGGTCGACACCGTGTTCGATCAGGTGCACGTTGGGATGCAGCGACCGCTTCGAATCGTACAACGGCGGCGACGTCGTGATGACCACATTCGCCCGATCGATCAGCTCGCGTTCGCGACGCTCGATGAGGGCGCGGTTGTAGCCCGAAAACTCGCCGAATGCATCGACGCAGTAGTAGATGACTGCTTCCTCGTTGAAGCAGCCGACAAAGTCGGCCACGTCGGGGGCGAACGACCAGAGTTGCACCGGTCGCTCGGGCAGTTTTTGCAGTACCTGATGGACGGCCCGACCAATCAGCGCGCGGTTAAGCCGCCCGGCCAAGCGGGATTCGGGCAGTGGAATCTGCCAGGGCGTGAGCACGGTGATCGAGCCGCTGGGCTGACGCGGGCCTTGGCGAATCTGCTTCAGTCGCAGGAGAATGCTCTTCAGATCGTCGATGCCGAGCGTCGGCCGCCGCGAGCAATGCCAATTCACCCAAATGATGTTGTTCTCGCGCGACAGCTCGCGCATCACATGATGCTTACTGGTGGGATGGAACTCCCACCCGCTCGCGAAACAGACGATATTCTTTCCGGAGATCACCAATATTTCCCCCTTGATTCTTTCCCCACCAGCGCGGGTTCCCGCTGCGGTTGCTTCTGCACCCTCGTTTCGCGCCGGTTCGCGCCAGCGAGAGACGGTGCTTCGGCGGCGGCCTCCCCGCCGGCCAGAAGTCGTTCGATACGCCCGACCACTTCATCGAGATCGAATTGCCTGACAAAGCGTTGACCGGCTTGGCCGAGAGCCTGGGCCTGCTGCGGGTTGTCCAGCAGACGAACGACGGCGGCGGCGATGTCGGCGGCGGTATCGGCCACGATCAGGTCGCGCCCGTTCTGCGCGCCGAGCCCTTCGGCCACGCAGGACGTCACCACGCAGGGACGACCGGCGGCCATGGCCGTGAGCACCTTGATCTGGACGCCCCGGGCGACACGCAGCGGCGCGACATGGACGCGCATGGCCGACAGATAACGCCGCACGTCAGGGACGGTGCCCGTCACCACGATGCTCTCGTCACTGCCGAGATCGCGCACGGCCGGCACGGGCGATCGCCCGACGATGAACAGCCGTGCGTCAGGATGTCGATCCAGAACCAGCGGCCAGATATCGCGAGCCAACCAGCAGGCCGCATCGACATTAGGCGGATAGTCCATCGCGCCGAGGAAGCCGACCACCGGCGGCTTGAACGAGACCGCGGCCGCGTCGTCACAATCCGGCCATCCCGGCAGCACCGGCGGGATCACATGCACTTTGGCCCGCAGTTGCGGCTCGGTCACGAGATCCGCCTCACGTTGAGAGACCATGAGCGTCGCGTCGAAACGGGCCAGCCAGTACCGTTCGCGCTCCGCCAGCCGGCGAGCCTCGAGGCGGTAGATGGAACTCATGGGCCAGTGGGCGTTGGCGGCGAGTTCCTGCCATTTGCGGCTATCCAGATCGTCCATGCAAAGCACGCGGCGCGGGGCGGCGACGCGCCAGGCCAGCGGTGCAATGCCCGATGAGAAGGCGAACACCGCATCGAAGCGAATCTCTTCGCTCCAGGCTGAAAGGCCCTGTTCGAGTATGCGGGAAGCGAAGTAGCTTTCGGTGGCGGTCCCGCCGGCGATGAGCCCGCCCAGGGCGCGGCTGCCGGCAAGCCGATCGGAGAACGGAACGGCCAGGAGCCCGCGGCACATCTGCCGCAACGCGGCGATGGACTGACGCGTCTCGGATCGCAGCTCGGGCGTGTTGGCATTGTCGAGGAATCCCGCGCACCACACGTCATGCCGGCGAGCCAGGCCGTAGAGCAACGCGGCCGATCGGATTTTGCATCCACGATCGGGCGGGCAGGGCAATCGGTGTGTGACGAACAGGATCCTCATGATGTTACTTCTTTGCGAGCACCCGGCCGCGGCCTGCGTGTCTTTGAGCCTCGTTCCTCATCCGGGAATCGATTTGGCCAGCCAGGCACCCAGCGGGCGGGTGACGGCCAGCGGCAGCCGAGGCCAGACCCGGCGTGCCAACTGCACCCGGGGGTTGCCCGGATGCAAATCCGGGGCCCGCCCGCCGCGAGGGACATAGTATTGGTACTGCAGGGGCGTAGGCTCGAATCCCTGGAAGCGCTTGAAGTTGTAGGAGCCGCGATTGTCCACCCGCGTGCGGCCGAAATCGAATTCCCGGCAGCCGAGCTCCACGCCCTTCTCCATGGCGGTCAGGTAGAGGAAATTGTTGGGATGGTACTTCTCGTATCGCGCGTCGCAGCCCGCGAAGTACGGGAGCAACGTGCCGCGATAGATGAAGCTCAGAAGCCCGGCGATGGGTTGATTGCGATATCGCACCACCTGCACGAGATGAGCCGGTCCTCGATCGGCCTGGTCGGCCGGGCAGGTGCGAGCGAGCAATGCCTGAAAGAATGCCGCCGGATAGTTCGGTGACGCCAGCCGCCGCATGCTCTGGCTGTACAGCGACCAAAGCGTGGGCAGTTCGGAGTCGTCAAACGACGCTTGCAGTTCATACCGTTCGCGTGCCTGCCGAGCGGCAGCGCGAGCCTTGCGAGGCAGCTCGGCCAGCACTTTGTCCGGATCGTCGGGCAACTGCTTGCGAAACGTCACATATCGCGAGAGCACGGGCAGATCGGGCCACTGCCGTTCGATGGAGCGCACGTCCAGCCACTGGACGTGCATGCGGTCGGCGAGCCGCCGTGCATGGTTCAACAGAGCGGTCGAAGCCTCCTCGTCATCGCTGATGGCTCCGCC
>Ga0208564_1001266_pt1 | contig 21407 bp, 19 predicted proteins | sample AD_UKC073_MetaG_FD_184439 | JGI IMG/M metagenome (GOLD analysis project Ga0208564, IMG submission 184439) | Active sludge microbial communities of municipal wastewater-treating anaerobic digesters from USA - AD_UKC073_MetaG (SPAdes) (version 2) | ecosystem: Engineered > Bioreactor > Anaerobic >... | reverse complement strand
AGCTGGTGGATGATGCCGCGGTAAAAACCCAGCACCACCACCTCGCGCAACGCGGCCAGGGCCTGCGCATCGGGCCACACCAGGGCGGACGGTGGCGCGGGGGTGACGGGTGCGGACACAGGTGCTTCAACGTCGGTCCAGACCAGGCCCAGGCGGCGCTCCAGCCAGTCGAGCAGCTCGCTGTGGCGCAGCGGCTTGACGATGAAGTCCTGCGGCTGGATGCCCACGTCGTTCTCCAGCGTCTTGTCGAAGGCGTTGGCCGAGACAATGGCGATGGCGGGAGAAGCCGCCTCCAAGTGGAGCGCTCTGATGCGGCGGATCGTCTCCCAGCCGTCGATGCCGGGCATGGCCAGGTCCATGAAGATGGCATCGGGGCGGTAGCCGGTGGCGAGCAGGTCCAGGCAGTCGTGGCCACTGGCGGCGGTGCGCAGCACGAAGCCCAGCGGGGTGAGCAGCTGCACCAGCAGCTCGCGGTCGATTTCTTCGTTGTCCACCACCAGTACGGTGCGGCGTGGGCCCAGGTAGGCACGGCGGACCTTGCGTGTGGCGGCCTGCGGCTCAGGCATGGCGCCATGCAGCTCGGGCAGGAAAAGCCGCACCCGGAAGGTGGCGCCCGCGCCCGGGGTGCTGGCCACGGTCAGCTCGCCGCCCATCAGGTCGGTCAGCATCTTGGCCATGGTCAGGCCCAGGCCGGCACCGGGGGCTGCCTGGGCGGGGGAACTGCCACGCGCGAAGGGCTCGAAGATCTGGCTGGTCTCGTCGGCGCTGAGGCCCGGGCCGGTGTCCTGGATCTCGATGGTGGCCAGCTCGCGGGCATAGCGCACGCGGAACACCACCTCGCCGCTGCTGGTGAACTTCACCGCGTTGCCCAGCAGGTTGATGAGGATCTGGCGCACCCGCTTCTCGTCGGCGCGCACCACCTCGGGCAGGCTGCCCTGGGCCTCGAAGCGGAAGCCCAGGCCCTTGGCGGCGGCCTGGGGCTCGAACATGCCGGTCATCTCGTGGATGCAGTCGGCGAAGTGCATGGGCCGCACGTTCAGCGTGAGCTTGCCGGACTCGATTCGGGCGATGTCGAGCGTGCCCTCGATGAGCGAGAGCAGATGTTCACCGCCGCGCTTGATGACGTTCACCGCCTGCTTGCGGTGCGGCGGCACGGCCTGGTCCTCGCCCATGAGCTGGGCATAGCCCAGGATGCTGTTGAGCGGGGTGCGCAGCTCGTGGCTGATGGCGCTGATGTAGCGGCTCTTGGCCTGGTTGGCCAGGTCGGCGGTGCGGCGCGCTTCCTCGGCCACGCGGGTGGCTTCCTCGGCTTGCAGCTTGGCGGTCTGCAGGGCTTCGTCGGTCTGGCGGTGCAGTTCGATCTCGCGCACCAGCAGATGGGTCTGGCGATTGGACTCCTCCTGTGCCACCTGCCGGCTCTTGTGTGCCAGCACCAGCCACCAGGCCACGATGCCGGCGATGACCAGCAGTGCCATATAGGCTTTGATGAAGCCCGAGCGCAGCGCCCCCTCGGACGGCGCACCCGCCACGGCCTCCAGCCCAGCCTCGGCCAGGGCGCGCAGCTCCTGGTGGTAGAGCAGCCCGAACACGCTGGCCAGCAGCGGCACCACCACCAGCATCAGCAGCAGGAAGTGACCCAGGCCCGTGTCCAGATAGGGCCAGATGCGCCGGGGCAGCAGCCAGCGCAGCGCACCCGACCACTGCGCCGACAGGCTGGCGTGGGGTTTGCACAGGTCGCCGCAGCGTGCATCCAGCGTGCAGCACAGCGAGCAGATAGCGCCCCGGTAGGCGGGGCAGTGGGCCATGTCGGGGCCTTCGTATTCTCTTTCACAAATGACGCAGCGCTGCAGATGGTGGCGTGCGCCGGAGGCCTCCACCCGCACAGGCACCAGCGGAATGACGGTGGAAGTTCTGGCAATGTAGAAGCGCCCACCAGTAGCCCAGGCGATCAGGGGCGATGCGACCAGGGCCGTGCCCAGCGCGATCAGCGCCGAGAAGGCCTGCGCCAGCGGCCCGAACAGCCCCAGGTGCGCTGCGATCGACACGGTGGACGCCAGCGCCATGGCCCCTACCCCCACCGGGTTGATGTCGTACAAGTGCGCGCGCTTGAACTCGATGCCTGGCGGCGACAAGCCCAGCGGCTTGTTGATGACGAGGTCAGCCACCACGGCCATCATCCAGGCGATGGCGATGTTGCTGTACAGGCCCAGCACATCGCCCAGGGCCTCGAACACGTTCATCTCCATCAGCATGAAGGCGATCAGCGTGTTGAACACCACCCACACCACCCGGCCCGGGTGGCTGTGGGTGAGGCGCGAGAAGAAATTGCTCCAGGCCAGCGAGCCGGCGTAGGCATTGGTGACGTTGATCTTCAGCTGGGAGATCACCACAAACAGTGCGGTGGCCGCTACCGCCCAGCTGTAATTGGGAAACACGTATTCATAGGCCGCCAGGTACATCTGGTTCGGGTCCACCGCACGCTCGGGCGGCACCATGTGCTGGATGGCCAGGTAGGCCAGCAGAGCCCCGCCCAGCATCTTGACCACGCCCAGGATGACCCAGCCCGGCCCGCCCACCAGCACGCCCAGCCACCAGCGACCACGGTTGGCGGCGGTCTGGGCGGGCATGAAGCGCAGGTAGTCGGCCTGCTCCCCCATCTGGGTGATGAGGGCGATGCCCACGGTGAGCGCAGCACCAAAATAGCGCACATCGAATGCACCACCAGCACCAACATCACCGCCATAGTGCGTTATGCCCGAAAACGCACCAGGATCGCGCATCAGCACATAGGCGAAAGGCACCACCAGCATCAGCAGCCACAGTGGCTGCGTCCAGAGCTGCAGGCGGCTGATGGCCGACACGCCATAGGTCACCAGCGGGATGACCACCAGCGCGCAGATCAGGTAGCCCCAGCTGGGCGGTATGCCCAGCGCCAGCTCCAGCGCATAGGCCATGACGGCGGCCTCCAGCGCGAAAAAGATGAAGGTGAAGCTGGCGTAGATCAGCGAGGTGATGGTGGAGCCGATGTAGCCAAAGCCCGCGCCCCGGGTCAGCAAGTCCATGTCCACCCCGTGGCGGGCCGCATAGATGCTGATGGGCAGGCCCGCCAGGAAGATGATGAGGCCGGTGGCCAGGATGGCCCAGAAGGCGTTGGCAAAGCCGTATTTCACCAGCAGGGTGGCGCCCACGGCCTCCAGGATCAGGAACGACGCCGCGCCAAAGGCGGTGTTGGCCACCCGCCATTCGGACCATTTGCGAAAGCGCTGCGGGGTGTAGCGCAACGCATAGTCTTCCATCGTCTCGCTGCCCACCCAGGCGTTGTAGTCGCGCCGCACCTTCACCACCTGCTGGGGGGCGTCGTTCAGGACATCAGCATCATTCAGGGCATCGGTGGGGCTTGGCACAGGCGCCAGGGTGCAGATTTTGTGCCATGCCAGGGTTACATTCCGGCACGGCACTTGCGAGGTTGCTTACCAGGCAATGGCCGCCCTCTTGTCCCACCCACCTTCGCCGAATCTACCGTCCATGGAACTCACTCCTCGTGAAAAAGACAAGCTGCTGATCTTCACCGCCGCCCTGCTGGCCGAGCGGCGCCGGGCCCGGGGGCTCAAGCTCAACTACCCGGAAAGCATCGCCCTGATCTCTGCCGCCGTGATGGAAGGTGCCCGCGACGGCAAGACCGTGGCCCAACTGATGAGCGAAGGCCGCACGGTGCTGGCCCGCGCCGACGTGATGGACGGGGTGGCGGAGATGATTCCCGACATCCAGGTCGAGGCCACCTTCCCGGACGGCACGAAGCTCGTCACCGTCCACCAACCGATCGTTTGACCCCGGAGACCCCCATGCGCCTCGCACGCTTCCTGCTGATTTCTGCTGCCGCCATGCCCCTGGCTGCCCTGGCCCACACCGGCGTGGACGCCGGCGCGCACCATGGCTTCCTGACCGGCTTCATGCACCCGCTGACCGGGATGGACCACCTGGCCGCCATGCTGGCCGTGGGCCTGTGGAGCGCCCTGGTGGCACGCCGGGCCTGGCCTGATCTGCTGTGGGCTCCAGCCGGTTTTGCGGCCATGCTGCTGGTGGGCGCACTGGTGGGGCTGCAAGGGCTGGAAGTGCCGGGTGTGGAACCGATGATCGCCGCGTCGCTTCTGGTGATGGGCCTGCTGGTCGCCACCCGGCTGCGGGTGCCGGGGCCGGTAGCGGCGCTGCTGGTGGGGGCATTTGCAGCCTTCCACGGCCTCGCACACGGCTACGAGCTGGCAGGTGAGCCCGGCGCAGCCATCACACTGGCCGGCATGCTGAGCGCGACGGTGTTGCTGCATGCGGCCGGCATAGGCCTGGGCTGGGCACTGCGCCACGCCCCCCGCTGGACGCCCCAGCTGACCGGTGGCGCCGTGGCGCTGCTGGGCCTGGCCATGCTGACCCGACTGGCCTGAGGTACATCCCATGACCCCCGGCGAACTACTCACCGACGAGGGCGAACACGCCCTGAACCCCGGCCGGCGCACCGCGACCGTGCTGGTGAAGAACGCATCCGACCGCCCCATCCAGGTCGGATCGCACTACCACTTTGCCGAGACCAACGGCGCACTCGACTTCGACCGCAGCACCGCACAAGGCATGCGGCTGAACATCGCATCCGGCACGGCCGTGCGCTTCGAGCCGGGCCAGCAACGCACGGTGGAACTGGTGGATATCGCGGGTGACCGCATCGTCTATGGCTTTCGCGGCCTCGTACAAGGGAAGCTCTAAAACATGGCCACGATTGGAAGACGCGCCTATGCCGAAATGTTCGGCCCCACCGTGGGCGACCGCCTGCGCCTGGCCGACACCGACCTGCTGGTCGAAATCGAGCGTGACTACACCCTGGTGGCGGGCGGCTATGGCGAAGAAGTGAAGTTCGGCGGCGGCAAGACCATCCGCGACGGCATGGCGCAGAGCCAGCGCACCCGGGCCGAGGGCGCCGTGGATTGCGTGATGACCAATGCCGTCATCCTGGACCACTGGGGCATCGTCAAGGCCGACATCGGCCTGAAAGACGGGCGCATCGTCAAGATCGGCAAGGCCGGCAACCCCGACACCCAGCCGGGCGTGGACATCGTCATCGGCCCGGGCACCGAGGTCATCAGCTGCGAGGGCAACATCGTCACCGCCGGCGGCATCGACAGCCACATCCACTTTATCTGCCCGCAGCAGATCGAGGAAGCCCTGGCCAGCGGCGTGACCACCATGCTGGGCGGTGGCACCGGCCCGGCCACTGGCACCTTCGCCACCACCTGCACGCCCGGCCCCTGGAACATCGCGCGCATGCTGCAGGCGGCCGATGCCTTCCCCATGAACCTGGGTTTCCTGGGCAAAGGCAACGCCAGCCAGCCCGCAGCGCTGCGCGAGCAGATCGACGCCGGTGTCATCGGCCTGAAGCTGCACGAAGACTGGGGCACCACGCCCGCCGCCATCAGCAATTGCCTGGACGTGGCCGACGAGACCGACACCCAGGTGGCCATCCACTCCGACACGCTGAACGAATCCGGCTTCGTGGAGAACACCATCGCCGCCGTGGGCGGGCGCAGCATTTGTGCCTTCCACACCGAAGGCGCGGGTGGCGGGCACGCGCCCGACATCCTGAAGGTGGTGGGCGAAGACAACTTCCTGCCCTCCTCCACCAACCCCACCATGCCCTACACCGTGAACACGCTGGACGAGCATGTGGACATGCTGATGGTGTGCCACCACCTGGACCCGGCCATCGCCGAAGACCTGGCCTTTGCCGAGAGCCGTATCCGCAAGGAGACCATCGCCGCCGAGGACATCCTGCACGACCTGGGTGCCATCAGCATGATGAGCTCCGACAGCCAGGCCATGGGCCGCGTCGGCGAGGTCATCATCCGCACCTGGCAGACCGCGCACAAGATGAAGGCGCAGCGCGGCACCTTGCCGGAGGATTCGTCCCGCAACGACAACTTCCGCGCCAAGCGCTATGTGGCCAAGTACACCATCAACCCGGCCATCGCCCACGGCATCAGCCACGAGGTGGGCAGCATCGAGGAAGGCAAGTGGGCCGACCTGGTGGTGTGGAAGCCGGCCTTCTTCGGCGTGAAGCCCGCGCTGATCCTGAAGGGCGGCTTCATCGCCATGGCCGCCATGGGCGACCCCAATGCGTCCATCCCCACGCCCCAGCCGGTGCATTACCGCCCGATGTTCGGTGGCTTCGGCAATGCCATCGCCAAGGGCTCGCTGACCTTCGTGTCGCAGGCAGGCATGGCCGCCGGGGTCAAGGAACGGTTCGGCCTGGCCAAGAACCTGAGCGCCGTACACAACATCCGCCAGGTGCGCAAGCAGCACATGGTGCACAACGGCTATGTGCCGAAGATGGAGATCGATGCCCAGACCTACACGGTGCGGGCCGACGGGGTGCTGCTGACCTGCGAACCGGTAGCGGTGCAGCCGATGGCGCAGCGGTATTTTCTGTTTTGAGGCTCGGTCCGGCGCGGACCGGATCCGCCCTACAAGATGGGGGCAGAATCAGGACTTCTGCACTGCATAGGCCGTGCTGCCGATCCACCGACCTGAAGCCATCCCCGGCTCATCTACCATGCTCACCGCCAACAAACTCATGCCCCAGGGCTACGGCCTGGCGCCCGTGCTGCTCAAACGCGCCGCCACCATCGAACTCGACTGGGACGTGCGCCAGAAAAGCCGCTTTGACGCCACCGATTCGCAGGGCCGCCAGCTCGGCGTGTTCCTGCCGCGCGGCACGGTCGTGCGTGGCGGCGACGTGCTGGTGGCCGAGGATGGCTCACTCGTGCGGGTGCTGGCAGCAAAGCAGGCCGTGCTGCGCATCACGCATTGCACCCAGCATGGCACACCGTTTGACCTGACCCGTGCCGCCTACCACCTGGGTAACCGCCATGTGCCGATCGAACTGAAACCCGATCACCTGAAGATCGAGCCCGACCATGTGCTGGCTGACATGCTGCGCGCCATGCACCTGATCGTGCAGGAGACCGCAGACGCGTTTGAACCCGAAGGCGGCGCCTATGCCAGCCATGGCGGGCATGGCCATGGACACGGCCACCATGACCACGGTGACCACAGCCACCCGCACGAACACACCAGCCCGGTCGCTGCAGCGCCAGCGCCCCGCGCCACCATTCCCATCGCCGCAGTCGCAGCGCCCCATGTGCATGGGCCAGGCTGCGGCCATGGCCATAGCCACGGCGACCACCATGGACATGATCACGGACACGGCCATTCCCACTGAAACGCCCCCCCCACCCGCCACGCCCGGCCTGCTGCAACTGATCTGGCTGGCCTCGCCAGCGCTGCCCGTGGGCGGATTTTCCTACTCGGAAGGGCTGGAGGCGGCGGTGGATCGGGCGGGAGTAGCTACCGAAACCATAGCATCTGACTGGCTGAGCGACCAGTTGCACCTGGGCCAGGCCCGGGGCGACCTGGCCGCCATGGCGCAGGCCATCGGTGCCTGGCGGCGCGGTGACATACCGCGCGTAGCGGAGTTGAATGCCTGGGTACTGCAGACCCGCGAGAGCAGCGAATTCCGCGCCCAGGCCGAGCAGATGGGCCGCTCGCTGCTGGACTGGCTGCGCAACCACCACACCGCCAGCGCCGACGACATCGCCGCCTGCGCCCGGATGCAGCCCACCTACCCCATTGCCTTCGCCCTGGCCGCAGCCGCCACATCGGCCGGCCTGCGCGACTGCCTGCAGGCCTATGCCTTTGGCTGGGCCGAGAACATGGTGCAGTCGGCCATCAAGGCCGTGCCGCTGGGCCAGAGCGCCGGCCAGCGCATCCTGGCCCGGCTGGCCGCCGACATTCCCGCCGCCGTGGAACACGCCATGGCCTTGCCCGACGACCAGCGCCAGGCGTTCACGCCCATGCTGGCCATTCTTTCCTCCCAGCACGAAGTGCAGTATTCGAGGCTTTTCCGATCATGACCTTGCACCACATCCCTCACCGCACCAAGAAACTGCCCCCTTTGCGCGTCGGCATCGGCGGCCCTGTCGGCTCCGGCAAGACGACCCTGCTGGAGATGCTGTGCAAGGCCATGCGCGAGCAGTACGACCTGGTGGCCATCACCAACGACATCTACACCAAGGAAGACCAGCGCCTGCTGACCGTCAGCGGCGCGCTGCCGGCAGACCGCATCATGGGGGTGGAGACCGGCGGCTGCCCGCACACCGCCATCCGCGAAGACTGCTCGATCAACCTGGAGGCCATCGACCGCATGCTGGTCGAGTTCCCCGACGCCGACGTGGTGTTCGTGGAAAGTGGCGGCGACAACCTGGCCGCCACCTTCAGCCCCGAGTTGAGCGACCTCACCATCTACGTGATCGACGTGGCCGCTGGCGAGAAGATCCCGCGCAAGGGCGGCCCCGGCATCACCAAAAGCGACCTGTTCGTCATCAACAAGACCGACCTCGCGCCCCATGTCGGTGCCAACCTGGAGGTGATGGAGGCCGACACCCGGCGCATGCGCACCACCCCCAAGGGCCTCAAGCCCTTTGTGATGACCAATCTCAAGACATTGTCCGGACTTGATGAGGTGGTAGCGTTCATCGAAGCGCGCGGCATGCTGCGCGCCGCCTGAGAGCCAACGGCGCACGCCCTGGCACAAAAGCTGCGGACATGCGCACAGAACCTGACGGAGACTCACGTGAACACCTCGCTGCAAACCCATCAACTGGTGCGCCGATCCATGGCGCTGGTACTGGCCGGGGGGCGTGGCTCACGGCTCAAGCAGCTCACCGACCGCCGGGCCAAACCTGCGGTGTACTTTGGCGGCAAGTTCCGCATCGTTGACTTCGCGCTTTCCAACTGCCTGAACTCGGGCATCCGGCGCATGGCGGTGCTGACGCAGTACAAATCCCACTCGCTGCTGCGGCACTTGCAGCGCGGCTGGAGCTTTCTGCGGCCCGAGCTGAACGAGATGGTGGACCTGCTGCCCGCCCAGCAGCGGGTGGGTGAAGAGCACTGGTACCGCGGCACCGCCGACGCCATCTACCAGAACCTGGACATCGTGCGCTCCAACAACCCCGACTATGTGGTGGTGCTGGCCGGGGACCACATCTACAAGATGGACTACTCCATCATGATCAAGGACCACGCCGAACATGGACTGGGCTGCACCGTGGGCTGCATCGAGGTGCCACGCAGCGAAGCCAGCGCCTTCGGGGTGATGGCGGTGGACGATGCCCGCCACATCCAGGCCTTTGTGGAGAAACCTGCAAACCCGCCCGCCATGCCCGGCAACGACGATGTGTCGCTGGCCAGCATGGGCATCTATGTGTTCAATGCCGACTACCTTTACCGCCTGCTGGAGGAAGATCTGGCCAACCCTGACTCCAGCCACGACTTCGGCAAGGACGTGATTCCGCGCGCCGTGGCGGAAGGCCAGGCGCTGGCGCACCCGTTCAGCCTGTCGTGTGTACCGCAGGCCACCAGCGGCGTCACGCCCTACTGGCGCGATGTAGGCACGATTGATGCATTCTGGTCAGCCAACCTGGACCTTGCCGCCACCACGCCGGAGCTGGACATCTATGACACCGACTGGCCCATCTGGACCTACCAGCGGCAGCTGCCGCCGGCCAAGTTCGTGCCCGACCGCGACGGCAAGCATGGCTTCACCACCAACACCATCGTCTCGGGGGGCTGCATCGTGTCGGGCTCGCAAGTGACCAATTCGGTGCTGTTCTCCAGCGTGCGGGTGCACTCCTACTGTGAGATCGACCAGTCCGTCATCCTGCCCGACGTGACCATCGGGCGCGGCGCGCGCCTGAAGAAGGTGGTGATAGACCGCCGCTGCCACATACCCGAAGGCCTGGTGGTGGGTGAAGACCCCGAGCTGGACGCGCGCCGCTTCGAGCGCACGGCCAGCGGCGTGGTGCTGATCACCAAAGAGATGCTGCCGCCACGCGACTGAGCCCGTCCCCCATTTTCATCTCCACGACGCCCTCCATGCCCGCACTGCCCTTCACCCCCAGCCTGCAGAATTTCGAGTACGACCACCCCGACCGCGACGTGGCCGCCTTCAAGAAGGCCGTGGCCAACAAGCTGATCTATGCCGTGGGCAAGGACCCGGTAGCGGCCCGCCCCGAGGACTGGCTGCACGCCACCCAGCTGGCCGTGCGCGACCAACTGGTGGAGCGCTGGATGGCCACCACCCGGGCACAGTACGAGCAGGACGTGAAGCGGGTGTATTACCTGTCGATGGAGTTCCTCATCGGCCGCACCTTCACCAACGCCCTGCTGGCGCTGGAGATGCGCGAGACCGTGCGCCAAGCGCTGGCCGACTTTGGTGTGGACCTGGCCGCCATTGCCGACATCGAACCCGATGCAGCCCTGGGCAACGGCGGCCTGGGCCGGCTGGCCGCGTGTTTCCTCGACTCCATGGCCACGCTGGGTGTGCCCGGCTTTGGCTACGGCATCCGGTATGAATACGGCATGTTCCGCCAGACCATCGTGGGCGGGCAGCAGGTGGAAGTGCCCGACTACTGGCTCTCACACGGCAACCCCTGGGAATTCCAGCGACCCGAGGTGACTTACCGCGTCCGCTTCGGCGGCCATGTGCAAGACCGCCAGGACTACGGCCCCGCCAAATGGGTAGACACCCATGACGTGCTGGCCATGGCCTACGACACCATCATCCCCGGCTACGGCACCCAAGCCACCAACACGCTGCGGCTGTGGTCGGCCAAAGCTACGGAAGAGATCGACCTGTCAGCCTTCAACCGCGGCAGCTATTTCTCGGCGGTGGAGCGCAAAAACCAATCCGAGAACGTGTCGCGGGTGCTCTACCCCGACGACTCCACCGCGTCCGGCCGCGAGTTGCGCCTGCACCAGGAATACTTCTTCTGCTCGGCCAGCGTGCAAGACCTGCTGCGCCGCTACCTGCGCACCCACGACAACTTCGACAAGCTGGCCGAGAAGGTCAGCATCCACCTCAACGACACCCACCCGGTGCTGGCCGTGCCCGAGCTGCTGCGCCTGCTGATCGATGAATACGGCCTCGACTGGGATACCGCCTGGGGCCTCGCGCAGAAGATCTTTTCGTACACCAACCACACGCTGATGCATGAGGCGCTGGAGACCTGGCCGGTGGAGATGATGGGCCGCATCCTGCCGCGCCATCTGCAGATCATTTTCGACGTGAACGCGCGCTTCCTCACCAGCGTGACCCAGCAACATGGCTACGACCCCGAGCTGCTGCGTCGCGTGTCGCTGGTGGACGAGTCCGGCGAACGCCGGGTGCGTATGGCCTACCTGGCGGTGCTGGTGAGCCATTCCATCAACGGTGTGTCGGCCCTGCACTCCGAACTGATGACACAGTCCATCTTTGCCGACTTTGCCCGCATCTTCCCCACGCGCTTCAACAACAAGACCAACGGTGTCACCCCCCGCCGCTGGCTGGCCCAGGCCAACCCGCCCCTGGCCGGGCTGCTCGACCAGCGCCTGGGCAAAGGCTGGCGGCGCGACCTGACCCAGCTAGAAGCCCTGCGCCCCATGGCTGCGCAGCCCGCCTTCGTGACTGCCTTCCGCCACGCCAAGCAGGAGAACAAGAACCGGCTGGCCCAGTGGGTGCAGAAGAACCTGAACACCACGCTGGACACCAATGCCCTGTTCGACGTGCAGGTCAAGCGCATCCACGAGTACAAACGCCAGCTGCTCAACGTGCTGCACGTCATCACCCGCTACCAGCGCATCCTGGCGCAGCCTGATGGTGCGCCCATGCCTCACGTGCCGCGCGTGGTGGTGTTTGCCGGCAAGTCCGCCAGCGCCTACGCCATGGCCAAGCTGATCATCCGGCTCATCCACGACGTGGCCGCCACCATTAACAACGACCCGCGTGTAAACGGCCTGCTGAAAGTGGTGTTTATCCCCAACTACAGCGTGAGCCTGGCCGAGATCATCATGCCGGCAGCCGACCTGTCGGAGCAGATCTCCACCGCCGGCACCGAGGCATCGGGTACCGGCAACATGAAGTTTGGGCTGAGCGGCGCCCTCACCATCGGCACGCTCGATGGCGCCAACGTGGAGATGCGCGAGAACGTCGGACCCGAGAACATCTTCATCTTCGGCAACACCACGCCCGAAGTGGCGGCCATCCGCGCCAGCGGCTACCAGCCGCGTGCGCTGTACATGGCCAACCCGAGCCTCAAACACGTGCTGGACGCCATCCAGAGCGGCGTTTTCAGCCCCGAAGAACCCAGCCGCTACCAGCAGATCTTTGACACCCTGGTGAACTGGGGCGACCCCTATCTGCTGCTTGCCGACTACGCCAGCTATGTGGAAACCCAGGACCAGGTGGACGCCCTCTACCGCGACGCCGACGCCTGGACGCGCAAGGCCATCCTCAACGTGGCGGGCATGGGGGCGTTTTCATCCGACCGCACCATCGCCCAGTACGCCCACGAGATCTGGCAGAGCAAGCCCGTCGTGATTTAGGGCTCCCCCAGTCTCCGCGCTCCGCCCGCCAACCCCCTCCAGGGGGCTGCTCAGGGCTTGGGCAAATAAGGCATGGGGTCCACCGCATTTCCATCGCGGCGCACCTCGAAATGCAGCTTGACCCGGTCAGTGCCGCTGCTGCCCATCTCGGCAATGCGCTGGCCCTGGCGCACGGTCTGGTTTTCCTTGACGAGGATCTTGCGGTTGTGGGCGTACGCGGTCAGCAACTGCTCGCTGTGCTTGATGATGACCAGGTTTCCATACCCCCGCAGCTCCGAGCCGGCATACACCACTCGCCCTGCTTCGGCCGCCACCACGGGTGCGCCGGCCTGTCCAGCGATGTCGATGCCCTTGTTGCGGCTGCCGTCGAACTTGCCGATCACCGGCCCCTGCACCGGCCACACCAGGCGTACCGCCGGTGCTACAGGCGGGGCTGGCACGGAGGATGGCACAGGGGCTGATGCCGCCGGCTTCGGCGCCGGGGCAGGCACCACTGGTGCAGGTTTCGGGGTCGAGCAGGCCCCCAGCAGGGCCAGCAACCCCAGTGCCGCACCCACATGGGCAAAACCACGGCGCGTCTGAGCGGAAGAAAAGAGAGAAGCCAGCATAGTCACCAATCGAGCATATCGCATCAGCCCAGGCCCGCAGGCGGTATGCTGCACCCATGAAACGAAGCTTCTGGTTCATGGCGGCAGGCCTGCTGCTGGCCACCGCCGCACAGGCGCAGACCTACCGCTGCGGCAACAGCTACAGCGATGCCCCCTGCAAAGGCGGCCGGTTGGTGGACACCACCCCACCCGTGACGAACAACAGCACGGTGGACATCGCCGGCAGCAAGACGATCTACCTCTGCCAGGGTGGGGACGGTGGCAGCTTCTGGAGCAGCCAGCACTGCCGCGAGCACGGCGCCTACATCGACCGCATGGAGAAAGTGCCGGCCAACCTGCCGTGGGAAACCCAGGTGGAAATGGCCAAGGGCCAGCGCGACAGGGCAGCAAGCCTGCAGCAGCCGGCACCTGTCCAGCCCGGCTACCAGCAACAGGCCCCGGCCCCCAGCAAACAGGGCACCTGCCAATGGCTGGAGTCACGCATCACACAGCTCGACAGCATGGCCCGCGCAGGCGGCACGGCGCAGTACCTTGACTGGGTGGCCGGCGAGCGGAAAAAAGCGCGGGACGAGCAGTTCAGGCTGCGGTGCTGACCGTGCAGAAACCGACCTAAGCCACGACATCTTCCGTTCGACATTCCCATCCGGCGGCTTTTTTCAGCGGACAGCCACGGTCCATGGCCAGCACCGCACGCCCGGCGACCCCGCTGTGCAGAATCCAGTTTGTTGACATGCGCCCCATCCACCTTCCAGCAACTGCCATGACCACCACCTACTCTACCCGGCGTGCCATTGTGGCCAGTCTTCTCGGCGCACCCTTCGCCAGTTGGGCACAGGCAGACCGGCCCATCCGCATCATCGTCCCGTTCACGCCCGGCGGCAGCCCCGACATCCTGGCCCGCGCCATCGCGCCGAGGCTCTCGGCAGGCATGGGCCAGAACGTCATCGTGGACAACAAGGCCGGCGCCGGGGGCTCTCTCGGCGCCACCGAGGCAGCCCGCGCCGAGCCGGATGGCAACACGCTGTTGATGGGGCACATCGGCACACTGGCCGTCAACCCGTCGATCTACCCGAAGCTGCCCTATGACCCAGTGGCGAGTTTTGTGCCGGTGGCCTACGTGGCACGGGTACCCAATGTCCTGGTCGTGGCAGCCACTTCACCGATCCAGTCGCTACAGGACCTGGTGAAGGCCGCGCGCGCCAACCCCGGCCGGCTGACCTACTCCTCGGGTGGCAACGGCAGCGCAGCCCACATCACGGTGGAATACCTCAAGCTGAAGGCCGGTATCTTCATGCTGCACGTCCCGTATCGCGGCACGGCCCCATCGATCACGGACCTGATCGCAGGGCAGGTGGACTGCACCTTCACCGGGTCACCGGCTGTCATTCCCCACGTAAAAAGCGGCCGCCTTCGTGCACTGGCAGTGTCCAGCGCGCAGCGCCTGGCCGCGCTGCCCGACGTACCGACGGTGGCTGAAAGTGGCTACCCCGGCTTCGAGGCCGACCAGTGGTATGGCATCGTGGCCCCCGCCGGCACACCCGCAAACCGGGTTCAGCGCCTCAATGCCGAGGTCAACAAGGCCCTGGTGGCCCCGGACGTGCTGACCCGGCTGTCGGGTGAAGGCGCAACACCCATGCCTTCATCACCCCAGGTCTTTGGCGACCTCATCCGGCGCGAAATCCCGCGCTGGGCCGAGGTGGTCAAGGTCGGGCGCATCAAGGCCGACTGACAGGCCGCCAAGCCAGGCTGGGCCGGTTGCAAGGTAGGCGCGCGGTACCCTACATTCGTGCATTCGTGCATTCGTGCACTCAGCGCGCCTGCGGAAGGTAGACCGGGCGCGGCGCCGCCAGTCCTTGCCGGACCTGCTGGGTCAACGCATCGGCCAGCACCTCATCGGCGCCCGCCTCCAGCCCGTCGAGTGCGCGCCGGACAATCTCTTCCGCACTGCTTTTCTGGACTTCAAAGCCCCGCGTGAGGTCGGTGTCCACATAGGCCATATGCAGGCCCAGCACCTGGGTTTTCTGCCCCGCCAGCTCATGGCGCAGCGCATTGGTGAGCGACCATGCCGCCGATTTGCTGGCAGAGTAAGCGGCCAGCTCACCGCCGTTCACCCATGAAGCAACCGACAGCACGTTGAGCAGCGCGCCGCCCCCGTTGGCTTTGAGCACGGGCGCAAAGGCCTTGCTCATGTTGAGAACGCCAAAAAAGTTGGTCTCAAAGATACGGCGCGCGACTGCATCGCTGTCCGGCGCGAGAAAGCCGCCGGGCTGGGCAATACCCGCGTTATTGATCACCAATGTGACGTCCGCAGCTTGTTGGGCGGCTGCATACACCTGCTCGGAGATGGTCACGTCGAGCGTCAAAGCCTGCACACCGTCCAAGGTGACGGTGGACGGATTCCGGGCCGCAGCATAGACCTTGCGCGCACCACGTGCGAGCAGCTCGCGGGCAAACGCCAGGCCGATGCCACGGTTGGCACCGGTCACGAGAACAACGGCATTTTCAATTTTCATAGGAAGCTCCTGGTTTGAATGGGGTCAAAAATTTGATGGCCTGTAGAACGGTGATTCATCGCAGCTTGATGACCACCTTGCCTTTGGCACGCCCGCTTTCGACGTAAGCCAAGGCGTCGTTGGTGGATGCAAAGGGAAACACCCTGTCCACCACCGGGCAGATGGCGCCTGATTCGATCAGCGGTGTGATCTGCCGCAACTGGCTCCCGTTGGCCTTCATGAACAGGAACGAATAGTCGACGTGCAGGCGTTTTGCATTTCTGCGAACGCCGCCACTCAGAAGGCGAATGACTTGTTTCACCAACCAGGGTGCCTGGATGGACTCGGCAAACGCAGGGTCGGGTGGCCCGGAGATGGAGATGAGTTGGCCACCAGGTTTCAGCACCTTCAGGGATTTGCCCAGCGTCTTGCCGTCCTGGCTGTGCAGCACCACGTCGTAGTCGCTCAGGATTTTTTCAAAGTCGTTCTGCCGGTAGTCGATGACAACATCTGCACCAAGACCCTTCACCCAGCCCACATTGGTCGGGCCGGTGGTGGTAGCCACCGTAGCGCCCAGATGTTTGGCCAGCTGGATGGCAAACGTGCCAACACCGCCCGACCCGGCCTGGATAAACACCTTCTGCCCCTTTTGCAGCCGGGCCGACTCCACCAAGGCTTGCCAGGCGGTCAAACCCACCAACGGAATCGAAGCCGCTTGCTCCATCGTGAGGTTCGCCGGTTTGATCGCCAGGGATTCCTCTTTGACGGCCACGAACTCTGCGAAGCTGCCGATACGGGAGTCATCCAGCCTGGCATAGACCTCGTCACCCGTCTTGAATTGCCGCACACGAGGCCCCACACGCACCACCACCCCGGCCACGTCGTGCCCCAGAACAAGCGGCAGCCGGTAGGGCAGGATCAGCTTGAACGCGCCGCTGCGGATCTTCACGTCCAGAAGATTCACACCCGCAGCATGCACCTGGACCAGCACCTCGTCGTCGCGCAGCTCCGGCTCCGGCACCTCGCCTGCCCGCAAACTCTCATTTTTTCCATAACGGTCAAGGATGAATGCCTTCATGTGTTTTCTCTTTCAAGAGGTACGGTCGTTAACACAGTGAGCTTGATCACTTTTGAATTTGACATGATGATCATCATATTTAAAGGCAAAAAAAAGCGCACAGGATGCTCAATCTTCAGCAGGAGTCAAACTCTTGAGCGCGGCACTACACAACGCATCCGACAGCGCCGCGTCATCCACCGCACGTGCCAGTACCAAGGTGCCCACCATCGTGGCCACAGTCACCAGCGCGCGTTCATGCCCGCTGGCCTGCCCCCAGTCTGGCAACTGGCGGGCGACCAAGTCGATCATCTCTTTGATGCGCAGCGTGGCCGCGCGGCGCACCTCGGGTGACTGGCGTGGCATTTCAGAGCCCAGGGCAGACACCGGGCAACCTGCTTCCATGTTCTCCAGGTGCGCCTTCGACAAATAGAGCTGGATCAGCGCCTGCAAGGATTGATCCGCTGGCGCCGCAGCGATGACACTCGCCGCCATTGCATTGGACTCCGCACCCGCACGGTCTGCAGCCTCAGCCAGCATGGCTTCGCGGGACGCGAAATGGGCGTAAAACGCACCATGCGTCAAACCCGCTTCCTTCATGATGTCGGCAACCCCTGTGCCGCCATACCCACTGCGACGGATGGCGCGTGCAGCGGCGCCGACGATACGCTCGTGCGAAGCTTCTTTGGCGGACATGCGCGCATGGGGTGATTTCTTTTGCATGATATTCATCATATCAAAATCACATCCAGCACAACACGCGCGACTCAGAACAAGCTGTTCACATTGAGGTATTGCAGCTACGCTGCATCAGACGTCAACGAGCGTTGGGTTGAGCGAAGTGGGCGCTGAAGGGCTGAATGTGTGCCAAGACAACGGCGGCGCCCCAAAGGTAGGCACTGAGAAGCATCAGAGAAATCGCGACGCCCGACTCCGCAAAAGTCCCAGCCAAGGGCATAAACAATAGGGTCAGAGCCGTTGCGACCAGCGCCACACGCGGAGCCCACGGTCGAAAACAGTACAGCCCATAAAAACTGACGAACGACACGATCACGGTGGCGCTGCCCAGCCCAATCATCACCAGAATCCGTGCCAAGGACATGTCTTCATCCAGCATCGACTGCGCCTGATGAAAGGCATCCGGCACCAACTGGGGAAACACAAAATCGACCCCACCACCCACGAAGCTGATGATGATCGACGCGATAAGAAGAACGCGGTACTGGTGCTTGGTCATAGGTTGGATGATGGCGAGAAGAGAAATAGGCAGGTACTTTGGCAGACACCAGCTGCGCGCCGGGATGCAACAAGCGTGAATAACGTATAGAAGCCCAAAAGCAAAAAGGCCCGAAGGGCCTTTTGTCTTGCTATCTGGCGGAAGCGGTGAGATTCGAACTCACGAACCCTTACGGGTTGCCGGTTTTCAAGACCGGTGCAATCGACCACTCTGCCACGCTTCCAGATGTCTTTTGTTGCGCTGCGATTCTAACCGGGCAGGAACAGGGCCTGCAGGTCGCTGAGGAAGTCAAAACCGCGTTCAGTGGGCACTACACGGCCCGGGTGCTGGGTTATCAGGCCCTTGCGCTCGGCTTCGGCCAGGCTGGCAGCGATGCTGCTCAAGGGCAGGCCGGTGCGGGCAGTGAAGTCCTGCAGCGCAAAGCCTTCGCGCAGGCGCAGGGCGTTGAGCATGTACTCAAAGGGAAGATCGACGCGTTTGACTTCTTCGTCTTGCGTGATGGCCTGCCCTGCCAGAGCCTTCTCCATGTACATACGCGGCTCGCGCCAGCGCACCTGGCGCACCACGCGGTGGGCAAAGCTGAGCTTGGTATGGGCGCCGGCGCCGATGCCGAGGTAGTCGCCAAACTGCCAGTAATTGGTGTTGTGGAAGCAGCCGTGGCCGGGCTGGGCGTAGGCAGAGATTTCGTAGCGCTGCATGCCCGCCTGGCCGGTCAGCTCGGTGATGCGGTCGAGCATGGCGTAGGCCGTGTCGTCCTCGGGCACCACGGGCGGGAACTTGGCAAAGTAGGTGTTGGGCTCGATGGTGAGGTGGTAGATGGAGATGTGCGGCGGCTTCAGCGCCAGCGCCGTCTGCAGGTCCTGCTCCAGCTCTTCCATGGTCTGCCCAGGCAGGGCGTACATGATGTCCAGGTTGAAGGTGTCGAAGGCCTCCGCAGCTTCTTGCACGGCAGCCAGCGCCTGGGCGCGGTCGTGCACGCGGCCCAGGGTCTTCAGGTGGCGGTCGTTGAAACTCTGCACGCCTACCGACAGCCGCGTCACGCCGGCGGCGCGGAAGGCACGGAAGCGGTCTTTCTCGAAGGTGCCGGGGTTGGCCTCCAGGGTGATTTCGCAGTCGGCTTCCAGGCGCAGGCGGGCGCGCACGGCGCTCAGCAGGGTCTCGATGGCCTGGGGCGAGAACAGGCTGGGTGTGCCCCCGCCGATGAAGATGCTGTGCACGGTGCGGCCCCACACCAGCGGCAGCGCAGACTCCAGGTCGGCCACCAGGGCGTCGATGTAGTGCTGTTCGGGCAGGCCACCGCCAGGGGCCTGGTCACGCACATGCAGCTCATGCGAATTGAAGTCGCAATACGGGCACTTGCGCAGGCACCAGGGCAGGTGGATGTAGAGCGACAAGGGCGGCAGCGCTGTGAGCTGCAGCGTGCCGGGGCGCATGTAGTGCTGGATGTCGTGGGCCATCACACGATCACAACCAGTTTGCGCGCATCAGGGACAGCATCTGCTGGGCCGAGCGGCCCCGGTGGCTGTGGGCATTTTTCACGTCCACGGGCAGCTCGGCGAAGGTTTTGCCGAACTCGGGGATGAACATCACTGGGTCGAAGCCAAAGCCGCCCGCACCGCGCGGCTCGCGGGTGATCTCGCCCTGCACGCGGCCCACGGCAATCAGCGGCTCGGGATCCTGTGGGCTGCGCACGGCCACCAGGGTGCTGACCATGGCGGCGCGGCGGTTGTCCAGACCCTGCATCTGCTCCAGCAGGGCGCGTACGTTGTTGGCGTCGCTTTTCTCGTAGCCGAACTGGGTGGCGTAGTAGGCGGTGTCCACGCCGGGCAGGCCGCCAAAGGCGTCTACACACAGGCCCGCATCGTCGGCCAGGGCCGGCAGGCCGGTGTGGGCGGCGGCGAAGCGGGCTTTGGCCAGGGCGTTCTCGACAAAGGTTTTAAAAGGCTCTTCCGCCTCACCCACGCCCAGGTCGGCCTGGCGCACCAGCTCCACGCCCAGGGGGGCGAACATGGCCTGCAGCTCGGCGAGTTTGCCACGGTTGTTGGATGCAAGGACTAATTTCATGGTCAAAATGGCTTCATGCGGAGGAAATACCTCCGCACATAGCTATTATTTTGATAGTGCAGCGGCTTGCAGCTCCACCAGCTCGGTGATGCCCTTTTCGGCCAGGGCCAGCAGCTGGTCCATCTCCTTGCGGGTGAAGGGCACGCCTTCGGCAGTACCCTGCACTTCGACGAAGTGGCCGGCGCCAGTCATCACCACGTTCATGTCGGTGTCGCAGTCCACGTCTTCCACATATTCCAGGTCCAGCAGCGGCGTGCCCTGCACGATGCCGACCGACACGGCGGCCACGTGGCCGGTGATCGGTGTCGCGGCCAGTGCCCCCGAAGCCAGCAGCTTGCTGACAGCGTCCTGCGCCGCCACAAAGGCGCCGGTAATGGCGGCGGTGCGGGTGCCGCCGTCGGCCTGCAGCACGTCGCAATCGAGGTGGATGGTGCGTTCGCCCAGCTTCTTCAGGTCAAACACGGCGCGCATGGAGCGGCCGATCAGGCGCTGGATTTCCTGGGTGCGGCCGGTCTGTTTGCCTTTGGCAGCCTCGCGGCTGCTGCGGGTGTGGGTGGCGCGGGGCAACATGCCGTATTCGGCCGTCACCCAGCCTTCGCCACTGCCCTTCTTGTGCGGGGGCACCTTCTCTTCGACCGATGCAGTACACAGCACGCGGGTGTCGCCAAATTCGATCAGCACCGAGCCTTCGGCATGGATGGTGTAGCCACGGGTGATACGCACCGGGCGCAGTTGGTTGGCGGCACGTTGGCCGCTGCGGACAAAGTCAGACATGGTGTTTCATCGCCAGTATGGGTTGGAGAAAGACCCGCAGCGCGCCAAGCTGCGCGCTACAGACTGGATGGATTGTGCTTTACAGCTTGCGGGCTGCCGAGCGGCGGATGGCTTCGTTGATCTCGGCGATGGAACGCTCGATGGCGGCATCGTCCAGGTCGTCCCCACCGCTGTCGAGCAAGGCTGACTGGATGGTGGAGGCGAACACACCGTCGCTGATGCTGTCGGTGGACACGCCCCGGGTGGACTCGAACACGTCGGGGGTTTCCCACTCCAGCGCGATCACGGTCACGTTGTCGCTGCCGTCGCCGGCTTTGCGCAGCGCGTCTTCCACCAGCTCGGGCACCGCTTCGGATACCGGCAGACGGCCCAACTGGCGGGTGATTTCAGCATCGCCCAGGCTGCCCCACAGACCATCGGAGCACAGCAGGATCTTGTCACCTTGCTGCAGCACCAGGGGCCCGGTGATGTCGAACACCGGGCGAGTGGGTGAGCCCAGGCAGGTGAACAGTACGTTGCGGTTGGCCTTGTCGGTGCCCGGGCCGGCCAGGTCACGGTGTTCCACAAAGGAATGGTCGCGCGTGCGGGTGAGCAGCTCACCGTCGCGCACCAGGTACAGGCGTGAGTCACCGCAATGGATCCAGGTGGCGCTGTTGCCCTGCATCACCGCCGCCACCAGGGTGGTGCGCGGGGTGTCGAGCATGCCTTTGTCGCTG
>Ga0208564_1001265_pt1 | contig 21431 bp, 22 predicted proteins | sample AD_UKC073_MetaG_FD_184439 | JGI IMG/M metagenome (GOLD analysis project Ga0208564, IMG submission 184439) | Active sludge microbial communities of municipal wastewater-treating anaerobic digesters from USA - AD_UKC073_MetaG (SPAdes) (version 2) | ecosystem: Engineered > Bioreactor > Anaerobic >... | reverse complement strand
CACAAACGTATCAGGGAAAGGTTAGAAAAGGGAGTGAAAGATCTGATGATTTAGTCATCCGGATTAATTTAAATACAGAAATACAGAGGCCTGCCAGAATTAACAGCAACGGAATCCAATACAATTCCACAAAATCCATAATTCATTTTTTTATTAAGGCGAATATTTATTTGTCAAGTTTCACAAGGTTGTTTATGAAAACTTGGATTTTCACTAGGCTTTAAAAGTATAATTTTATTTTTAAATTAATAAGGATTTTGTTTAAAAATTTCAGGTTTTAGCATAAACCATTTTTCAACTGCTTGAAAAGGAGTTTTTACGTTTAGTTCTTGTCTCACTCCACCATGTCTTCTGTAAAACATATAATAGACACGAAAAGCCCTCAGCGCATCATTCATTTCTTCTTTATTTACGTAAATATCTTTTAGATTTTAATTTACCAAAAAATGAGTTTTACAAACAATTAGTGTAAATTCGCACTTGCCGGTTGACTCTACAAACTCAATTTTTTAAAAAAAATAGCGGTTGATAAAAATAAATCCATTATCTTTGCAAACAAATACAATAAAAATGAAAGTTAACATGTTTCATCACCATCATCATTTTCATACCTGCCTTCAGGCGAGGTGAGAATGATATGTATCTTGAATAAAACAGAACATATAAATAAAAACCCGTCTGAAGGGAAACAGACGGGTTTTTATTTTATAACGGAGTTTCCTCTCAGACACAATGAACACCAAAAATGGAAAAAATTAAAATTGCTATCCAAAAAAGCGGAAGGTTAAGCGAAAAATCGCTCGAATTGTTGAGCGAATGCGGCATTAAAATATCCAACGGCAACCGCAAACTAAAAACCGAAGCTAAAAATTTCCCGATGGAAATCTTGTTCCTTCGCGACGATGATATTCCACAATACGTGGAACAAGGCGTGGCCGATATCGGTATCCTTGGAGAAAACGAAGTGTGGGAAAAAGATAAAAACGTTACCATTGTCGAAAAATTAGGATTCGGAAACTGCCGTCTGTCACTGGCTATCCCCAAAGACGAGCAATACACGGGACTGGATTATTTTGAAGGGAAACGCATTGCTACCAGCTATCCACGGATATTATCGAAATTTTTTGGAGTGAAAGGGATTAATGTAAAAATTGAAGAAATCAGTGGGAGCGTGGAAATTGCTACAGGAATTGGTCTGGCCGACGGCATTTTCGATATTGTGAGTACCGGAAGCACTCTTCTGATGAACGGACTGAAAGAAGTGGAAGCTATTCTGAAAAGCGAAGCTGTGCTCATTGCCAACAAAAATCTTTCACCTGCCAAAACCGACTTGCTCGATAAGCTGCTGTTTCGCATAAAAGCATACAAAAACGGACAGGGAAGAAAATATATTTTGCTGAATGCACCTAACGAAGCGCTACCCAAAATCATTGAACTGCTTCCCGGCATGCGCTCGCCAAGTATTCTGCCTTTGGCCGACAAAGGCTGGAGCAGCGTTCATTCTGTTATAAACGACGACGATTTCTGGGAAGTGATCGATGAATTGAAAATGGTTGGCGCCGAAGGTATTTTGGTTGTACCCATTGAAAAAATGATTTTATAAAAAACAATAACAAATCGCGTGATATGAAAATCATCTCAAATCCTTCGCTTCGCCGATGGGAACGATTGGCTCAACGGCCGGCTCTTCGCCAAGAAAAACTGATAAAGACGGTGCAAAAAATCTTTTCCGAAATTCGGAAAAAAGGGGATAAGGCCGTACTGAAATACAGTACGAAATTCGATTACCCATCACAAATTTCTTTCTCGGTAGAAAAAGAAATCATCGATAAATCTTCGGATGCTTTATCCGAACAACTGAAACGAGCTATTGATTTGGCAAAACACAATATCGAGATTTTTCATCTTGCACAACGTGAAGAGGTTCGCAAGGTAGAGACAACCAAAGGGGTTTTTTGTTGGCGCGAAAGTCAACCCATCGAAAAAGTGGGAATTTATGTACCCGGCGGCTCTGCCCCACTCTTTTCTACCGTGCTAATGTTGGCCATTCCGGCAAAAATTGCCGGCTGCAAGGAAATTATTCTCTGCACACCACCCAACGGCTACGGAGAAATTCATCCGGCTATTCTTTATACGGCAAATCTAACAGGAGTGAACAGGATATTTGCGGTTGGCGGCGCTCAGGCTATCGGCGCAATGGCATTCGGCACGGAAAGCATTCCGAAAGTCGATAAAATTTTTGGCCCCGGAAACCAATATGTTACGACAGCAAAAATGGTTGCTTCGTTATATGGTACTGCTATCGATATGCCGGCCGGACCCAGCGAAGTGCTCGTAATTGCCGACGAAACCTGCAATCCTTCTTTCGTAGCTGCCGATTTGCTTTCGCAAGCCGAACACGGACCTGACAGCCAAGTCCTACTGCTTTCCAACAATAAAAAAGTGGCAAAAGAAGTCAACGAAAAACTAGAAGAACAACTGTTTGCTCTGCCCCGGAAAGAAATTGCCGAGGAAGCACTAAAAAACAGTCGCGCCATCGTTTTCGACACGCTCGAAGAGTGCATGGCTTTCAGCAATTTCTACGCTCCGGAACACCTGATTCTTGCCGTAGAAAATCCCAATCTTTTGGCTCGCAAGGTGGTAAATGCCGGATCGGTTTTTCTGGGCAATTACAGTTGCGAAAGTGCAGGCGATTACGCCAGCGGAACCAATCATACATTGCCCACAAACGGTTATGCAAAAGCCTACAGTGGCGTTTCTCTTGACAGCTTCATAAAAAAAATCACTTTCCAACAACTGAGCGAAGAAAGCCTGTTGCAAATTGGGCCTGCCATAGAAGTAATGGCCGAAACCGAGCATTTGTATGCCCACAAAAACGCAGTAACACTTCGATTGGGAGAAATTATGTCCAAAAGATTAATCGACAACAACAATGAAACAAACATTTGATCTCGCTTCATTAGTCCGTAAAAACATTTTATCGCTAAAACCCTATTCCAGTGCACGCGACGAGTTTTCGGGAAGCGAAGGTATCTTTCTCGACGCCAACGAAAATCCGTTCGGCACCTATAACCGCTATCCCGATCCTCGCCAAAAAGCGCTGAAAAAGGCACTGTCTGAATTAAAAAACGTGCCGCAAGACCAAATTTTTATCGGAAACGGCAGCGATGAGGTTATCGACTTGATTTTCCGCGTTTTCGGTAATCCGGGAACCGACAGTGTCATCATTTGCCCGCCTACCTACGGAATGTATGAAGTATCGGCAAACATCAACGACATACGGGTGATCGCTGTTCCTCTTCGTGATGATTTTCAACTTGATATCGATGCCATTCTGAAAAGGATTCACAATGACGATTCAGTAAAACTTATCTTTGTTTGTTCACCTAATAATCCGACAGGAAACACATTGCGAGATATCGATACAATACTGGATAATTTTAACGGAATTGTGGTGATAGACGAAGCGTACATCGACTTTTGCCCCGAGAGTAGTCATCTTGGCAACATACAGCGGTATCCCAACCTTATTGTCATGCAAACGTTCAGCAAAGCCTGGGCACTTGCAGGTGCCCGGGTGGGTATAGCTTATGCACAACCTGAAATAATCGCTCTTATGAACAAAACGAAACCGCCCTACAACGTGAGCAAACTTAATCAGGAAGCGGTACTGAAAGCGTTATCGAAGGAAAAAACGACCAACAACAGGATAGCAACCATTCTCGAACAAAAGAAGATGTTGATCCAAGAGCTTCCCAAGATTACTTTTGTGAAAAAGGTCTATCCTTCCGATGCGAATTTTTTATTGGTGGAGATGGAAAATGCCAACGCCGTTTATAACCAGCTGGTGGAAAAAAAAGTAATTACCCGAAACCGCTCTTCTCAAGTGAAGAATTGTATCCGCATTACGGTGGGCTCACCCAAAGAGAACCGGATTCTGCTTGCTGAACTAAAAAAGATGGAAAAATGAAAAAAGTATTGTTTATCGATCGCGACGGAACATTGATTATTGAGCCTTCAGATGAACAGGTTGACAGCCTTGAAAAGCTGGAGTTTTATCCGCAGGTCTTTCAGTATCTTTCGCGTATTGCAAAAGAATTGGAGTACGAATTGGTGATGGTAACCAATCAGGACGGACTAGGTACGGATTCGTTTCCGGAAGAAACGTTTTGGCCTGTACAAAACAAAATCATCCGTGCATTCGAAAACGAAGGGGTCGTTTTTAGTGATATTCTCATCGATCGTTCTTTCCCTGAGGATAATGCCCCTACCCGAAAACCGCGTACCGGCTTGCTTACGCATTATTTGAAAGGCAACTACGATCTGGTAAACTCTTTTGTCATCGGCGACCGCGATACCGATGTTCAATTGGCAGAAAACATGCACTGTAAAGCCATTTTTTTAGGGGATAAGCCGAATCCAAAAGCCGTTCTCTCGACGACCGACTGGGGCGAAATTTATCGTTTTCTGAAAGCCGAACCGCGCAAAGGATCGGTAACACGAAAAACTTCTGAAACCGATATTCGTGTTGAAGTGAATCTTGACGGAACGGGTAAAAGTTGTATTTCTACCGGCTTGGGATTTTTTGATCACATGCTCGAACAAATTGCCCGTCACGGAAACATCGACTTAAACGTGGAGGTTAAGGGCGACCTTCAGGTGGACGAACATCACACCATCGAAGATACGGCCATTGCGTTGGGTGAAGCTTTTTCGCAGGCACTGGGAAAGAAAAAAGGGATTGAGCGTTACGGATTTTTGCTGCCAATGGACGATTGCCTTGCACAGGTTGCATTAGATTTTGGTGGACGCCCTTGGATGGTATGGGATGTAAATTTTAAACGAGAAAAAATAGGCGATGTACCCACCGAAATGTTTTATCACTTCTTCAAATCGTTCAGCGACAACGCTAAATGCAATCTCCATATCGAAGCCAAAGGCGAAAACGAACATCACAAAATTGAAGCCGTTTTCAAGGCATTTGCCAAAGCCGTGAAAATGGCCGTAAAACGAAACGAGAACATGGGTATTCCCAGTACAAAAGGAACATTATGACAGCTAAAACACACTTGGTCAACAAATCAGAACTGAGAATTATTCCTGCTATCGATATCATCAACGGAAAATGTGTGCGCCTAACCAAAGGCGATTACACTACACAGAAAATTTATCGCGACAATCCGCTGGATGTAGCAAAAGAATTTGAAGACAACGGCATAAAATACCTCCATCTGGTTGATCTGGACGGCGCAAAATCGAAACACATCGTCAACTACCGTATACTAAACGAAATAGCAACAAAAACGAGCTTGTCTGTCGATTTTGGCGGAGGTATCAAATCGGACGAAGACATCCGCATTGCATTCGACAACGGAGCTCTACAGGTTACTGTAGGCAGCGTTGCATCCCAAAAACCGGAATGGTTTCTTCATTGGCTCAACTTGTATGGGAATAATAAAATCATTCTTGGCGCCGATAGTCTTCATCGAAAAATCGCCACGCAAGGATGGCAGGAACAACAGGAAACCGATGTAGTGGATTTTATTTCGGATTATGCCAAAAAAGGGGTTGCTTATGTGATCTGCACCGATATTTCGAAAGACGGAATGTTGGCAGGACCCAACACAGCACTCTATCGGGAAATTTTAGAAAAGACCAACGTAAAGCTTATTGCCAGCGGTGGCATCTCTTCAATCGACAATTTGATTGCTTTGCAAGAGATAGGTTGCGAAGGAGCTATCATCGGCAAAGCCATTTACGAAGGAAAAATAACACTAAAAGAACTCTCTGCATTTATCACCGATTAAAACATCATTATTACAAAAAACAATAAAATATGCCAAAAAAAAGAATTATTCCCTGCCTCGACGTGAAAGACGGACGCACCGTGAAAGGAGTAAAATTCGTGGGTATCCGCGATGCAGGTGATGCTGTGGAACTGGCCCAACGCTATATGGAAGAAGGGGCTGATGAACTGGTTTTTCTGGATATCACTGCAACCATCGAAAAGCGCAAAACACTTACGCAATTGGTTGAGAAAATTGCTAGCGAAATCAACATACCCTTCACTGTGGGCGGAGGCATCCATTCGTTGGAAGATGCCAAAGCCATTATTTCGGCCGGAGCAGATAAAATCAGTATAAATTCTGCGGCAGTAAAACACCCTGAACTCATTAACGAAATTGCCGAACAGCTGGGCAGTGGGTGTGTTGTATTGGCCATTGATACCAAACTTGAAAACAATGAGTGGAAAGTATACATAAACAGTGGCCAAACACCTACCTCTCTCCTTGCACTCGACTGGGCAAAAGAAGGTGAACGACGTGGAGCAGGTGAAATTTTACTTACTTCCATGGATCACGATGGCACAAAAGAAGGGTTTGCCATCGATATTATCCGACAAATAAGCGAAGCAGTGAATATTCCTGTCATTGCTTCGGGTGGAGCAGGAACGATGGAACATTTTGCAGAAGTTTTTCTAAAAACAAAAGCAAGTGCGGCATTGGCTGCAGGCATTTTTCACTACGGCGAAATTTCTATTCCCGAACTCAAAGCATATTTACGAACACAACATATTGAAGTAAGATGAACATAGATTTTTCAAAATCAAATGGTTTGGTGCCCGCAATTATTCAACATACGCTTACAGGACAAGTATTGATGTTGGGGTACATGAACAAAGAGGCACTCGAAAAAACACAAGCCGAAGGCAAAGTTACTTTTTTCAGTCGGAGTAAAAACCGATTGTGGACGAAAGGCGAAACATCAGAGAATTACTTGATTGTGGACAAAATCCTCACCGATTGCGATGGGGACACCCTCCTGATAAAAGTATACCCGCAAGGCCCCACTTGCCATACCGGCTCAACATCGTGCTTTAAAGAAGAATCAGCAAAAGGTTTTCTATACAAACTGGAACAAACCATTGAACAACGCATCGCATCGGATGCGGAAAATTCATATACCAACTCGCTTTTCAAAAAAGGAGTGAACAAAGTTGCTCAAAAAGTTGGTGAAGAAGCTGTGGAACTGATCATAGAAGCAAAAGACAACAATATCGATTTATTTAAAAACGAAGCGGCCGATCTGCTATATCATTTTCTCATTCTTTTGAAAACAAAAAACTTGAAATTAACAGACATTGAGGAGGTGCTTCAAGGAAGAGCAAAATAATTGCTTTCACGCATCTGCCAAAAATAAAAACAACCTGCTTCGTTAGAAGTCAGGTTGTTTTTCAACTTTGAATATTTTATGGTCTTTAATTTCTATATCAATGGAAAGCACTAAATCAGGCTTCTGCGCCAATTTTCGGAATCACCGATACATACGAACGATTTCCTTTTCTCTTACGGAAAACTACTTCACCATCTACCAATGCAAAAAGCGTATGATCTTTACCCATCCCTACATTTTCCCCGGGATGATGAACTGTTCCGCGTTGGCGAACCAAGATGTTTCCGGCTTTAGCTGTCTGGCCGCCAAATATCTTAACGCCTAATCGTTTACTTTCCGATTCACGACCATTCTTTGAACTACCTACACCTTTCTTATGTGCCATTGTCTTTTGATTTTAAATGATTAAGCAATAATTTCTTTAACTTGTATTTGTGAAAACTGTTGACGATGACCGTTCAGTTTTTGATAACCTTTTCTTCTTTTCTTTTTGAAAACAAGCACTTTGTCACCTTTAACATGCGAGAGCACTTCGGCAACCACCTTTGCGCCCTCAATCACAGGCGTACCCACAGTAACATTGCCGTCGTTATCGACGAGCATCACCTTTTCAAATTCCACTTCACTGCCTTCTTCGGCTTTGAGTCTGTGAACAAATAATTTTTGGCCTTCTTTTACTTTAAATTGTTGGCCCTGAATATCTACTACTACGTACATATTAGTAATAACTTGTTGTTATCTGCCTGAGGCGAGCCGATGTTCTACGACTTCTTATAAAGCCTATTAGCAAAAATAGGTTGCAAAGATACGTATTTTATTGATAAAACCCAAATTGCATGCATTTTTGCAACCGAATAATTGAAAAACATCAACCGCAATGTTGCACTTCTAATTTGAACTTAGAAATCACACAACTTTGCTATGCAATACTCCATTTAATATTTGATATTTTTAAAAAGTATCCGATTTTCTCTCGCCTCGTTCAATTGAGCAAGTAATTTTTCTCTGCTGTATTTCGAAAAATCGGCGCTATTATTTGTAATAAGATTAAGCAATAAACGCAACTCATCATCCGAAAACCGATTTATAATTTCGTCAAAAGGTTCTTTAGCGCCGATTTCAAAACGCACAATAGCCAACTTGGATTTCGCTGCCGGATAATCCGGATCGAGCTCTAAAAGTTGTTCAAGATATTCTTCTGCCTGTTCGTATTTTTCACGTGCCACACTCACATTTGCCAAACGATCGATGATGTTTTCGTTATCGGGCGATTTCATCGATGCTTTCATATAAGCTGTCTCCGCAGCAATAAAATCTTCATTATAGAAAGCGAGATCTCCTTCCAGCATGTAATACCCCCACGTATTTTTTTCATCTTCGGGAATTTGCCCAAAAATTTCCCGAGCTTTATCGTAATCTTGCTGAACAATATACACATGCGCCCTTTTCAACAAAATACCTTTTGAACCAAATTTCTTTTCTTTCCGATCAATGATTTTCATCATCTCATCGTATTGCTGCATCACTTCGTATCCCTCCAACAAAGAATCATACAGACTTTCATCATTAGGAGATTCTTTCAAACATTCTTCAAATATGCGGATCGCTTCTTCTACATTATCGTGCATGTAAAGCGAAAGAGCTTTCATCTTTAATATCGACATATCTTTTTCGTTAATCGTAAGAGCAAAATCAAAAGCATCCACTGCTTTGCCGTATTCTTCATTTATAGAATACAATTTGCCAAGATTTATCCATCCGTCTAAAGAATAAGGATCAATATCGAGCAACTTATTATTATATTCAATGGCTTTTTCAAAATCGCCTTTCATTTCATAAGCATAAGCCAAATCACTAAGTAGATCCGAATCGAATGGATTAATTTTCAAGCTCTCTTCCAAGAAAAAGATCGCGCGATCAAATTGATTCATATCGTTATACATATACCCTATTTCGGTGAAAAAAGTATACAGATCTTGTTGGGGAATATTTTCCGATAGGATATCATCAATTATTTTAGCAGCTTCGTCATACCTCTCGAGATGCAACAACGACTCAATTTTCAATAACGGAAGTTCGAGATCTCCATCGTTCGTAATACGTAACAAATAGCGATATGCTTCTTCGTATTTCTCCCAATAAATCAGTTTTTTGGCATATTGCAGCATGAGTTCCGAACTTCCCGGATGCATTTTAAGCCCTTCTTCGATGATGAGTTCAGCTTCATCGTAGTCGCCTAATTCACCATAATATTGTGCCAATAAGGCAAACTCATCGGCATCGAGATACATTTTCTTTCCTAATGCACGCATCTGTTCGTACTTCTCGATCAATGCATCCATATTTAATTCATCATCCATTATTCAGCATCTCCTCTATTCTATCAAAAGTTAAAAAAAGATCGATTTTTTTTAAATTCAACCCTGCTTTATTTTACTCCACGAATCTTTCAATGCTACTGTGCGATTAAAAATTAAATGATCTTTCGAGGAATCCGGGTCGACATTAAAATAACCGATACGCTGAAATTGAAAACTGTCTAATGGCTGAGCATCTTTCAGATACATTTCCACTTTACAGTTTTTCTTTACAATTAATGAATTAGGATTCAATAATTCATGCAAATCTTTTTCCTTTTCCTCTGCGGGATTCTCTACCAAAAACAATCGGTCATACAAACGCACTTCAGCATCCAGACTGTGAGGTACAGAAACCCAGTGAATGGTTCCTTTCACCTTGCGGTTTGCTTCGGGCATGCCACTTCGGGTATTGGCATCGTATTCAGCATAAACCTCAACTACATTTCCGTTTTCATCTTTTTTGCAACCCGTACATTTTACGATATAAGCGTTTTTTAAACGCACTTCTTTTCCCGGTGTCAGGCGGAAATATTTTTTTGGAGGATTTTCCATAAAATCGTCGCGTTCGATCCACAGCTCTCTACTGAACATTACCTCACGAGCACCCATTGTTTCATCTTCGGGATTATTAATGGCAGTCACTGCTTCTGCCTTTTCTTCAGGATAATTGGTAATAACAAGCTTAATGGGATCAAGAACAGCCGATACACGGATATCTTTTTTATTTAAATCTTCGCGTATGCTGTGCTCCAACAACGACATATCAATGATTGCTTCGTATTTTGTATAGCCGATCCTGCCAATAAAATTCCGAATAGCTTCAGGCGTATAGCCTCTACGGCGCAAACCACAGAGCGTTGGCAAGCGAGGATCATCCCATCCGCTCACATATTTTTCTTTTACAAGCTGTAAAAGTTTGCGCTTGCTCATTACCGTATACGTCAAACTCAACCGATTAAATTCGATCTGACGTGGACGATAATCACTATCGGCCAATTGATCAATAAACCAATCGTAAAGAGGACGGTGCGATTCAAATTCCAACGTACATAGCGAATGGGTAACCCCTTCAAAATAGTCGCACTGTCCGTGCGCAAAATCATACATAGGATAAGCTTTCCATTTTGTACCTGTACGATGGTGAGGCAAATGAATGATACGGTACATGATGGGATCGCGAAGGTGCATATTGGGTGAAGCCATATCGATTTTGGCACGCAACACCATCTTTCCTTCCGGAATTTCTCCGGAATTCATTTTATAAAACAATTCGAGCGATTCTTCTATAGGGCGGTCGCGATACGGACTGTTTATACCGGGTTGCGTTGGTGTACCCTTTTGCTTTGCAATTTCTTCTGCCGACTGCTCATCTACATATGCCTTACCTTCTTTAATCAGCTTTACCGCAAAATCCCAAAGCTGCTGAAAATAATCAGAAGCATAGTATGCATTTCTCCACTGAAAGCCGAGCCATTGGATATCCTCCATAATGGAATCCACATATTCAACATCCTCTTTTACAGGATTAGTATCATCGAACCGAAGGTTACAGATGCCACCGTATTTTTCTGCAATGCCAAAATTAAGGCATACTGCTTTTGCATGTCCGATATGCAGATAACCATTGGGTTCAGGCGGGAAACGGGTTTGAACACGTCCACCGTTTTTACCTTCCTGTAGATCTTTTTCAATAATGGCTTCAATAAAATTGAGGCTTTGCTTATTCTCCTCCAACTTGGAATTTTCTGTAAATGACATGGATATATATTTAATTATTATATTGCTACCCTTGCGTAAGGCGCTACATCGAGACTGCAAAAGTCGTTGTCGAGGTATTTAAAGTATCCCGTAATAGCAACCATAGCCGCATTATCGGTAGTATAGGAAAATTTCGGAATATGAATTTTCCACCGATATCTTTTAGCATATTTTTCGAAAGCATCACGCAAGCCGGAATTTGCCGAAACACCACCGGCAACAGCAATTTCTTTTATATGTAAATCTGTAGACGCACGATACAATTTGTCCATCAAGATATCGATGATCGTTTTTTGTAAAGATGCGCACAAGTCCTCCCTGTTTTTTTCGATAAAAGCAGGGTCTACTTTTAACTCATCGCGCAAAAAATACAAGAACGACGTTTTCAATCCACTGAAACTGTAATCGTAGCCGGCAACATGTGGTTTACTGAAAGTAAACTTTTTGGGATTCCCCAGTTTGGCCAATCGATCTACTTCCGGCCCCCCGGGATAACCCAACCCCATCACCTTGGCACATTTATCAAACGCCTCACCGGCAGCATCGTCAATCGTCTGCCCAATAATCTCCATATCGTTGTACGATTTCACAAGAATTATCTGCGAGTTACCTCCGGAAACCAATAAACACAGGAATGGAAAATCGGGGTGAGAGTCGTCGTCGTCATTCTCCTTAATAAAATGTGCCAACACATGCGCCTGCAAATGATTGACATCGATGAGAGGAATATTCAACGCCGAAGAAAAGCCCTTGGCAAAAGACGTTCCTACCAGCAATGACCCCAATAACCCGGGTCCCCGAGTAAAAGCTATTGCCGAAAGTTCGTCTTTCGATACCCCGGCTTGCTTCAGTGCATCGTGCACTACCGGAATAATATTTTGTTGATGCGCACGCGACGCCAATTCAGGAACAACCCCTCCATATCGTTCGTGCACCGACTGATTAGCTATTACATTCGATAAGATTATCCTATCGCGAATCACTGCAGCCGACGTATCATCGCAGGAAGATTCTATTCCTAAAATGGTAATTCTTTTCTCTTTTCGCATAGCAAATACAAAGATAAGTGAAAAAAAGGGAATATGCAGCTCTTTCCCTTTTCATTTTATCAAATAGTTATATCCAACCGTAAACTCCCTCGAATAGCATGAGGATTATTACGATAGGTAAAACGATGAACGTATTCAACCCGAAAAAAACCCATAAAATTAACAACCCCTATCGAACCCTCGATATAGGGCATTTTCTTCATAACGGTAGTTGTTTCAGGAAAAATAAAAAGATCATTGTCTGACGTAGGTATATTTTTATTTTTCAATTTACTATAGACTGTCCGAAAAGTGATCAACTCTCTGGTTCCCCATTTTCTAAAAACAGGTACATGATAAAGCAACCATCGATTCCCGATAAAACTTGTGCGTAATGCATACTGTTTATCACCTACAAATTCAATAGCCTGAGTACAATAAAACGCACTGTTTTCTATTGGATTTTTACTGTGCTGATTGGGATAAAGCAGCATGGGAAAAGGCAAAAGTCCCCAAACTCTTTGAACATCTGCCGAGACATTAAATCGACCATAATCACCAACAACAAAACGTTCCTGAACCGAAGCTTCAACTCTTTCGTACGATACCCTACCACCAAGAAAACCATTCAATCCTGTTGTATAAGACAACGTGAAGATGGGTTTACCATAAGACAATAATTTCCGTTTTCGACGATATTGAAAATACGATACCGAAGGTATATAACGCAGCAATACTCCCACTTCACCCGTCTTTAAATTCGAATGCAAGACCGGCTCATTATCTCCTTTAAGGGTCATAAAGGAAAATCCTTCTCCCGGCTCAATAGTAGAAGTGCGAACCCACGCCTGCCATGCCAAACCCCATAAAGTTTCTTTTTCATAACAAAGTTCGGTAAAATTCCGATAAGCTGTTGCACCTTCAGAATGTTTGTATGTATACAATACGGCATCGTTTGTTGCACGCGGATGCAACTCTGCAAAAGGATAAATATCGTTTTCATAAATAACAGAAAGGTTATTTTTGGGGAATTCCTCTTCGTGATAAAGCGGATTATTGAACGACCAGGTTGCTTCGCCTCTGTATTTGAGTTTTTCGTCCTTGAAGCCATAAGCCATATACCCTTTCAGAAAAAAATGTGAATGAAATCGTGCCGTAGATGCCACCCCTCCTCTCAATCTGAATCCCTCCATATGATTATATGTAGGGATTGTCTGAATACGACCGAAATCAAAAACATTTGTTTGGGGATTCCCCAAAGGAAACCAATCGTCCAAAACCAAATTAACCAGCGTATCTGCCAGGTATAGTATCGGCATGTATTTTTCCCCTAATTTAATAGGGAACCTATTGATCAAATCAACAGATTTGTTTTGCTGAATTTTATAAACAGAATCGTTAACCGCACTTTCTTCGGCTTTTATTTGACCGGTCATAACGGTAACCCATAAAAAATAAAACACGGTAATGCAGCCGATCCTTTTCATCAGATTTAAAACTAAAATCTACAATATTAATGTAAAAAACCAGGCTATTGCTATATCGGCAACGCCCGGTCTTCCTTATTATTTTCTGCCTTATTTAAAACGTTAGCAGTACATTTCGTTCATTAAGCTTTACCTGCACTTCCCAATACGTTTTGAGTTTTGTGCATATAAAGTTTCTTCAATTCATCGCGAGCTGGTCCAAGATATTTACGCGGATCAAATTCTTCGGGCTGTGTCCAGAGTACTCTTCGCACTGCAGCTGTCATTGCCAAGCGACCGTCGGAATCGATATTGATCTTGCAAACGGCCGATTTGGCAGCCTCACGAAGTTGCTCTTCCGGAATCCCAATAGAATCTTCCAATTTGCCGCCATATTTGTTAATTTCATCCACATACTCTTGAGGAACAGAAGAAGCACCGTGAAGGACAATAGGAAATCCAGGAATACGTCTTTCAACCTCTTTCAGAATATCGAAACGCAATGGAGGAGGAACCAATCTTCCTTTTTCGTCGCGCGTACACTGCTCCGGTTTAAATTTATATGCACCATGAGATGTTCCAATAGAAATTGCCAATGAATCTACACCGGTACGACTTACAAAATCCACCACTTCATCGGGATCGGTATAGGTATGACTTTCTGCTTTAACATCGTCTTCAATGCCGGCCAACACACCCAATTCTCCTTCAACAGTAACATCAAATTGGTGAGCATAATCAACCACTTGCTTGGTCAATGCCACATTTTCTTCGTAGGGCAGATGCGAACCGTCAATCATCACCGATGAAAATCCGTATTCGATACAACTTTTACACAGTTCAAAACTATTCCCGTGATCGAGATGAAGCACAATAGGAATCGGATATCCTAACTCTTTTGCATACTCAACTGCACCTTGAGCCATATAACGCAACAACGTTTGATTGGCATATTTTCGTGCACCGCTCGATACCTGCAAAATCACGGGCGATTTTGTTTCTACACATGCAGAAACAATAGCCTGCAATTGTTCCATATTATTGAAATTAAATCCGGGAATGGCATAACCGCCTTCCATTGCTTTTTTAAACAGCTCTCTTGAATTTACAAGACCCAGTTCTTTGTAACTTACCATTGTTTTAATGTTTAGTGTGATTAATAACTAATTTGCCTTTAAGTTCTCTACAAATGTAGAAAATTTATTGCGAAAAAATGGAGTATAGAGAATAATGCCAAGATATTTTTCTTTTATTTAACTAAATAGAAAAAAATAGGAAATATTCATTTGCGAGAAAAAAGAAAATATTAAAAAAAGAAGAAGTAAATAAACTTATTTCATTTTTTTATACTACTTTTACACATCATGTCATTCTATAGAAAATTCAAAAAACGAAAATTGTCAAAAAATTTCCCCCCGGAATGAAAAAATTACCTCAAGCAAAAAACAATCGTGTATTAATAAATAATTAAAGCAATGGAAAATTTCAAAGAAGAAAATCAAATTCAAATCGAGTTATCCGAGGAAGTAGCTCAAGGAACATACGCAAATCTGGCCATTATTTCCCATTCTTCATCCGAATTTGTTATCGATTTTGTCCGGATCGTGCCGGGCGTACCAAAAGCAAAAGTTAAATCGCGCATCATTCTCACTCCCGAAAACGCCAAACGCCTGCTTTTTGCGTTAAAAGACAATATCGAAAAATTCGAAAAAGTAAATGGGACTATTCATTTGGGAAACGAACCCGAAAATTTCTTTCCTCCCTTAGGGAAGATGGGAGAAGCGTAAATTTACATATGAATACCAAGCTCACTCAACCTGCGAAAAGATTCAACCGGTTTTCCCTATTTTGGGAAGGATTTACTCAAAATTGAATTACCCAAATTATTATCGCTGTTGGGATATCGCGATATCGATGCCTTTGTTCCCGGTATCAACTTTTGGATATGGCTATTTAACCAAAGGACAAGACAGCATTCCCAACATACCCCTCACATTTTACAGCTTTCATCTCTCAGAATTCATCGTCAAGCGAACTGACCCTGAGGGTGATGTTCTACGTATCGCTGCTGGTGCCGATTGTAATAGGCTATATTGCTTACGCTTGGCGATTACTGGAAAAGAAACGATTGAGTATTGAAGATCTGAAAGCCGATGAACATGCCTATTAATAAGATAGAGAGCATTTTATTAATCATTATCGCACGATAATCGGAACATTGTTACATTTTTTTCTTTTGAAAACAGACATAATTCTTATAAAAAGTGTAATTTTGCAAACGATGAATAGAGGATTATGTTCATGAAAAAACAAAAAAAATTATATGCAATTTTCATTTGCATAGGTATGATTTCTTCTTTTTTCTCCTGTAAAAACATAAATAATACATCCGGCAGTAACAACAAAATCGAGTTCGATGTGCTGTCTGTAACAAAAAAATCGTATCTGGATAACGATACCACTCAACCTTTTTGTGAAATAGCCATTCGTTTTGTTTATCCCAAAACTGCCGAAAAATTAGATGTAAAGCAATTGCAACAATTGTTTATAGAAAACATGTTCGGACAATCTTATCTCAACCTTTCTCCTCAGGAAGCCATGGATCGATATGTAGCTAATTACATAAAAAATTATCTGAGCGACGCCAAAATATTCAATAAAAACATATCCAACATGAAACTCATGGGAACTTTGGCAACCGATTATTCCGACGAATGGGATAATATCTATGGCGATACTTTATCGTATATCTTTTATTCGTATTACGAAACACTTTCGGATACGATTTACTTTAATAAAAACGACATTTTATCTTTTCAAGTAAGGCAAACCCGGGGCAAAGATGAAGAAACATCTTTTGAATCCTATAAAAACTGCGTGATAAATCTTAAAACAGAAACAATCCTCACTGAAAACGATATTTTTAAGCCGGATTACGAAAAACAACTTCAGTTGCTATTTATCTCTTCCTTAATAGAACAAAACGGAGTTAAAACAATTGGCGATCTAGAAGATCTGGGCTATTTCGACATTGAAGAAATCATGCCGAATAAAAATTTTCTTGTAGATGACAAAGGCATCACGTATATCTTTAACAGAGGAGAATGTGCAGCCTATCCGTTAAATGCTCAGGTTATTTTTCTTTCGTATGACGCTCTGCGGCCAATACTGAAAGAAAATACCGTTGTCTCACAATTAGCTGGAAGATAAATGTCATACCTAATAAAACAGTATTTCCCTTCTTTAACCGAGCAGCAACTACACCAATTCGATGCGCTTTATGACCTGTATAAAGAATGGAACGCTAAAATAAATGTCATTTCCAGAAAAGATATCGATAACCTTTACCTTCATCATGTATTGCATTCGTTGGCAATAGCCAAATTCATTTCTTTCGTAGCAGGAACAAAAATTATGGATGTGGGAACCGGTGGTGGTTTCCCCGGTATTCCGCTTGCCATCTTTTTCCCTGAGGTTCGGTTTCTATTGTTAGACAGCATCGGGAAAAAAATTAAAGTAGCAAGCGAAATCTCAACAGCCATCGGATTACAGAATGTAGAATTTGCTCATTCTCGCGTTGAGAAGGAAAAAAGAACATTCGATTTCGTAGTCAGCCGTGCCGTCATGTCTTTACCCGAATTGGTAAAAACCACGCAGAAAAACATCTCGTCCCAACAGAAAAATGCGCTTCTCAACGGCATTATTTGTCTGAAAGGCGGCGATTTAACCCACGAGATAAAACCCTTTACAAACAAAGTTAAGGTCATTCCTTTGACGACATATTTTAACGAACCTTTTTTTGAAACAAAACATTTGGTATACCTTCCTATAATTAAATAACGATTATTATCGGGCTTTCCAGGCAATAATTGGAAAGAAAAAACTATTTTTGTAAAAAACAACAGTTTGCCAATTACATAAAATTACAAAGTCTTTTTATTGATGAAAATTAAAATATTTGAATTTGGTCCATTAGCTGTAAATACCTATGTGCTTTCCGATGAAACCGGCGAGTGTGTAATAATTGACCCTGCATGTTGGTATCCCCATGAAAAAGAAACGCTATTCAACTATATAGTGAACAACAATCTTACCGTAAAGCATCTCTTAAACACACATTTACATTTCGACCATATATTGGGAAATGATTTTGTTGTTTCTAAATTCGGCGTTAAACCCGAAGCACATGCAGCCGATGAGCATTTGCTGAAAAAACTTTCCACTCATCCTCAAATGTTTGGAGTCGACATATCTCTTCTTTCTGTTCCGCCACTTGGAAATTATCTGAAAGAAAACGATATCGTTTCTTTTGGCAATCAACAATTGCACGTTATTCATATTCCCGGACATTCGGCAGGAAGCCTCGTTTTTTACAATAAAGCTGCAAATTGTGCTTTTGTAGGAGATGTTCTCTTTAACGGAAGTATCGGAAGAACCGATTTTATAGGAGGAGATTACAATCAGTTAGTAGAAGGCATCAAAAACAAATTGTTTATATTGCCCGACGAAACGGTTGTTTATCCCGGTCACGGCCCTGTAACTACTATCGGAAACGAAAAAAAATACAATCCTTTTGTAGGAATTTAATCATAAAACATTCAATCATCGAAAAAATCTCTTCATGTTATGGAAATGGAACATTTTAAAACCCGACATATCGGGATCGACCCGTCCGAAATGGAAAAAATGCTTGAAATCATCGGTGTTTCCAACATAGACGAATTAATCGATCAAACTATTCCACGCGATATCCGCCTTACCCAACCCTTGTCACTTCCCAAAGCATTATCAGAACAAGAATATGCGGAAGAAATAGCCCATTTGGCATCAAAAAACAAAGTGTATGCCTCGTATATCGGTATGGGATGGTACGATACAGTGACACCGGCCGTAATTTATCGTAACGTATTCGAAAATCCGGTTTGGTATACCTCATATACACCCTATCAGTCGGAAATTTCACAAGGACGACTCGAAGCGCTACTGAATTTTCAGACGATGGTGAGCGACCTCACTGCACTTCCGTTAGCCAACTCATCGTTACTCGACGAAGCCACCGCGGCAGCCGAAGCTGCTAACATGATGCATGCCTTATGTGCACGCAACAAAGCAAAAAAAAATGCCGACACCCTGTTTGTCGACAAACATATTTTCCCACAAACTCTCTCCGTATTGCGTACCCGCATGCGCCATACAGGCAAAAATATCGTGGTAGGCGATTATAAAACCGCCACTTTAGACGATAAATTTTTTGGGGCGATTGTACAATATCCCAATAGCGAAGGCAATGTGGAAGATTATCGTCTCTTCGTGGAAAAAGCTCATGCCGTAGATTGCAAAGTAGCTGTGGCTACCGACTTATTGGCACTTGTCATGCTTATTCCACCGGGAGAATGGGGCGCCGATATTGCTTTCGGGAGCAGCCAACGTTTTGGCATTCCCCTATTTTACGGAGGACCTTCGGCTGCATTCTTTGCTACCCGCGACGAGTACAAACGGTTTGTACCCGGACGCATCATCGGCATTTCAAAAGATGCTTACGGGAAAAAAGCATTTCGCATGGCCTTACAAACACGCGAGCAACACATCAAACGCGAAAAAGCCACCTCAAACATTTGTACGGCACAAGCATTACTAGCAACAATGTCGTCGTTCTATGCTGTCTATCACGGTCCCGATGGGTTAAAGAAAATTGCCGAACGGGTGCATTCCATTGCTTCGCTTATAGCCGATGAACTAACGGCAATGGGATACAAGCAACTCAACTCGAGTTATTTCGACACCTTAAAAATAAAACTTCCCCCCACTATTTCACAAAAAGACATTCGAAACAACGCCGAAATCAGAAATATCAATCTGCGTTATTTCAAATCGGGAGAAATCGGCATCAGCATCGACGAAACCACCAATAGCTATCGGGCACACGAATTGTTGGCTGTTTTTGCAATGGCTGCCGGCAGCTCCAAAGTGTTTATGATTGACGATCTGCCCCAAAAAATAACCCTTACTCAGGAACAGCTTCGTACTTCAAAATTCCTTACCCATTCGGTCTTTAACAGCTACCACACCGAAACCGAAATGATGCGTTATATTAAACGCCTCGAAAGAAAAGATATTTCGTTGGCACATTCGATGATTCCCTTAGGATCGTGTACAATGAAGCTGAATGCCGCATCGGAACTATTGCCGCTGGGCTATGCCGGCTTTCAAAAAATACATCCTTTTGCACCCATCGAACAGGTGCAAGGTTATCACGAAATGATAGAAGAACTGAAATTGATGTTGGCAGAAATAACCGGCTTCCCCGGCGTAAGCCTCCAGCCCAATTCGGGAGCAGCAGGAGAATATGCAGGGCTCATTGTAATAGCAAGCTATTTGAAAAGCATTGCCCAAGGGCATCGCAAAATTGTGCTCATACCGTCCTCGGCACACGGAACCAATTTTGCCAGCGCCGTTCAAGCAGGTTATACGCCCATCGTAATTGCCTGCGACGAAAAAGGCAATGTGGATATGGCTGATCTGCGTAAAAAAGCAGAAGAATACAACAACGATCTGGCCGCTTTCATGATCACGTATCCTTCCACTCACGGTATTTTCGAAACGGAAATCAAAGAGATGTGCCGCATCATTCACGAAGCCGGCGGTCAGGTATATATGGATGGTGCTAACATGAATGCCCAGGTTGGGATCACCAATCCCGCCACAATTGGCGCCGATGTCTGTCATCTTAATCTTCACAAAACGTTTGCCATACCGCATGGTGGAGGTGGTCCCGGCGTAGGCCCAATCTGTGTGGCCGAACATTTGATCCCTTTCCTTCCCGGTCATCCGGTAATGTTCGAAAGCGATCTTAACACAGTAGCTGCTGCGCCTTATGGTAGTGCCGGAGTATTGCAAATTGCCTATGCTTATATAAAAATGATGGGGGCCGACGGACTAACCGAAGCAACCAAAGTGGCTATTCTCAACGCCAATTACCTTGCCGAAAAGCTAAAAGATACGTATGGCATTGTGTATCGTGGAGCCAATGGCAGAGTAGGTCACGAACTCATTCTGGAATGCCGAAAATTAAAAGAAATTTCGGGTATTACCGAAACCGATATTGCCAAACGGCTGATGGACTATGGTTTTCATGCCCCTACCCTTTCGTTTCCGGTTCACGGCACACTCATGGTCGAACCCACCGAAAGCGAAAGCCTTGCCGAACTGGATCGATTTGTAGCAGCTATGAACAGCATTTATGAAGAAATTATGGAAATAGTAAATGCCAAATATCCTGCTCACGATAATGTGCTGGTAAATGCTCCTCATCCCGAATACGAATGCGTAGCGGACGAATGGAAACATGCTTACCCACGTAGTAAAGCAGTCTATCCCTTACCTTATGTGGCAGAAAACAAATTTTGGATTCATGTTGCCCGCATCGACGATGCTTACGGCGATCGCAATCTCGTAGCTCGTTTGTGCGAAGATTAGATTAACAAAAAGAGGGTGTATCACTATGTGATTTCACCCTCTTTTTATCGAGGTACAAATTTCTCCTCACTATTCACTATTGAGCGTTCTGAGAATAGTCTGCTTTCACAAATGGGCTGTTAATCAAATAATCGTAGCTCATTTTTATGCTTTCCAAAGGAGCATAATCG
>Ga0208564_1001262_pt1 | contig 21476 bp, 20 predicted proteins | sample AD_UKC073_MetaG_FD_184439 | JGI IMG/M metagenome (GOLD analysis project Ga0208564, IMG submission 184439) | Active sludge microbial communities of municipal wastewater-treating anaerobic digesters from USA - AD_UKC073_MetaG (SPAdes) (version 2) | ecosystem: Engineered > Bioreactor > Anaerobic >... | reverse complement strand
CCTAAGCACCCGACCGCCTCACCGGCCGCCATCCGCGGCAGCCACTGCTGCTTGTGCTCCTCGGTGCCGAAGCGCCAGATCGCGAACATCGCGAGGCTGCCCTGCACCGACACCAGGGACCGGATGCCGGAGTCGCTCGCCTCGAGCTCGAGGCAGGCCAGGCCGTAGTCGACCGCCGACATGCCGGCGCAGCCGTAGCCCTCGAGGTGCATGCCGAGCAGGCCGACCTTGCCGAACTCCAGCGCGAGATCGCGGGCGGGCAGGTCACCGTCCTCGTACCACTGCATGACGTGCTGGTCGACGACGTCGGCGCACACCTGGCGGGTGGCTGCCCGGATCGCCTTCTCCTCGTCGCTCAGCTGGCTGTCGAGGTCGATGAGGTCGAGCGGGTCGGAGGGGCGCTTCGGCATCGACAATGAGGCACTCATACCGACATCCTCTCAGGGGCGGGCGGAGGCGGCGCCGAGCAGGGCGGCCAACCCGAGCGCACTGCGCGGGTCGTACGCGGCGCGCCACAACCCGCCGTGCGCCGCGGCATACGCCTCGTCCTGCCACGGGTGGTCCTGACGGGGCGAGCCGACGGTGAGGTCGTGCACGAGCAGCGCCGCCATCAGGGTGTTGGCCGTGCCGGGCTCGAAGACCTCGACCCCGAAGCGGTGCGACCCGGCATACGCAGCAGCCAGCGCCCGGTTCTTCACCACCGAGCGGGTGCGGGTCGGTGGGGCGATCTTGAACGAGACCGTGGCCCCCTGTGCCCGGGCCGACGTGGCCCGCCAGCGCTGGATCCGCTTGGCGAGCAGGTAGTTCGGGCCCTGCTGGAGCACCACCGAGTCGTTGATGCCGGGGTCCTCGCCGGGCTGGTAGTTGCGGCGCAGCAGCCGCCCGCCCGACAGGGTGCGCAGCGGGCCACGCAGCACCTTGGACGTACGGCGCTGCGCGTAGGACAGGGCCGAGGCGTCGACGGCCTCCCCCGGCACGGCGAAGACGTCGGTCGGGGTCGCGAGGAAGGACAGCGCCGTGTCGGGTCGGGCCAGGCGCACGATCCGGGTCATCGCGTCGACCGCGGTGCTGACCCGCACGTTCGTCGCCCCGTCGGCGTAGACGTAGTTGCCGACGACCAGCTGCCCGGGGAGCCCGCACACCCAGCCGGTCGCGGTCGGCAGACCCGCGATCAGGTCGACGCCGGCCCGCTCGGCGAGCGAGGACGCGCCCGGCGACGCGGGCACGAGCAGCCGACCGGCACTGGATGCCGTGTCGTCGAGGACGCGGGTCCACAGGTCGGGGCGGGGCAGGTCGACCGCGGCGACGGTGGCACCCCAGCGCAGCAGCGAGCGCAGCGGCCCCATCTCGGCCGCAGCCCCGAGCACGACGACGGTGCGCCCCTCGAGCCGCAGCCACTGCGGGTTGTCGAGCACCAGCCCGACGGCCTCGCGCAGGCTCGGCTCGACGACCCCGTCGTCCACCCATGCATCGAGCCGGCGGCGCAGGTCGTCCCCGGCGAGCCGAGTGCCCCGGTAGGGCACGGTCAGGGCGGTGTCGGGCTCGCCACCACCGCCGCGGCTCTCCGTCACGAGATTGTCGGCAGGGCTGCCGACGACCCCGCCCAGCGCGGCATCGAGGGCGCACTCGTTCCCGTCGGCGTCGCGCCACCGCATCCGGTCATGCACCGAGGCAAGGCCTGCATCCGCGATGGCAACGGCATCCGAAGAACTGGTCAGGCCCGCCTCCACCAGGCGCCGGAAGTGGGTGACGTAGCCACTGCGCCAGTTCGTCTCGCGCTGGGCGGCGGCCGCTCCGACGGGGTCGACGGGGCGCAGCGCGTCGGCCACGATGCCGCGACCGGTTGCGCTGGTCGAGCGGCGGCCGTCGACCTCGGGGAAGACCACACCGGTGGGGTCGTTCATGTCACTCCTGACGACGTTCGGGCAACGCTGGCCACTCTGCCACGTACGCCTCGACCACGGCGGGGAGCGCCAAAGTCAGAGCCCGCGGCCGAGGGTCAGGCCGAGCAGCGCCAGCAGCACGCCCACCACGAGCATGCCCGCCGCGTTGGCGGCAGCACGGCACCAGGCCTCCTGGTGCATGAGCCGAACGGTGTCGACCATCGCCGTGCTGAACGTCGTGAAGCCCCCGAGCACCCCGCCCCCGAGGATGAACAGCCACGTGCTGTCGACCAGACCCGCCTCGAACGACCCGACGACCAGACCGAGCAGGAACGACCCGAGCGCGTTGACCAGGAAGATCCCCGCCGGAAAGCCCGGCTTGGCACGCTGCATGACCAGCCCGTCCCCGACGAAGCGCAGGCAGGCGCCGATACCCCCGCCGAGGCAGGCGAGGAGGAACACGGGGATGCTCATGCCCGACCTCCCCGCGCCCGGTCGGCATGCTGGTCGGCGAACAGCCTCCCGATGCGGAAGCCGATCCCCGCGGCGAGGACGCCGAGGACGACGCTCGCCACGGCATACGTGATCGCCAGGCCCGGACGGGAGTCGGCCAGCAGCACGGTGTCCGTCGCCAGGGCGCTGTACGTCGTGAACCCGCCGAGGATGCCGGTGCCCACGAACAGTCGCACCTCACGTCGGCGCGGCGTCTCAGGTTCCACGGCGGCCAGGTGGGCGAGCAGGCCACCGAGCACGGCGGCGCCGACGATGTTGACGAGGAACACCGACCACGGGATGCCGCCGTCGGCGGGCAGGACGAGGTGCAGGCCCTCACGACCGGCGGTGCCGATGGTGCCGCCGAGCAGCACCAGGCCCAACGGCCGAGTCTCAACCAGCCCATTCGCCACCACGGGGCACACCCTAGTGAGGGCGTACCCCGTGGGGGCGACGGGTGCTCAGCCCCAGACCAGGGCCCGCCCCGGGTCGCCGAGCAGGGCGGCGACGTCGGCGAGGTAGCGGCTGCCGAGCTCGCCGTCGACGAGTCGGTGGTCGAAGCTCAGCGCCAGCGTGGTCACCCAGCGCGGCTCGATGCTCTCGCTGCCATCGGCCGCGGTGACGACCCACGGGCGACGCGACACCGTGCCGAACGCGAGGATCGCGGACTCACCGGGGTTGAGGATCGGCGTCCCGGCGTCGATGCCGAACACCCCGACGTTGGTGATGGTGATCGTTCCGCCGCTCATGTCGGCGGGCTGCGTGCGCCCCTCGCGGGCGGTGGCCGTGAGGGTGCCGATCGCGTCGGCGAGCTCACGCATCGTCATCGCGTCGGCATCCTTGATGTTCGGCACGAGGAGCCCGCGCGGGGTCGCCGCGGCGATGCCGAGGTTGACGTAGTGCTTGACGACGATCTCCTGGGCGGCCTCGTCCCAGCTGGCGTTGATGCCGGGGTTGCGGCGCACCGCGACGCACATCGCCTTGGCGAGCACGAGCAGCGGCGTGACCTTGACGTCGCGGAACTCACGGTCGGCCTTGAGCCGCTCGACGAGCTCCATGGTCGCGGTGACGTCGACGGTGACCCACTCGGTGACGTGCGGCGCGGTGAAGGCCGACGCGACCATGGCCTGCGCGGTCATCTTGCGCACGCCCTTGACCGGGATCCGCTCCTCACGATGGCCGGATGCCGTGGGCCGACCCCAGCGTGACGCGGCGGGAGCGGCATCCGAGCTTTCCTGTGCGGATGCCGGGGCACCGGTCGCGCTCGCGGCCGCGGCTTCGACGTCGGCGCGGGTGACGATGCCGCCCTCGCCGGTCGGGGTGATGACGGCGAGGTCGAGGCCGAGGTCCTTGGCGAGCTTGCGCACCGGTGGCTTGGCCAGGGCTCGGGTGCGCTCCCCGGACAACGGCTGTACCTCTGGTGACCTATTGGTCGATTCGGGGACGGTCGGCGATGCCCCGCCAGCGCGGGGGCGGCGCTTGGCCTCGGTCTGCTTGACCCCGTAGCCGACGAGCACCGCGGTGCGCCCCGTCGAGGTCGTGCCACCGATGAGGCCCTCGGCGATCTCCTCGCCCGCAGCACCGCCATCGGATGCCGGGGCGGCAGCGGGAGTCGCGGGAGGCACGGCGGCAGCGGGGGGCGCGGCGGCAGCGGGAGCCGGCGCGGCGGCGTCCGAGGAACCGCCCACCCCGTCGTCGATGGTGATGATGACCGAGCCGACGTCGACGGTGTCGCCCTCGGCCGCATGCAGTGAGGCGACGGTGCCGGCGAAGGGCACCGGCAGCTCGACGAGTGACTTGGCCGTCTCGACCTCGACGACGATGTCGTTGACCTTGACCGTGTCACCGACGGCGACGTGCCACGTGACGAGGTCGGCCTCGGTCAGACCCTCACCCGGGTCGGGGAGCTTGAACTCACGAAGAGCCATCTGCGAGAACCCCTTTTCAGTACGCGAGGGAGCGGTCGACGGCGTCGAGCACCCGGTCGAGATCGGGGAGGAACTCCTCCTCGATGCGGCTGGGCGGGTAGGGCACGTTGTAGCCGCCGACGCGCAGCACCGGGGCCTCGAGGTGGTGGAAGGCCCGCTCGGTGACGAGCGCGGAGATCTCCGAACCCATGCCGAGGAAGGTCGACGCCTCGTGGACGACGACGACCCGGCCAGTCTTGCGCGCCGAGGCGAGGATCGTGTCCTCGTCGAGCGGCGATAACGAGCGCAGGTCGATGACCTCGAGGTTGTGCCCCTCCTCCGCGGCGGCCTCGGCGGCCTGGAGGCACGTCTTGACCATGGGGCCGTAGGCCAGCAGCGTGACGTCGGTGCCCTCGCGCAGCACGCGCGCCGAGCTGAGGTCGCCGGAGGGCCCGTCGCCGACCTCGCCCTTGTCCCAGTAGCGCCGCTTGGGTTCGTAGAACACGACGGGGTCGTCGGTCTCGATGGCCTGCTGGATCATCCAGTGGGCGTCGTGGGGGTTGGAGACGGCGACGACGCGCAGCCCCGCCGTGTGGGCGAAGTAGGCCTCGTTGGACTCGCTGTGGTGCTCGACCGCGCCGATGCCACCGCCGAACGGGATGCGGATGACGAGCGGCATCTTCACGTACCCCAGCGAGCGGGCGTGCAGCTTCGCGACCTGGCTGACGATGTGGTCGAACGCCGGGTAGACGAACCCGTCGAACTGGATCTCGATGACCGGGCGGTAGCCGCGCAGGGCCATGCCGATGGCGGTGCCGAGGATGCCGGCCTCGGCCAGCGGGGTGTCGATGACCCGCTCCTCGCCGAAGTCCTTCTGCAGGCCCTCGGTGACCCGGAAGACCCCGCCGAGCTTGCCGATGTCCTCACCCATGAGCACGACCTTGGGGTCGCGCTCCATGGCGGCCCGCAGCCCGCTCGTGATGCCCTTGGCGATGGTGGTGGGCTTGGTGGCTCCGGGGCTCATGCCTGCGCCTCCTCGAAGGACGCCTGGTAGGCGACGAACTCGGCCCGCTCGCGCTCCATGACGGGGTGCGGCGTCGCGTAGACGTGGTCGAACATGTCGGTTCCGGGGGGTTCGGGCATCGACAGGCACCGTTCTCGCACCGAGGTGCCGAGGGTGTCGGACTCGGCGTCGATGGCGTCGAAGAACGCGGCGTCGGCGCGGCCGGTGGTGAGCAGCCACCGCTTGAAGCGCTCGATCGGGTCACGGTGCTTCCACACCTCGACCTCGGCGCTGACGCGGTACTTCGTCGGGTCGTCGGAGGTGGTGTGGGCGCCCATCCGGTAGGTGTAGGCCTCGATGAACGTCGGGCCCTGGCCGGTGCGCGCGGCATCCAGCGCGGCCTTGGTCACGGCATACACGGCGAGGACGTCGTTGCCGTCGACACGGATGCCGGGGAACCCGAACCCGCGCGCCCGGTGCCAGAGCGGCGCCCGGGTCTGCTTCTCGTTCGGCTCGGAGATGGCCCACTGGTTGTTCTGGCAGAAGAACACGACCGGGCTGTTGTTGACGCCCGCGAAGACCAGCGCCTCGGACACGTCGCCCTGGCTGGTGGCACCGTCGCCGAAGTAGGCGATGACGGCGGCGTCACGCTCGTCGTCGCCGGTGCCGACCGCGCCGTCGCGCTGGATGCCCATGGCATATCCGGTGGCGTGCAGCGTCTGCGCGCCGATGATGATCGTGTAGAGGTGGAAGTTCTTCTCGTTGGGGTCCCAGCCACCGTGGTTGACCCCGCGGAACATGCCGAGCAGGTTGACCGGGTCGACGCCGCGGCACCACGCGACGCCGTGCTCTCGGTAGGTCGGGAAGGCGTAGTCCTGGGGGCGCAGCGCGCGGCCGGAGCCGACCTGGGCGGCCTCCTGCCCGAGCAGGCTGGCCCACAGGCCCAGCTCGCCCTGCCGCTGGAGCGCCGTGGCCTCGGCGTCGAAGCGCCGGATCAGCACGAGGTCGCGGTAGAACCCGCGCAGCTCCTCGTCGCTCAGGGCGTCCACGACGGCGTCGTGCTCGGGGTGCGAGACCCGCTCCCCCTCAGGGGTGAGCAGCTGCACCATCTCGGGGCCGCCGTCCTGCTCGAGGCGGACGGGGTTCTCGGGGGCGGTCGCGCGGCTGACGTGGTGGTCCACGCCGAACGCGGTCTCGAGGGGGGCGACGTCGCTGTCGCTCACAGGGCACTCCTTGTCCGGGCGCCCGTGGTGACGGATGCCGCGTCGAGCCGACCGTAGGCGTCGCCGGGTGTGCGTCGTCGCGGTCGACAGGGTTGGGCGACCGCGATGCTGGGTGTGGCTGCGGTCACTGCCGATGTCGGGACCACCGTACCGGTGGGACGTGGCCGCAGAGAACCACATGGGGCGAGCAGAACGTCGCCGTCACCGTCCCTGGCGTGCCGCCCACTGCTCGCTGAGCAGATCCAGGGTGGGCCGGTCGATGACCATGCCGGGGAAGGACGCCAGGGCCTTCATCGGGAAGTTGCCGATGATCGCGATGACGTCGTCGTCCAGACCGGGTCCGGCGCCCGCGCCCGGCGCCGCGGCCATCTCGGCGCCCAGGAGCTCGGCGCCCACGGGGTCGGCCACCCACTCCTGGAGGGTCGAGGCGGCGGTCAGGGGTGCGGCCAGCGACGGCGCCTCGACGTGCAGGCTCGCCCGCAGCGGCAGGTCGCGCGAGTGCCGCCCGACGGCCACGACGAACTCCCCGGCCTCGACGGCCCACCGGCGGTGGCGGTCGGACCAGAACGAGAACGCCCGCTGGTCGAGGTCGATGCTCACCTGGGTGCGCCCCCCGCGACGAGGGCGACCTTGGCGAAGCCGCGCAGCTGACGCGGCGGGGTGGCGACCTCCGACAAGACGTCCTCGACGTAGACCTGCACGACCTCGGCCCCGTCCCGGTCGCCGGTGTTGGCCACGGTCACGCTGACGCGCGCCCCGAAGGTGCCGTCGGCGACGGACCCGCTGGTGCTCACCGACAGGTCGGACAGTTCGAAGGTCGTGTACGACAGGCCGAACCCGAACGGGAAGGCGACGTCCTGGTCGGCCTTGTCGTACCCGGGGTCCTGGTACTCGGTGCACATCGCGGGCCGCCCGGTGCCCGACAACTGGGCCTCGCGGGTCGCGACCCTGGTGTGGACGGCCTGCGGAGGGCAACCGCCCGCCTGAGCACTGCGGGCCGGGCCTGAGCGCTGCCTGGCGGACCCACCAACCGGCAATGCCGACATGCGGCCCTGCGCCGCTGGACAACCAATGCTGCGGAGCGCGGCGCCAGCTGAGCACGAATCGCACGCTCAACGGCATCCTGCCGGGGCTTTTGCACGTCCGGCGGCGCAGCCAGGATGCCGCCCGCCCGGATTCGCGCGATGTGGAGATGGCCCTTTGCCGGTTGGCAGGCCCGCGCGACTGGGGAGGGGAACCGCTGAGGGCAGCACACCGACCAATCATCAAGCGGGGAATCTGAGAGGGGTAGGGGCGGGGGTGCCTGTGGGAGTCGTTGCCCGCCGCAAGGACTTCCTTGACGCGGGCAATGACTCGTGGGCGCACCCCCTGGGGGGGGCCACAGCCGCGCCGACTCAGCGCAACGAGTTCCAATCGATCTTGCCCGTCCATGTCGGGGCGATGAGGGCGGCCGCGACCACCGCGCCCACGCTGAAGAACCAGCCGGCGCTGAAGTCGGGGCCCAGCCTCGCGTCCGCGACGTTCCACTCCGGATCAGCGGGGTCGTAGATCAGCCGAGGCCGATCGCCGATCTGCGGCTCGGGGTCGAACAGGTAGTTGCCCACATCCGCGACGACCATCCGACCGCGGCCATCAGGAAAGGTGACGGTCACCTCACTGGTGCGCCCCGCGGTGTGCACGCCGATCACCTCACCGGTGACCTCGACCCCGCGATCGCGCAGGGCGATGGCTGCGCCGAACGCCACCACGGCCCCGAAAGCGCCACCTGCCGCGGCAACGGCGAGGAAGCCGGTCATGAACTTCCGACCGTTCGTCACCCGCGCGACACGCTCCCCGAACGAGGCACCCACTCAGGCGCGACGGGCTGCGAGGAAGGCCCTGGCCACCTCGATGAGCCGGTCGTTGGCCTCACGTTCGGCGATCGTCGCGCGGGCCCCGTCAGTGCCGTACGGGCGAACGGTCAGCCCGGCATCCTGACAGGCCGCCGCGAAGGCCGGCGTGTCGTCACCGAGGCCGAACCAGACGAAGTTCGCCTGCGAGTCCGAGAGCTCCCAGCCCTGCTCGGCCAGCGCCGCCAGCACCCGTTCACGTTCGGCCACGAGTTCCTTGACCCGCACCTCGAGTTCGTCGGATGCCGTCAGCGACGCCACCGCGGCGACCTGCGCCAACGAGTTCACCCCGAACGGGATCGCCGTCTGTCGCAGCGCCAGGGCCACCGGTTCGTGGGCCACGGCGTACCCGACCCGCAGCCCAGCCAAGCCATAGGCCTTCGAGAAGGTGCGCAACACAACGACGTTGGGCCGCGAGCGGTGGACGGCGACGGCATCCGGGGCATCGGGCGCGGTGACGAACTCGAGGTACGCCTCGTCGATGACCACGACGACGTCGCGCGGCACCCGCTCGAGGAACAACTCGAGCTCGGCGTCGGTGACGGTGGTGCCGGTGGGGTTGTTCGGCGTGCAGACGAGCACGAGACGGGTGCGCTCGGTGATCGCGTCGGCCATCGCCTCGAGGTCGTGCCGGTCACCAGCCGCCAAGGGAACCTGCACCGGCACCGCCCCGGCCAGGGTCACGAGAATCGGGTAGGCCTCGAAGGACCGCCAGGCGAAGACGACCTCGTCGCCGGCGTCGCAGGTCGCGGCGATGAGCTGACCGAGGACACCGACCGAGCCCGGCCCGAAGGCCAGCCGCTCCGGGGGCACGTCGAGGCGAGCCGCGAGCGTCTCAGTCAGTTCGGTGACGCCCATGTCGGGGTAGCGGTTCATCGCGCCCGCGGCATCCTGCACGGCGCCGAGCACCGAGGGCAGCGGCGGAAACGGGTTCTCGTTGCTGCTGATCTTGTAGGCGGTGACTCCCGGCGGGGCGGAGGCGGGCTTGCCCGGGGTGTAGGCCGGCAGCTTGGCCAGGGCGGATCGCAGCGTCACGACGTCCTCACTCATGGCAGCCACTCTAGGCCGGGCTGACGAGCGGCCACCCGACGCGGCGAGTTGACGCCGAAACCGGCCCACGCGGCATCCGGCCTGTCAGACTGCCAGCGTGAAGAACTTCCTGATTCGTGTCGGTGTCAACGGTGTCGCCCTGTGGGTTGCCGCACTGGTCCTGCCGGGCATCAACCTCGCGGAAGGTGACCTCGGCTGGGGCTCCAAGCTCTGGACGATCTTCTTCGTGGCCGTGATCTTCGGCATCGTCAACGCCGTCATCAAGCCGATCGCCAACTTGCTGTCGCTGCCGTTCATCGTGTTGACGCTCGGGTTGTTCATCTTCGTCGTCAACGCATTCATGCTGCAGCTGACCGAGTGGGTCAGCGGCTGGCTCGACCTGTCGTTCAGCATCGAGAACTTCTTCTGGGACGCGATCTTCGGCGCCATCATCATCACGCTCGTGTCGTGGGTGCTGAACGTCGTCCTGCCCGAAGACGACTGAAGCCGCCAGTCCTGCCTCAGCCCTTCGCGACGGCCTCCATCAGCGCGACGGATGCCGCAACGATCTGGTCCTGCGCCTCGGCTCGCGAGACCGTTGGCGTGCCGTCCCCCGACTGCTCGCCGTAGTCACCGAAGAACGAGTGCACCGCACCCTCGACCGCGACGAAGGTCGATGACGCTGGCAGCTCGTCACGGCTCGCCTCGACGTCCGAGGGGGTGGTGAGGCCGTCACGAGTGCCTGACACCGAGGCCACCACGAGGTCGCGGTCGGCGAGCGAACCCAGCGGGTAGGAGGCCCAGAACAGCAGGCCGTTGACCGGCGTCGGAGACCGACCGGCGAAGGACGACGCGGCCACGCCCCCGAGGCTGTGGCCCCCGACGGCCCAGGAGGTGACCTCCGGGTGGTCGTCGATGATGCCCTCCGGGGCACCGACGGCGAGGAAGCCAATGTTCAGCGGCTGCTTCACGACGACGACGAGGAACCCCTCCTCGGAGATGCGGCTGAGCAGCGGCACGTACGCCCGCGGGTCGACCTTCGCCCCCGGTTGGACGACGAGGCCAGCCCGCACCGGCTGCCCGACAGGGGACAGCGCGATGCGGGTCGCGGAGTTCGTGACGCGCACGGAGGAGGACCCGGAGAGCGACGCCACGGCATCCGCGGTCGCGGGAAGCGGCACGATGTAGACCAGCACCGCCACGAGCAGCAGGGCGGCGAGCCCACCCACGGCCCCCCCGGCGACTCGTAGCCACCCGGACCGCGCGGGCCGGGCTCGCGTCGCCCCGCGCCAGCCGGCCACCACGAGCGCCACCCCGGCCACGAGCACGACGAGCAGCAGCACGGGGTACGCGGGGTGGCCGGGCGCGTCGTCCTGAGGGTGTGGCACGGCATCCGTGGTCTTGCTCACGCTCGCATCCTGCCCGAGCGGTATCTTCGACGCCATGCGCGTCCTCGTCTCCGGCGGTGCCGGCTACATCGGGTCCCACACGGTCGTCCAGCTCGTCGCGGCGGGCCACGACGTCGTCGTCGTCGACTCCTTCGCCAACGCCAAACCCGCGGTGGTCGGCCGGCTCGAGGCCTTGACCGGCAAGCCGCTCGAGGTGCACTCGTTCGACCTCACCGACCACGACAAGACCGAGCACCTGTTCGCGAACGACCGGATCGACGCCGTCATCCACTTCGCGGGGTTCAAGGCGGTCGGTGAGAGCGTGGCCAAGCCGCTGGAGTACTACGAGAACAACCTCGGCAGCACGTTCTCGCTGGTGCGCGCCATGCGCCGGCACGGGGTGACCAAGCTGGTCTTCTCGTCCTCGGCCACGGTCTACGGCGCCGACGCCCCCGTGCCGATGCGTGAGGACCTGCCGACCTCGGCGACCAACCCGTACGGCTGGACCAAGGTCATGCAGGAGCAGATCCTGCGCGACGTCGCCTTCTCCGACCCGACGTGGCGGATCGCCCTGCTGCGCTACTTCAACCCGGTCGGGGCACACGCGTCGGGGACCATCGGCGAGGACCCGTCCGACATCCCGAACAACCTCATGCCCTACCTGGCCCAGGTGGCTGTCGGGCGCCGCGAGAAGCTGTCGGTCTTCGGCGGTGACTACCCGACCCCCGACGGCACGGGGGTGCGCGACTACATCCACGTCGAGGACCTCGCCGCCGGGCACATCGCCGCGCTCACCAGGCTGGATGCCGTGGACGACGCCGTCTCGACGTGGAACCTCGGGACCGGCCACGGGACGTCGGTGCTCGAGCTCGTCGCGGCCTTCTCGCGGGCGTGCGGTCACGACCTGCCCTACGAGATCGTCGACCGCCGCCCCGGTGACGTGGCTGCGTCGTACGCCGACGCCACCCGCGCCGAGGCCGAGCTCGGCTGGCGCGCGACCCGCACCGTGGACGACATGTGCGTCGACACCTGGCGCTGGCAGTCGCAGAACCCGCACGGCTACCCCGACGCCTGACCCCGCGCCGGGGCGCTCGGCGTCAGCCCTTCGCCGGCAGCGCGGCGTTGAAGCGGAGCATGTTGCCGGCCGGGTCGCGGAAGGCGCAGTCACGCACGCCGTAGAACTGATCGGCCGGTTCCTGGAGCACCTCGGCCCGGCCGGACGCCTGCACGTGCTCGAACAGTGCGTCGACGTCGTCGCAGCGGAAGATGAGCGGTGTCAGCAGCCCCTTGGCGAGCAAGGAGTCGATCGCGGCACGGTCCTCCTCACTGACCCCGGGGCCACCGCCGACCGACTGGATGGTGATCTCGAGCTCGGGCTGCGTCGGAGGCGCCACGCTGAGCCACCGGAAGTCGCCCATGCTGACGTCCTTGGTGACGGTGAAGCCGAGCACGTCGCGGTAGAACGCCAGCGCCTTCTCGTGGTCGTCGACGACGAGGAAGCAGTTGGCGACGGCGAGGGACGCGGTGGCGGAGGCGTTTGGTGTCGTGGGAGACGTCGTGGTGTCCATGCCGTCGAGGTTAGGCACCGGGGCCGACCGCGCGCTTCTCCGATCCTGAGCGGTTCCGGGTGGGCCGGTCGACCTGCTTGGCGACGCACGCGGGGATGCCGGCGCGCTCGTCCTGCGACCGTGCCCGGTACGCGCTCGGGGTCTCCCCCATGAGCTCGGTGAACCGTGAACTGAACGAGCCGAGCGAGGTGCACCCCACCTCCATGCACACCTCGGTGATCGACAGGCCCCCCTGCCGCAGCAGCCAGGCCGCCCGCTCGACACGGCGGGTCATCAGGTGCGCGTGGGGCGTCTCACCGTAGGCCTCCCGGAAGCTGCGCTGGAAGTGCCCGACCGACATCAGCGCCCCAGCCGCGAGCGCCGGCACGTCGAGCGGCTGCGCGTAGTCGCGGTCCATGCGGTCGCGGGCCTGTCGCAGGCGCACCAGGTCGTCTCGCTGCACCCGTCAACGGTGCCACAGGAAAGGGTGACCTGCGTGGCGGGGTTCACACCGCTCGAAGGTTGAACGGATGAGGCGTCCCTCTCCTACACGGAGTAGTTTTTGACCTACTACGTCTTGTCGTTTGACTTGCAGGAGCCTTCATGGATGCCGTCGACGTCGCCAGGTGGCAGTTCGCCATCACGACCGTGTACCACTTCTTGTTCGTGCCGATCACGATCGGTATGTCGCTCATCGTGGCGATCTTCCACACGCAGTGGCTGCGCACTCGCAACCCCGAGTACCTGCGACTGACCAAGTTCTACGGCAAGCTCTTCATCATCAACTTCGCCCTCGGGCTGGTCACCGGCATCGTGCAGGAGTTCCAGTTCGGGATGAACTGGTCGGACTACTCCCGCTTCGTCGGTGACATCTTCGGCGCCCCGCTGGCGTTCGAGGCGCTGCTCGCCTTCTTCCTGGAGTCGACCTTCATCGGCATCTGGGTGTTCGGCTGGGGCCGGATCCCCGAGAAGCTGCACGCCGCCTGCATGTGGCTCGTGCACATCGGCACCGTGCTGTCGGCCTACTTCATCCTCGCGGCGAACTCGTTCATGCAGAACCCCGTCGGCTACAGGTTCAACCCCGAGACGGGCCGCGCCGAGATGGCCGACTTCATGGCCGTGCTCACCAACAAGGTGCAGCTCGTGACCTTCCCGCACGTCATCTTCTCGGCGTACATGGTCGGCGGCGCCGTCGTCATGGGCGTCGGCCTGTGGCTGATGCGCAAGCACGCCAGCACCGGTGACGAGCCGATGTACCGCAAGGCCACCCGCTTCGGCGCCGTCTTCGCCCTGGTCGCGTCGCTGGGCGTCATCGTCACCGGTGACATCCAGGGCAAGATCATGACCGAGGTCCAGCCCATGAAGATGGCCGCGGCCGAGGGCCTGTACGAGACGACGTCGAACGCCCCGTTCTCGGTGCTGTCGATCGGCTCGCTCGACGGCAGCGAGGCCACCCGGATCATCGAGATCCCGGGCCTGCTCTCCTTCCTCGCGACCGGCACCTGGGACGGCGAGGTCGAGGGCATCAACGAGCTGCGCGTCAGCGAGCGCGCGATGGCCGAGAAGGTCGCCGAGCAGTACGGCCCCGAGGTCGCCGCGCTCGTGCTCGTCGACGACTACACCCCGATGATCCCGCTCGCCTACTGGTCGTTCCGCTTCATGATGGGCCTGGGCTTCGCCACGATGGCCGCAGCCGCCGCGACCCTGTGGGCGATGCGCAAGAACCGGGTCCCCCAGGGCTCGGTCTGGACGTGGGTCGCGATCCTCACACCGCTCGCACCCGTCTTCGCCAACAGCTGGGGCTGGATCTTCACCGAGGCCGGCCGTCAGCCGTGGATCGTCTACGGGCTGATGACCACCTCGACCGGGGTCTCCCCCTCGGTCAGCGCCACCGAGGTCTGGATCTCGATGATCGCCTACACCCTCGTGTACGCCGTGCTGGCCGTCATCGAGATCAAGCTCTTCCTCACCTACGTCCGCCGCGGCGCCGACCCCTTCGAGGACCCGGCCGACCACGCGGATGCGGACGAGGACGCCCCGCTCCAGTTCGCCTACTGATCGACAAGAGGACTCGACCATGGACTACGCACTCATCTGGTTCGGACTCATCGGTCTGCTGTGGGCCGGCTACCTCGTGCTCGAGGGCTTCGACTTCGGTGTCGGCGCCCTGCTGCCGGTGCTCGGCAAGGGCACCAGCGACGCAGACTCCGAGAAGCGCCGCCGCGTCATGCTCAACACCATCGGCCCCCACTGGGACGGCAACGAGGTCTGGCTGCTCACCGCGGGTGGTGCGACCTTCGCGGCCTTCCCCGAGTGGTACGCGACGATGTTCTCGGCGTTCTACCTCCCGCTGCTCATCCTGCTCGTCGCCCTCATCGTGCGGAACATGGGCTTCGAGTACCGCGGCAAGCGCGATGACGACACCTGGCGAGCCCGCTGGGACATGGCGATCATCGGCGGCTCCATCGTGGCGCCCCTGCTCGTCGGCGTCGCCCTGACCAACGTCGTACGCGGTGTGCCGCTCGATGCCGACAGCGAGTTCGTCGGCAACCTGTTCACCCTGCTCAACCCCATGAGCCTGCTCGGCGGCCTCGTCGTGCTCGGCCTCAGCCTCACCCACGGCGCGTTCTTCCTCGCCCTGAAGACCACGGGCGACATCCGCCGCGACGCCCGGGCCCTGGGCACCACCCTCGGGCTGGTCACCGCCGGCCTCGCGGTCGTGCTGCTGCTCTGGCTGGGCCTGACCCAGGGCACGGTCTGGTCGTGGATCACCACCGCCATCGCCGCGGTGTCACTGCTCGCCGCGATCTACGCCAACGTCAAGGAGAGCGAGGGCTGGGCCTTCATCGGCACCGCCGTCACCTTCGCCAGCGCCGTCGCGACCTACTTCCTGACGCTCTACCCGAACGTCATGCCGACGACCCTGGCCGACGGCACGTCGCTCACCCTCGTTAACGCCTCGAGCAGCGAGATGACGCTGAAGATCATGACCGTGGCCGCCCTGGTCTTCACGCCGATCGTGCTGCTCTACACCGCGTGGACGTACTGGACGTTCCGCAAGCGCCTCGGCACCCACCACATGCCGGCACCGGTCTCGGTCAAGTAACCCCGCGGCATCCCATGAAGCCCTTCGACCCACGACTGCTCCGGGCGGCGCCAGCAGCGCGCCGCCCGGTGGCGGTCCTGGCCGTCGTGGGCGTGCTCCAGGGCGTCGCGACGATCGGGCTGGCGGTGGCGCTCACCGCGCTCGTCGTCGCCGTCGTCGAGGGGATGCCGTTGCGTCCGCCCGCGTCGTGGCTGGCGGGGTTGTTCGTGGCGCGGGCCGGGCTGTCCTGGGTGTCGGAGAAGGTCGCGGCCTGGGCCGGGGTGGAGGTCACCGCGCAGCTGCGCGAGGCCCTGCTCGCCCGGTGGATGGCCTCGCCGGCGGAGCGCCGCCCCGACCCCGACCGGGCCGTGACCCTGGCCGCGCAGGGTGCCGCGAGCGTCGAGCCGTACGCCGCGCGCTTCCTGCCCGCGCTCGTCGCCGGAGCGGTGGTTCCGGCGCTGGCCCTCGCGACCCTGGTGTGGGTCGACTGGATCAGCGCCCTCATCGTCGTGCTCACCCTGCCCCTGCTGCCGTTCTTCGCGGCGCTCATCGGCAAGACCACCCAGTCCGACACCGAGAAGCGCTGGGCGGCACTGTCGTCGCTGTCCGGGCACTTCCTCGACGTCGTGCGCGGCCTGCCGACGCTGGTCACCTACGGCCGGGCGCAGCGCCAGGTCGAGGTCATCGGCGAGGTCAGCCAGCAACACCGGCGCGCCACGATGGCCACCCTGAAGCTGGCGTTCGTGTCGTCGGCGGCCCTCGAGCTGCTCGCCTCGATCTCGGTGGCGATCGTCGCGGTCAGCGTCGGCATCCGCCTCACCCACGGGTCGATGACGTTGCAGGCGGGGCTGCTCGCGATCCTGCTGGCCCCCGAGGCGTACTGGCCGGTGCGCCGGGTCGGTGCCGAGTTCCACGCCGCGGCCGACGGCGCCGAGGCGATCGACGGCATCCTCGCCGAGCTCGACCCCACCACCCCCTCGCCCGAGGCATCGAGCACGGGCGACGAGCTGGGCGTGGTGCTCGACGGCATCCACTACACGTACCCGGAGAGCGCGGATGCCGTTCTCGCCGGGGTCACGCTGGATGCCGGTCCGGGCCTGACCGCCATCACCGGGCCCTCGGGGGTCGGCAAGTCCACCCTCCTCGAGCTCGCGGCCGGGCTGCGCACGCCCACGGCCGGTACCGTGCGCGCCGGTCGCGCCCACCTCGTCACGCAACGGCCGTTCCTGCCTGCCGGGACCCTGCGCGAGGCCCTCACGCTGGGCAACGACGCCGACGACCAGGCCCTGTGGGACGCCCTGCGCCTCGTCGGCCTCGAAGGATTCGTCGCCGGCCTGCCGCTCGCGCTCGCGACCCCGCTCGGCGACGACGGGTTCGGGCTGTCCGCAGGGCAGCGGGCCCGCATCGCCCTGGCCCGGGCCACCCTGTCCACCGCGCCGGTGCTGCTCGTCGACGAGCCCACCGCGCACCTCGACGACGCCGCCGCCACGCTCGTGCACGACGTGCTGTCCGACCTCGGCGAGCGGCGCACTGTCATCGCCGTGACCCACCGGCCCGAACTCGTCGCCCGGGCCGACCGGCACGTCGCCCTGACCCGCGACGGCGCGGAGGTGCTGGCATGAGCCTTCGACCGACACGCGCCACGATCATCGGCGGGCTGCTGGGAGGTGCCGCCACGGCATCCGGCATCGCCCTGACGGCGACCTCGGGCTGGCTCATCGTGCGGGCGAGCGAGCAACCGGTGATCCTCACCCTGCTGACCGCCATCGTCGGGGTGCGGGCCTTCGGCATCGCCCGGCCGCTGTTCCGGTACGTCGAGCGGCTCGTGTCGCACGATGCGGCGCTCGACGACCTCGCCCGCGAGCGCACCCGCGTCTACTCGGCGCTCGTGCCGTTGACGCCAGCCCGGCTCGGTCGACGGTCACGCTCGCGGGTGCTCGCGGGGGTGGTCGACGACCTCACCGACGTCGTCGACGCGCAGGTGCGGGTGACCGTGCCGGTGCTGTCGAGCATCGTCGCCGGGCTGGTGGCCACCCTGCTCGTGGCGTGGTTCTCCCCCGCCGTCGGACTGGTGCTGGCCGGGTTGCCCGTGGCCGTCGCCGCAACGTGCTGGCTCGCCTGGCTGCTCGAGTCCCGTTCCCGTGACGAGCTGCTCGAGGCCCGGGCCGAGGTGCTGCGGGTCAGCGACCTCGTCGCCCGGCAGGCCGGTGAGCTCCAGGCGATCGGGGCGCAGGACACGGCATCCGGCTGGCTGCGCAACGCCCACGACGCGCTGCGGGGTGCCACGCGGCAGCAGAGCCGCGGCCGCGCCCTCGTCGCGGCGACCCTGCTCGTCGCGACGGCAGCCGCGACGATCGCCGCCGCCTTCCTCGCCGACCCTGCGGCGACCGGCGCACCCGTCGCGGCGCTGCTCGTCGTCGTGCCGGTGGCCGTCGGGGACGCGTTGGCGCCCCTGGTGGACAGCATGCGGGCGCTGGCCCGGGCCCAGGGCAGCGCCGCCCGCCTCGAGGCCCTGCTCGACCAGGAGCCCGCGGTCAGCGACCCGGTCTCGGCCCCTGCCACCCCCGCTGACGTCCGGCAGGTTGGTGCCTCCAGCAGCCAAGGTGCCGGACGCAACGCGGTGACCGGGCGACACGTCTCCCTCGAGCAGGTCGCCGCCTCGTGGACCGGCGCCGGCGACCAGCTCGCCCCCACCGACCTCACCCTCGAACCGGGCCAGCGCGTCGCGGTCGTCGGGCCCAACGGCAGTGGCAAGAGCACCCTGCTCGCCGTGCTCGCCCGCCACCTCGACCCCAGTCGGGGGCGGCACACCGTCGACGGCGTCGACGTGCGTGACCTGCCCCTGGACGAGGTTCGGCGGCACGTCGCCGTCGTCGATGACGAGCCCCACGTCTTCGCCTCCTCCGTGGCAGCCAACCTGCGCCTCGCGGCACCCGAGGCGAGCGACGACGGCATCCGCACCGCTCTCGGCCGCGCCGGGCTGGGCGCCTGGGTCGACGCCCTGCCCGAGGGTCTGGAGACCCGGCTCGGCACCGGCGGCCGCGGTGTGTCCGGCGGCGAGCGCACCCGGCTCGGGGTCGCCCGGGCTCTTCTGGCCGACCGCCCGCTCGTGCTCCTCGACGAGCCCACCGCCCACCTGGACCACGCGACCGCCACCGCTGTGCTCGACGACGTCCTCGACGCCACCGATGACCGCGCCGTGGTGCTCGTCAGCCACCGCCCGGAGGCTGCCGAACGTTTTCACCGGGTGCTCGACCTCGGCGTAGCCTCGAAGGCTGCCTCAACCCTGAAGGAGTAGTCATGCCTCACTCGACCTCGGCACCCCGCCTCGGTGACCTCGAGCGTGTCGTCATGGAGCACCTCTGGGAGGCGGCCAGCACTGGGGGCGCGGACTTCGAGGGCGCCACGGTGCGCCAGGTCCACGACCGCTTCGAGGGTGAGCGCGAGATCGCCTACACGACCGTGATGACCGTGCTCGACCGGCTCTCCAAGAAGTCGCTCGTCACCCGGGAGCGTGACGGCCGCGCCTGGCGCTACCTGCCTGCCGCCACGCGTGAGGCCCTGACCGCGCAGACGATGCGCCGCACCATGACCGACATGGACCTCACCGACCGGCGAGCGGCCCTGCTGCACTTCCTCGACGGGGCGACGACCGACGAGATCGCCGACCTCAAGGCGGCTCTCGCCGAGATCGAGGGGCGAGCGTCGGATGCCGCGTCGCCGCCGGCCTCTCGACGTCGCGGGCTGCGTCGCCCCTAGTTTCCGGGGCTCGGGCCCCTCGACCGGCGGCGTTCCGCCCACTCCCCGCACTTGTTGCACTGCAGCCACCCGGATCCGGGTGGCTGCAGTGCAGTAAGTCGGGTGCTGTCACCATTGTCGGCGTGATCCCGCTCGCCCTCGCGACCCTGGCCTTGCTGCTGGCCTGGGTCGCGCCTGGCCTCATGGCCCGCCAGAGGCAGTTCCGGCGCGCGCCGCGAGCATCGCTGGTGGCGTGGCAGGCGGTGACGATCGGTGGAGTGGTGGCCGCCGTCGCGGTCCCCCTGGCCGCCCTGCCCCTGGTGATGGACCGTGACGAGCCGATGGCACGGGCCTGGGTCCTCGTCCCCGCGGTGCTGGCCAGCACGGCGATCGTCGCCCGGCTGCTCTACGCGGGGCACGACGTCGGCACCGAGCTGCGGCGGGTGCGGCAGGACCACCGGCAGCTGGTCGACATCATCGCCGGGCACGACGGTGAGCACGCGCAGCTGCGGATCCTCGAGCACCCCACACCGACGGCATACTGCATCCCGGGGCGGCACTCACGGGTGGTGTTGTCGCAGGGGGTGCTCGACTCGCTACCTCCTGCCGAGCTGTCGGCCGTGCTCGCGCACGAGCAGGCCCACCTGCGAGGCCGACACGACCTGCTGCTGGAGTTCTTCACGGTCGTGCACCACGCGGTCCCGTCCCGGCTGCGGTCGGCGGCGGCGCTGACCGAGGTCCGGCTGCTCGTCGAGGCCCTGGCCGACCGGGCCGCCGTGCGGCGCAGCGGTGAGGTGGCGACGGCCCGGGCCCTGATGGCGCTGGCGGGAAGTCGCACCCCGGCGGGCGAGACCGGGGCGACCCTGGGTGTCGGCACCACGGCGCCGGTGCGGCTGCGGCTGCTGGCCGACGGGCCGCCGCACCCGGCGCTGCCCGCGGTGGCGTACCTGTATGCCGCAGGGTCGGCGACCCTGCCGGTGGCCCTGCTCGTGGCGGCCTGGCTCTAACGCGCGTCAGGCCCAGCTGGGTGGGGGCGGCGGCGGCGTCGACCCCTGAGGGGTGACGTCCGGGGCAGCAGGAGCCGGAGGCGGGGGCGGTGGTGCAGCGCTGGGAGGTGGGGGCGGCGGCGGAGGCCGGCTCCCGGCATCCGACGGCGGTGGCGGTGGCGGTGGCGGGGGCGCAGACCCGGCGGCCGCTGCCGCGGCACCGGGCGGAGGCGGGGGGCCTGCCTGAGCGCCCGGAGGGGGCGGAGGCGCGGCGGACAGGGTCAGCGAGCCGAGCTGGCCGGACGCCTCGAGGTCGCGCAGGGCAGCGAGAACCCGGTCACGGTCCTGCGCCGACGACGGCCGCCCTGTCGCCTCGAGGTAGGTCAGCACCCCGAGATCACGCAGGGCCCGGTCGCCACCAGCCGACGCGGCGCCTCCCCCGCCAAAACCACCGGTGCCGGGCACACCGCCGGGGGTGCTGATGCCGGCCTTCCTCATCTCGGCATCAGCCTTCGCCGCCAGGTCGTTGGCCGCGGCCTTGGCTCGCTCGAAGAAACTCATGGGGAACCTCCCTGATGTGGACCTGAATCCTGCTCTGAACACTAGGACCGCACCCGGGTTCGCGCATAGCGTGGGGGGTGATCTCGAGCGAGGGGCCGGGACACGACACGGAAGGTGGCAGCGGCGATGACGATTCACGGGTCCTTGTTCCACGAGTTCAAGGAGAAGGAGACCCAGGACCCCTTCGCGCTGCAGAACAAGAAGCTGCTGCGCATCGACATGCGCTACGGCGAGGTCTGGGCCCGCACCGGCTCGATGGTCGCCTACCAGGGGGACGTGCGCTTCGTGAACAAGGGCTCGGGCGGGTTCGGCAAGATGCTCAAGGCCGCTGCGACCGGCGAGGGCGTGAAGATGATGCAGTGTTCGGGCAGCGGCGAGCTGTTCGTCGCTGACGAGGCCTCCGAGATCCAGATCATGTACCTCGAGAACGACGCCCTGTCGGTCAACGGGGCCAACGTGCTGGCCTTCTCCAACTCCATCCAGTGGGACATCCACCGCATCCAGGCCCGCGGCGCCACGATGACCGGCGGGCTGTACAACGTGTCCCTGCGCGGCACCGGGTACGTCGCGGTGACGACCAAGGGTGACCCGATCGCCCTCGATGTCGCGTCGTCGCCGACGTTCGCCGACGCGCAGGCCGTCGTGCTGTGGACGTCCGGGGTGTCGATGGACATCCGGGTCGACACCGGGGGGCTCGGGTCGATGATCCGCGGCGGCACCGGCGAGCTGCTGCAGATGGCGTTCG